>Ga0210057_1007944_pt1 | contig 12693 bp, 10 predicted proteins | sample CryGeyCG2114_010_2_FD_183968 | JGI IMG/M metagenome (GOLD analysis project Ga0210057, IMG submission 183968) | Groundwater microbial communities from aquifer - Crystal Geyser CG10_big_fil_rev_8/21/14_0.10 (SPAdes) (version 2) | ecosystem: Environmental > Aquatic > Deep subsurface > Groundwater ... | reverse complement strand
GATAGCCGCCAGAATCAGTTAAAATTGGCCCTTTCCAATTCATAAATTTGTGCAAACCGCCGGCTTTTTTAATAACCGCAATGCCAGGACGCAGGAAGAGATGATAAGTGTTAGAAAGAATAATTTCCACTCCAATTTTTTTTAATTCATCCGGCGTTAAATTTTTTACTGCTCCTTGGGTCGCAATTGGCATAAAATTCGGCAAGCGCAATGTTCCATGAAGAGTGTTCAATTTCGCCAATCTAGCCTTAGAAATTTGGGATTTTTTTAATAATTGGAACATAAAAAAACTTAGGCGGGATTAGATTTTATTGACGCCATTGTAAAAATTCCTTAATTATATTTTTTGTTTTTATTAAATTTTCTCTTGATTTAAAATCTTTTGTTTCTAAAAATTTATAATCTTTATAAAGCAAATCTTGTAAAATTTTTAAAATCTTCCCAGTAGTAGAACAGAGTTCTTTCTTGTCCGCCGAAGCCCGAAGGGCGGAGGCGGAAGCCCTCGCCTCGCTAAAGCTTTGACGAAGCGGGTTGGCGAAGGCGGGTGAACACGCAGGACAGATAATCCCTCCTTCTTTAAAATTAAAAATTAGATGATTTTGGTGTGGGGGCCTAGATAAATCCTGTTGGCAAACTAGGCATTTTTTAATTTCTGGTTTAAACCCTAAAAAAGCTAAAAGCTTAATTAAAAAAGCGGAACTTATAATCTCGCTTTTTTCTTCTTTTAAATCATTAATTTTTTCAAGGGTTTTTAAAGTCAAAACAAAAATTTTATGATCTTTTTTAAAAAAAGGAAAGAAACTATTTAAGACAGAGAGTAAAAAAGAAGTTTCTTTTATTTTTTTAAAACTTTCAGCTATATTTTTAAAAACTTTTAATTCTCTGCCTCCTATTAGATGAATGTTTTTTTTACCTTTAACAATCTTTAATTCTAAAAAAATAAAGAATTGACAAAGACCTCTTAATTTTGCCTTCAGTTTTCTCGCTCCTTTAACTAAAATCTTTATTTTTCCTTCTTCTTCGGAAAAAAAGACTAAATTTAAATCGTTTTCGCCAGAATTTTCAATTTTGAGAACAAATCCCCTTAAAATCATTTTGAAAGACTTAATTTTATTTTTTTATGATCAATTTCAATTTGTTTCTTTATCAAAAGATTTTCTGCCTCTCCTTCTTTTATCTCCTGACTAATTGTTTTTTCTTTAAGTTCTTTCTCAAATTTTTTTATAATGTTTTTTAATTCTTTTGACTCAGTTTTGAAGTAAACCACTGCCTGATCATTAATAGTTAAACGCGCCTCTTTTCTTAAACCGCTGATTTGCCTTGCTATTTCGCGCAACATTCCTTCAATTTTTAATTCTGACGTAATTTCTGTATTTAGCGCTATTTCAATTTCACCTTCCATAATTTTGAGCCACTGATCCCCTTCCGGCAAAACAGTCACTATTTCTATTTCTTTAACATTTAATTCATCCTTAATTAAATTAAATAATTCTTCTTTGATTTTTGCTTTTTGTCCGTCAGCCGACGAAACAATCTTTAACTTACTCAACGGCTGTCTAACTTTTATGCCTGCTTTCTTTCTCAAGTTATGCCCTAACTCGCAAATTTTTCTAACACTCTTCATTTTTGCTTCAAGTTTTTTATCAATTAATTTTTTATCTGCTTTGGGCCATTTTTCTAAATGAACTGACTCTAACATTTTTTCTGTTTTTAAAAAAGAAAACATTTTCTCAATTAAAAATGGCATAAAAGGAGCAATTAATTTTGAAAGAGTTAAAAGTATAAAATACAAGGTTCTGATAGCTTCCGCGTCTTTGTCGATTCGATGAAATCTCTCTCGACTTCTTCTGATATACCATAAAGACAGGTCAACGGTGAAAAACTTCTCTATGCTCAAAGAGGCGTCCATCGCGTCATATTTGTCTAAACTTTCTGTCACTTTAAGGATTAAACTATTTAAACAAGAAATAATCCATCTATCTAAAATATTTTTTGAGAGAGTTTTAATTTTTAACTTAGCTAATTCTTTTTTAGAAACATAAGTATTAAAAAAAGTATAACTATTGAGTAAAGTTAAAAGCTTTCTTTTATTTTCTTCGGCTATTTTATAGCCAAATCTTAAATTATAAACAGGATTTTGTTTGACGTACATCCAACGCATCACATCTGCTCCAATTTTTTCAGCTGCTTCGTCAAACCAGATAGCGTTTCCCTTAGATTTATGCATTTCTTCCCCTTTTTCATCAACTATTAAAGCGTGACCAAAAATTGTTTTAACCGGCGGTCTATTTTCTAAAACTTGACTCATGGCTAATATAGCATAGAACCAATTACGAAATTGACCTGGAAAGCACTCGCAAATAAATTCAGCCGGAAACCATTTTTTCCAAAAGTTTTTATCTTTAAAATAACTCATGGTTGAAAAAGGAACTATACCAGCATCAAGCCAAGGGTTACCGACGTCAGGAATCCGAGAAATAACTGCTTGACATTTCGGGCATTTTATTTTTACCTTATCTATCCAAGGTCGATGAGGAGAATGTCCTTCAAATTTTTTCCAGCCCTCAACTGATTTTTCTTTTAATTCCTCTTTAGAACCGATCACTGTAAAATAACCGCAAGAAAAACATTCATAAATTGGTAAAGCCAAGCCCCAATAGCGTTTTTTAGAGATTAACCAGTCACGCATATTATTCAACCAGTCTATTTCTCTCTCAAGACCAAAAGAAGGAAGCCAATTTATTCTTTGGGCTGATTTTATTAAAGGTTTTCTTATTTTGTCCATCGAGATATACCATTCATTGACTAGCCGGAAAATAAGCTGGCTATCACAACGCCAACAAAGAGGATAATTATGTTTATAATCTTCTATTTTAAAGACCCTTTCTTTTTTCTTTAAATTTTCAAAGATTAAGTCATTTACCTCGGTCACTAATTTGCCGCTCAAAAAACCAAAAGAATTTTTGTATCTACTTTCTTCATTAGTAGGATCAATAATCGGCAGCCATTTTTTTTTGCCCAATTGAAAGTCTTCTACTCCACAGCCAGGGGCAAGATGAACGATACCCGTCCCCTCTTCAGCCATTACTTCGTCCCAAACCAAGACAGGGTAACCATCTTTTATATTTTCTTTAACAGCTGGTAGCTCATCAAACAATCCTTTGTATTTCAAACCTTCTAATTCTTTGCCCTTAAAGGTTTTTAATATTTTCCCGGGAATCAAATCTGCTACTTTGTCTTTCAGGAGGATATAATTTCCCTCTTCCCTTTGAACTTCAGCATAAATCAACTCTGGATGAACAGCAATCGCTACGTTTGCTGGCAGCGTCCAGGGTGTTGTCGTCCAAACAAGAAAAAAAGTGTTTTTTCTAGCCAGAAGAGGCAATTTAAAAAAGATTGCCTTATGAACCACCTCTTGATAGCCGCCTTCTAAGATTTCGTGCTGGCTAATGGCCGTGCCACAACGAGGACACCAGGGAACAACGTCTCTCCCTTTGTATAAATAACCATTTAAATAACATTTTTTTAAAAAAGACCAAATGGCATAATTATTCTCGTCTGACATGGTATAATAAGAATTTGGCCAATCCATCCATTGCCCTAAACGAATTGATTGTTCAGTTTGAATTTTCGAATATTTTTTGACCCTTTCTTTACATTTTTCCACAAATTTATCTATCCCATATTTCTCAATGTCCTTTTTGGTTGTAAAACCTAACTCTTTTTCTACTTCTACTTCAACCCAAAGACCCTGACAATCGAAACCATTCTGAAACCGCTCGTCAAATCCTTGCATCGCCTTGTAACGTCCAAATAAATCTTTATAGGTTCTACCCCAGGCATGATGGATTCCCATTGGATTGTTGGCAGTTATTGGACCATCTAAAAATGACCAGCGCTTTTTGCCTTGGTTTTTTTTTCTCAGTTTCTCAAAAATTTTATTTTTTTTCCAAAACTTTAAGACTTCTTCTTCGTTTTTCGGAAAATCATACATACATTATAATTAACTTACAACTTACAATTAATTAACTTATAACTTACAACTATTTATCGGATTTCTCCCTGCCAATTGATTAAAGCATCAGCCAGATGGCTATCAATTTGATCTATTTCTCCCTGAATTTTTTCAAGCGTAAATTCATCCTGAGCAGTATAATCAATTTTTGAAGTAAAAGGTATCACCTTGTTTACATCTGTTGCTTCAGGTTTAACCGTGATTTCTACTTTTGCCTCAAGTAGAGAATATGATTCACCTTGATAAGAATCAAGACGGTCAACTTGCCAAGAAATTTCTCTTGTCTCCTCATTGTAAAAAATAGAACCAGTGCTTGCTTCTTTGATGTTTAGCCAAGTTATTTTCGGGCTTAAAATTGTTTTAACGACTAAATCTTTAATTGGATTAGAAGTATTTTTTAATCTGAAAAATAACCAAACTTTTGTTTCTTCACCAACTCTAAAAGGTAAAGGTCCTTCGCCAATCGGGACAGGTAAATAATCGTCACTATAATATCTTGATTCAGCTGTTAATTTAAGATTAGTCCTAATTTTAATGGTTGTTTCTTTTTCTCCTAAATTTATTCTTTCTTTTTTCTCTAATAAATTATCTGGCAGATAATCAGAGGAAGCTTTTAAAACAATTTTACCCTCTTTAATTCTTTCGGCCGCTGCGCTAAGTTTGTCTTTTAGAAATAAATTAAAATCAACTTGGCCAGATGTTTTGGCTTTAATGTTTAAAAAATCAGAGTTGGTTTCTTTATCAAAAATGACCTCTTTATCGCTTGGCTCAAGAGATAATTTTATTTTTTCTAAATTAAGCGGGCTTAAATCACTCAACGCCAATTTTATTCTAAAATTTTTTAAATCTACCTCGCTATTATTTTGATAAAGGATGCTCACTGGTACCATTTCCCCCCAACTGTAAATCATCTCTTCTCCTTCTTTATTATTTATTTTGATATTTAAAGAAACGTCAGGTTTTTCAACTAAAATCTGCTCGTCTATTTTGCTTAAAGAAAAAGATTGACCTCCGTTATTTCCCGTGGCCACAAATTCTAAATTAGTCTGGCCTATTTCACCTTTAGAGACCGCTTTTACCGTCTCTTTTTTTTCTTCTTGAGGCAATAATTTATCAATTTGCCAAATAGTCTTCTCTCCTTCTTTTTTAAGAGATTCGTTCTCTTTAAAAATTAGATTATCCGGTAAAATAACTTTTAGATTTGAAAATTCTTTTGTTGCTAAATTTTTTGCAGAAAGCCCTACGTCTATCTCTTGACCTAAGTTGATTTTGGAAGGAAAAGAAACGGTCAACTGAATTGATGGCTCTAAGGTGTAGGAGAAAGAAAATTTCTTTTCAAAGAGAGGGTTAAAGCCGACCAAGTTAAAAGAAAGAGAACCATTAATAAATTGCTTGTCTTGAGGCTGACTAAAATTTTGAGCCTTAAAAACAATTTCTTTCATTTCGCCTTTCTCAATTTCTTTCAAAAACCAAATATATCCTTTCTCTATCTTTTGGTTAAAATTTAACGAAGAATCGGTCAATAAAAAGTCTGGCGGCGTTTCTATTTTTATTTCTATGTTTTCAAGAGCGTAATCTTCTCGATTAGCAATTTTAATAGTAAGTTGAACTTCTTCCCCAATTTTTGCCTTTGAAGATCCCTCAAGCCAAAAATCAACTTTTACTTCTTCAAAATTCTTTTGATTAATAACACCCTTTTTATTAGGGCTCCAATAAGAAATATAAATCAAAGAAAGTAATAAAGCCAAAAGAATAAAAAATATAATTATTGTTTTCTTTTTTTTTCTTTTTGGTCTTTCTAATTTAGATTCTCTGAAAAAAGACATAATTTTATTTTACCGACTTTTAAAAATTTGTAAAGTCGGAATAAAATGCTATAATTAAATTACCTTAGTCTTAATTTTAAATAGTAAATTTAATTTCAAGGTTCCTGAGCGAAGTCCCACTAAGCGGGACGAAGCGAAGGGTTCTTATAATTCTATTATGCCTTTACTTGTTACAAATAAAAAAGCCTATCACGACTATGAAATTTTAGAAATTGCTGAGGCAGGCATTGTTTTAACTGGTCCAGAAGTAAAATCAGTCAAATTAGGTCAAGTTAGTCTAACTGGTGGCTATTCAACTGTTGATAAAAACAATGAAGTTTGGTTAAATAATATTCATATTGCTCCTTATAAACCAGCTTCAGGAATACAAACAGATTATAACCCCTTAAGAAGCAGAAAACTTTTATTAAAAAAAAAGGAGATCTCTTCTTTAATCGGAAAAATTAATATTAAAGGGTACACCCTTATTCCTTTAAAAATATACACTAAAAATAAGTTTATTAAAGTGGAAATCGGCTTATGTCGAGGAAAAAAGAAATGGGATAAAAAAGAAGAAATTAAAAAAAGAGAAGAAAAAAAGAAAATTAGAGAAATGCTAAAATATCAATAGTTTTGATAGCTCCTCATAAATATTGTTCAATAGGAGATTCAAGGTTCTGCGAGCGAAGCGAGCAGGTTCTTATAATTAAACTACCTTAAAAATATATAGAAGTTTAATTTCAAGGTTCTGCGAGCGAAGCGAGCAGGTTCTTATATTGACAAATATATTCTTTAACTTTATAATATAATATAGTTGGGGGTGAAAGGCTTCGACAAAAAGTTCAAGATAAAAGTTGCTTTTCGCACAAGAGTTAAGCGTTGTTCTCTTAAAATCATAAATGCCAATTTATTTGAAGGACAGAAGACACTTCGCGTGTCTCAACTAGTCCCTGTTATGGCTTAAAGCTATAACCATCAGAGCTACAACTCCTGCTAGTAGTATCCTGGTGTTATTTGGCAGGATAAGCAAACACTGTTAAGTCCTAATTTGTTTGTCGAAAATAAAGGACTTTGGTTATAAAAATTTGTTTGATTTTTGTCTTATAACCGAGAAATAAATCAAACTATTAAAAGTAGACGCTTTTATCAATACTTTTTGGACGGGAGTTCAATCTCCCCACCTCCACCATCCAAAACGCATTATAAATTTTAAATTTAACTAATTTTTGATTTTATTAAGTACTATCGGTTCAACAATAACATTACTGCCAGAGAACTTCGTTTAGTTGACAAAGAAGGTAAATACTTGGGTGTTTTCTCAAGAGACGAAGCTTTAAAAATGGCTGAGGAAAAAGGACTTGATCTGATTGAAATTGATCCGAAAGCAAATCCACCAGTAGCCAAAATTACTGACTTTGGTCAATTCAAATACGAACAACGAAAAAAAGAAAGAAAACAAAAGACAGAAAAACTTAATGAAACAAAAACTATTTGGATTAGTCTAAAAATCGGTCGACATGACCTTGAATACAAAAAAGCTCAAATAGAAAAATTTCTGACTAAAAAAAAGAAGGTCAAAATTGAAATTACTTTAAAAGGTCGAGAAAAGGCTCATTTTGATTTAGCTTCTCAGCTCTTAGAAAACTTAATCAAAGATTTAGCCAACAAAGGAAAAATAGATGAGTCTCCAAAAAAACAAGGAAATAAAATTTTTGCTTTAATTAATCCTCTTTAAATGATGTCTACAACTTCTATTCTAAAAAGATTCAAAATAACCAAGAGGGGGAAATTTTTGCATAAATATTGCGGGCAAGATCATTTTAATGCAAAAGATTCGACTAAAAAAATCAAAAATAAAAGGAAAGAAAAAGAAATTTCGAAAACTTTTAGAAAAATTTTAAAAAATAGTTTATGAGAGTGAAAAGAGGTAAAGCGCATCTTAAAAGAAGAAAACATCTTTTAAAAAGAGTTAAAGGATTTAAATGGGGCAGAAAAAGTAAAATTAAATTAGCCAAGGCTGCTATTTTTAAAGCCGGCGAGCATGCTTTTGCTGACAGAAGGAGAAAAAAGAGAGAATTTAGAACTCTTTGGCAAATTAAAATCAACGCCGCTTGTCGAGAGAAAGGGATAAACTATTCTCAATTTATTCACAAATTAAAAATAAATAAAATTGGGCTTAATAGAAAAATTTTAGCTGATTTAGCAGAAAACCAACCTGAAATTTTTAATAAAATTTTAGAAGAAACTAAATAAATTATGTTTGAAAAAAACTCATCTCAAAAGAACAGAAGTATCGAGAAATCTAAAATTCCTACCTCTGAAACAGAGAATAAGGAGCAGGAAGAGCGCAGGTCTATTCTCAAAACAAATTTGGAGTTGATGATGGGTGATAAAAGAAACCAGATGATGGGTGCATTAATAAGGGAAAGTGTGGGAGGAAACGCCGGAAAATATAAAGAGTTCCCCTGTGCAGCAGTAAATTTTTACTATGATAAAAATACAGGCGAAATATCAAAATTTACAAATTATCCGAATGAAAACAAAGATTTAGTTAGCGGCACCTTTAAGATACCGGTAGAAATGTCTTCAGGAAGTCCATTTTTTAAGATAATTGAAAAATATCTTAGTCCGGAAAGTTCTAAGAAGGCAATGGAAAATTTAAAAGGAAGTATAGATTTGTATAATCAGAAAAATGTTTTAGAACAAGAAAAAATCACTTCAAAGCATTTAGCGGAAGCAATTAGTTATCGAGTGAAATTAGAGGAAGGGCTGATATAACACTGTTTCAAATCACAAAATTTATTAAACGATCTTGAACAAAGATAGTTTTTTTAATTTGTTTATTTTCTAAAAATTTCTGAATTTGGGGGCTCTGAAAAGCACATTTTTCTATCTCCTCTTTTAAAGCTCCTCTTTTAATAGTTATTTTATCTCTTAATTTACCATTGACCTGAATGATAATCTCTACTTCTTCTGATTTAGTTAATTCTCCGCGATAAACTGGCCACTTCTCTTCAAAAATGCTTTGAGATTCTTTTAATTTGGAGTGAATTCGGTGCCAAAGTTCTTCAGCTAAATGTGGAGCGAAAGGACAAAGCAAAAGAAGTAAAACTTCTAAATCTTTTGAATTTTTTTCTCGCTCTAAGCTGTTTGCATACTCCATCAAACTGGAGATGGCTGTATTAAATTTAAAATTTAAAATATCTTCAGTCACTTTTTTAATTGTTCGATGTCTAATTCTTTCTAAAGAATTATTTTTTCCACCTTCAGTAGATCCACCGTAGCCTTTAGCGGAGGCGGATAACCCTCTTTCAATAACTATTTTTTTTACTCTTTCTAAAAATCTCCTGACACCCTCAATGCTCTTGGCGCTCCAAGGAATGGCTCCTTCGAAAGGACCCATAAACATTTCATAAACGCGTAAAACATCAGCTCCATATTTTTTAACTATTTCATCAGGATTAATTACGTTTCCTCGCGATTTAGACATTTTTTCTCCATCCTCTCCCAAAACCATGCCCTGATTTCTTAATTTTAAAAATGGCTCCGGGAAAGAAACAGCACCGATGTCATAAAGAAACTTATGCCAAAATCTGGCGTAGAGCAAATGAAGCACTGCGTGCTCAGCGCCGCCAACATATAAATCAACTGGTTGCCAATATTTTTCTTTCTTTTTACTAATCAATTCTTTTTTGTTCTTCGGATCAGCATAACGTAAATAATACCAGCAAGAACCAGCCCATTGAGGCATAGTATTTGTTTCTCGGCGAGATTTAGCGCCACATTTCGGACAACGAGTTTTAACCCATTTTTTAATATTGGCCAAAGGTGATTCACCAGTGCCGGTTGGTTTATAGGCTTTGACTTTAGGTAAAACTAAGGGCAAATCCTTTTCTTTTAAAGCAATCCAACCAGGATTCAACAATTCACCCCGACTAAACGCAGATTGACGCTGACTAAACGCAGATTGACGCTGACTATCTGCGTTGATCTGCTCCTTATCTGCGTTGATCTGCGCTTCGATCTGCGCCGCGCAGTGTTCGCAGAACACAAGCGGAATCGGTTCTCCCCAATAACGCTGTCTGGAAAAAACCCAATCCCTAAATTTATAATTCACCATTTTTTTGCCTAAACTTTTCGAACTTAACCATTTAGTCAGTTCCTCCCGACCCTTTTCCGAGAGTAGGTCAGAAAAATTTCCTGAGTTTATCAAAACTCCCTCTCCTTCATAAGCTTCAAGTATTTTTCCTTTTTCGTCTCTTTCTGGACCTTGATTTAAAGATTTAATTACTTCTTTAATGGACAAATTATACTTAATCGCAAAGTCATAATCACGCTGGTCATGAGCAGGCACCACCATCACAGCCCCACCACCATAACTGCCAATCACATAATCACCAGCCCAAACCGGAATTTTTTCTCCATTGACCGGATTAATTGCTTTAATCCCTTTCAACTCAACCCCTGTTTTCTCTTTTTGCAATTCTGTTCTTTCCAACTCCGATTTTTTTTCTGCTTCACTTAAATATTTTTCTACTTCAGTCCAATTTGAAATTTGTGATTTTAAATCTGAAATTATTTTATGTTCCGGCGCGACAACTACTGCCACCACGCCAAAAATAGTGTCTATTCTCGTGGTAAAAACAGAAATTGTCTGCCTGCCGGCAGGCACGGCACCAAGGGTGGAAAATTTTACTTCAGTCCCTTCTGATTTACCAATCCAGTTTCTTTGCATTAGTTTAATCGGTTCAGGCCAATCAAGGTCGTTAAGTCCTTTAAGAAGCCGCTCAGCATAAACAGTGATTTTCAACATCCACTGTTTCATTTTTTTTCTGATCACTTCTGTTTTACAACGATCACATTTACCAGAGATTACTTCCTCGTTAGCCAAGCCAGTTTTACAAGACGGACACCAATTAATTGGCGTATCAGCTAGATAAGCTAAGCCATGTTCAAACATCTTTAAAAAAATCCACTGCGTCCATTTGTAATATTCTGGATCAATAGTACTAATTTCTCTTGACCAGTCATAAGCGAAACCTAAAGATTTAAGCTGTTTTTTAAAATGTTTTATATTTCTTTTGGTGATGACAGCTGGTTGAACGCCTGTTTTAATCGCATAGTTTTCAGCTGGTAAACCAAAGGCGTCCCAGCCCATCGGCTGCAACACGTTATACCCTCTCATTTTTAAATAACGATAAATAATATCCGTGGCTATATAGCTTCGCGGATGACCAACATGTAGCCCTTCTCCAGAAGGATAGGGGAACATGTCCAGAATATAATACTTTGGTTTTTTAAGGAAATCTTTCGCTTGATAAAGCTTGTTCTTCTCCCAAATCTTCTGCCATTTTTTTTCAGTACTCAAAAAATTACTCTGTTTTTGTTTTTTAGCCATAATAATTATATTATAACAAAAAAAATTTCATTAGGCAATAATGATAATTCGGAGACCGGGTCTCCGAGAGTTGTTAGTTATCAGTTGTTCAGTCTTAGTAGATATAACCTATAATTTTTGAATCGTCTAAATCAAACGTTCTCGTTGTTTTGATCCATGGTCCTTTAAAATTCATTTCAGAAAAAGTGACGGCCGTCTCATTAAAAGATTCCACGTAACCAACATGGCCGTAACGACGAGCAGCCCAACCTGTTTCGCGCAAAGAAATAATAGCTCCTTTAGCAGGAGTATTGCCAGTCTGAAAACCCATTTTTCTCGCATTAGCCAACCAAGTTTTAGCATGGCCAGTCCAAGGGATACAACGTCGACTAGCGACATACCACGTGCATTGACCTCTCACAAAGGTGTGGCAATTATCACCCGTTGGTCTAGAATAAGCATAAGATTTTGCAGTCTTCTTCGGCTTAACAACTGGCGGAGACGGAACATAAGGCTTTCGACCATGAGGAAGAATCAATTCATCACCAACAAAAATATCTGAAGCATCAGCCAAATTATTAAATTCAATAATATCATCAACCGTACTTTTATATTTTTTGGCAACCGCTCCTAATGTTTCTCCCTTTCTAACTTGATGAGTTAAGCCATCAACTGGTAAAATCTTTAAAGCTTGCCCAGGCTTGATAATTGACCTTAAAGTTAAATTATTTTCCCATAAAAGCGAATCAATGGCTAAACCAAATTTATCAGCAATTAAATAGAGAGTGTCACCACTTTGAACATTATAAATCTCTGTCTCTGTTCTGGTCAAAGGCTGCGAAAGGTCAATCTCTTTTTCCGGAACCATTAAAATCCCTTCAGTTGTCAAAGAGAAAGCCCCGGACTCCTCCTGCGCTTCGTCTTCTCTCGCAAGCGAGGCAATATGAAAAGAGGGTTCTTTTTGGTTATTTAAAGAAATCAAATGGATATTTTGATTCAGTGAAAAACTCATTTTTTGATAATTAATCGCCTTGGCCAATAAGCTTTGCTGATTAAGCCCTGTTTCAAAAAAAGAAAAAAAAGTGATAAAAATAAAAAGGAGGACAAAAAGCCCCCATTTGCTGCTCAATAAAAATTTACTAGTTAAAACAACTCTCCCCTTTAAATAATGACCGATAAATAATAAACTAAAAAGAACCCTTTTTAAAAATCGATCTGAAAAGCTTGATTTTAAGCCTGCTTCAGCTCCTTTGGATTCGGCTTTTTTTGAATTAACGCCTAAAATTTCCATAAGTTCATTATACCTCAACCCTTTATTCTGTCAACACCATGCGTTATTTAACAAGGGTTAGCCAATTTAAATATTTTTTTTCTTCTCCGTGAATAATTTTTCGGTATAAATCTCTAATTTGACTAGTTATTTTTCCTATTTTGCCATTATTAATTATTGTCTTGTCAATTTGACCAATTGGACAAATTTCCGCGGCTGTGCCACT
>Ga0210057_1007943_pt1 | contig 12698 bp, 3 predicted proteins | sample CryGeyCG2114_010_2_FD_183968 | JGI IMG/M metagenome (GOLD analysis project Ga0210057, IMG submission 183968) | Groundwater microbial communities from aquifer - Crystal Geyser CG10_big_fil_rev_8/21/14_0.10 (SPAdes) (version 2) | ecosystem: Environmental > Aquatic > Deep subsurface > Groundwater ... | reverse complement strand
TCCACTCCGCAATCTAACATTTTCATTTTTGATCATTACAAAAACTACATATCTATAACTGATGTTTCAGGAGATGAAATATCATTTTGCACTTCTTCACCGATTTTTTGTGTATAGCTAAAAGGAGGATATTTGGAAACTGACACAGTGTCTGGAAGCTGTATCAAATATGCATGAATGCTTATATCTGCGAAGTCAAAACCATATGCAAGTATCTCTCCACGATTATTAATATCTATGGCGGTGGTGAACAGTATATTTTTATCTTTTACAATGTCATCTAAAGCAAGTAATCTTCCCATCGTGTAGACAACTGCATGTCCTCTAAGCAACCATCCTCTAAACACGTCATCGTTCAGATGTTGTTGCTCATCTATTGGGTACTGTATAATGACATTATCTTGCAGATATGAATCATGCACAATCCCAACCACCTCTTTCGTATCATTCATCGCGATTGTTTCCATCCCATCGGACACATGTTGAAATACTCCATTCTCCCAAAATCCCCATTCGCTACAATTTGTTTTTACACATGTGCCAACATCAGGATGTTCTCGCCCAAGCACGATTCCCCCTTCGGTAATATCAATTGCTTGCCCCTTTGTCATTTTGGAACTTGAAAGTATCGTCATCTTTCCATCATTCCAAACAAAAGCTTTTGTCACACCATATTGGTCATTGTAGTGTCCAGCAACTTGACCAGCATCATTTACGGCCGTTGCCTTACTTCCATATAATGTAAATGGCGTAATATCTGTTGAAATGCCATTTTGATATACAAATGCATGGTGCGTTGGGCTATCCTCACCTGGCGCACGAACCACTGTTGACATGCCAACAATCATTCCGTTGTTGTTCATGTCAAATACGTTCATCCCCTGGGGGCCTTTGATGTCTGGAATTTCAATATTTTTCATCCCATCGTCAAACAATGCCTTTTTCTGTGTATGATCGTCCGTCACATATTGACTTTTTTCATTGTACGCATCCACTTTCTTTTCACCAAATTCTCTAATTACCACACCATCCTTTTTTACTGTTGTTCTACTGTTATACGTAATTTTGGGTGTGTAGTATAGGCTTCCATCTTCAAGTGTACTTTCAATAAAATTTTTGTTTTTAAAACTCACATATCGTACGACAACGTCACCGTTGTTTGTCAACAATAACGAAGCAATACCTTCACCATCATACTGCGTATTATATTGGTGATCATTATAATAAACTTGCTTCCTCCCGAGATCTGTCACCGTCGCCTCTTGTGGTCTCTGAAAAGTAGGTTGATTAGGAACCACTTTCTCAACTATTGGACTGGCATTGACTGGAGCTGATACGGCTGGAATTTCTGATTTTGGAAGAACCATGGTTTCCTTTTCTTCAACAAACTTTGTAGCGTCATCTTTGCTAAATGATTCCCCGGTATAAAAATCCACCTGTGCCTGACTGATGAGCACAATGTCACTCCACGCAAAACCGGTTGATAGAAACGTTTCCTCATTTGGAATCCACTGCTTTTTTCCATCACTAATCAAATACACCTTTGCGTCAACCGGAGATTTGATCAGTGCCGTATTACGAATAGAATTCATTGAGGTATCTGAAACTGTCTCAATCTCATCCCACTTGTACCCGCCTGCCTCAAACACCGAAGGATTTGGAATATGAATCCTCCGACCCTCTTTGACCAAAAACACCTTTGCGTCGTCTGCTGTCTTGACCAATTGATAGTCTTTTGCAAACACAACATTCCCGAGAGTGAGAGAGAGGAGGAGGGTGATGGTGATGGTGATGGTGAGGAGGGGTTTTTGCATAATATTCATAGCTTCAAAAAATATTTGTTCACAAAAAATTTACACGAAACTATTGATCAAAACAGAACTTCAGAGCATGCTTCCTATTCTGTTAGTTTCCAACATCTGTTTTGCTCGCTCTCTGGTGAATTGACATCCTAATTTTGACAGCAATGTCAATTTTTCTATTGCCTTTGGTGTATTAATATTCATTAGAGCAATCAGACATTTAAATCTTAGAGAATCGTGACCATATTCATAGTCCAAGTATTTGAAGTTGGCTAATGCTGTCCTATACAAAATATCTACTGCCTCGTCTGACTTGATATTACCGAGTATCAAGACGATGTCTTCATGACAATAGTGCCAATCATCACTAAGAGCTGTAATAAAAAACTCTAGGGGAACATCTCTTTGTAAATCAAAAATATTCACAATTGCTAAAAGTAAGGAAAAATCCTCACTACTTTTTTCATCGTATGACTTGCATAAGAGTGCAATCAAATGACCTGGATTTTTGATAACATCCACTGAAAAATCACTCAAAAAATTACTTTTTTCTTGCTCGAAGTTGTCTGACTGTTTAAGCTTGTTTAATGATTTACCCAACAACAATTTAATAGATTTTCTTTCTTTATCATTCATACTCATTTAAAGATTTGATTAAACTTTATTATACTATCATTAAATATATCCAGTGCCTTCCCTTTTCCCAAACCTATATTTATTAAATCTTCTGCCTCCTTTTTGAAGAAGGCATTCGTATGTGTCCAATTTACTTGATTAGATATTAGAGGTAAGTCACCAAAATGTTGTTGAACCAACGGCGAATAATCTCTTACACCGATTTCTCTTAGCGCATTTGTCGTGCCAGACTGAACCTCAAATTCTACAGTTCTCCCTGAGTATTGGCAGGCATATGACTTACACGGAGTAATAAACGTTTCGTTTGTTGCAGACAATCTACCTGTTCTTTGTAATGATGCAAAATCAGCTTCATTCATTGTTCTGTAATATTTTTCTGTGTTGGCTACGGAATTTTCAGCAGTGCTTACTTTGCTAGCTATCTGCCCAGCTTTCCAAACACCTGCCCCTCCACCAAAAATATCAACTACTGTATATCCGATGTGTGCAGCAGTGTTGCCTGCGCCTTGTGGCACGACGTAGTCAATGGCTTTGTCAGCAGGATTGTAACTATAATCAACACTTGACTGTCCGGTCAACCCGCGCCAAAGATTGGTTAATCCACTTGCAAATGTGGAACCACCTCCTATGACATTATTAACACCAAGTGCACCAACTCCAATACCCGCCGCAATACCAGGTACTGCACCGACTCCTGTAGCTGTTCCTCCTGTTGCTAGTGCTGCACCCGCCGAAGTCTCAGCCACCCCCCATAATGTTTGGAGACCACCAAAAAGTGTTTGAACAACACCCTTACCAACCGTACTCCAATTGACTCCGCTTTCCTTTTCCTTATCCTCCCCACTCGGATCCACAAACTTCAGTGGATTGTTGGAGACGTAGATGTATCTATTTCGAGAAAGGACATCACCGTCTTTGCCTATAACAGTGTCTCGCGATAAAAACCTCCCAATACTCGGATTATAATACCTCGCATTGTAGTAATAGAGTTCAGACTCCGAATCATATTCTTGATTGGTGAAGAGATAATTTGATTCTGCAGATCCAGTATACCCGAGAACAGAGCCAAACACATCATATTCATACTGGCCTGTCACAGCCCCGGTATCGTCTGATAGCATCACGGTAGATCCGAGAGAATCTTGGTGAACATAGGTGATAGTGCCTGGTGCATCTATTTCTGCAATCTGCCCCAATCCTATGACAATGGTTTTAGTAACATTTCCTTCTGCATCCAGTTCATTGAGCACGCGAAGACCGTCGTTGAGATAATACGTCGCTTCACTATTGACCGTCTTTTTCACTCTATTACCAAGATAGTCGTAGTCAAATTCAACAACATTTTGTGGACTTCCAAATCCAAGTCCGATCAGATTATCTATCAAATAGTTAATACCCTTCAATTGATTCTTTGTGTTCCAGTAGTAAAACACTGTCTGGACAGGATTGTTGTAGCGACTGTATTGTTCGGTCGTGAGTGATCCATTGCCATCGTATGTATAGGCCACAGAAAGTCTGCCATTCACAAGTTGGCCGACAAGTTCATCTGACGTCGTATTGTATTGATATGTCGCGCCACCAAATGGCGTTTGATTGGACAGTCGGTTTCCTCTGTTGTCGTAGGCAAACGTGATGTCTTGTGTGCCAGTCGCATCGCTATAGTCCACGCGGGTGAGTTCGTCAAGTAAGTCATATCCATACTCAATCGTGCGCCCATTGGTTTCAGTTAATTTTGTTCTGTTATTTTCTGCATCATACTCATACGCATGAGAAAACAAGACCGTGCTACTCGCATTCGTGACTGTGATGGTTGCCACACGTTGCGTGTCATCATAGGTGTAGTTTGTCGTCAATCCATTGCCATACACCATCGTGTCTGGACGTTTCATGATTGATTGCGTGTAGTCAGCAAGCACTTCGTTCCCTTTTTTCACCATATCAAGCAATCCACGGGTGTCATACGTGTAGGTAATCGCAACTTCAGCAGGATCAGTCAATGTTTTTAGTTGTCCATCAGCATAATACTCGCGGGTGATGTCAAACATCTTTGCAACATTTGGATAGGTCTTTCTCTCCAATGTAGGGCGATTGACAAAGTCATACTGATATTCAGTCGTACCGGCAGTGTCGTCAACAGCAACCAAATTTCCCCAATTATCATACGCATAACTTGTTGTTGCCATTCTATCAGGTGTCTCACTCGTCATGCGATTCATCACATCATAGGTGTAGGTCGTGGTCTGACTCTTACCATCAGTTTTGGTTGAGAGATTGTTGTTTTCATCATAGGTATATTGTTCTGTCTTGTTTCCTGGTGACACAACGTCTGTCACTCTGTTGAGTGCGTCGTATGCGTACGTCGTCGTCACGGTACCGTCAACGGTTTGCGTCAAGCGATTGCCGTTTTTGTCGTAGGTATATGCGACAACAACATTTTTTGGATTTGTCTCACGAACAAGTTGTCCAAGAAGATTATATACAGATACGGTGGTTCGAAGAAGCGCATCAGTTTTGGTCAGTTGTCTGCCAACTGGATCATAGGTAAATTGCTGAGTATTACCGAGTGCATCAATAATCTTCTTTGGAAGTGACTGGTTGTTATATTCAAAACGTGTCGTGGTTCCGTCAGAATAGGTCACTGATGTCTTGTTGCCGACAAGATCATAGGCATAATGAGTGATGTTGCCATCTGGATCTGTCTCTGTGATCAATCGGTTGAATCCATCATAGCCATAGCGTGTCCGACGACTCATAGGGTCAAGTGTGGAGAGTTTGTTGCCGACTGAATCATACGAGTACACATTGGTGGCTCCATACGCATCGCTTTCGGACAACAACTCATTTCGTGAGGTGTAGCCAAATGTCTTGGTGTGCGTGTTGTCAGTCCCATCCGCATTTTGTTTTTCCACTTGTCTACTCACATTTCCATTTTCATCATAAAATGTGAGTGTCTCGGTCAAATCCGGATATATGGTCTTTATGGTGAGATTCAATGCATCATAGTAAAATGTCGTTATATGCCCCTGTTTATCCGTTTGTGTTTTGACATTGCCGTTGTTGTCGTAGGTGGTGGTGACGGTTTGCACCAAGGCATCGGTTTGTCGCACCACTCTATCCAGCAAATCATAAGACTTGGTACTCGTATTTCCATTTGCATCAACCATAGTGATTGGTCGATCAAATCCATCGTAGGTAATAAATGTGGAGGTGAAATTGGTACCGGACGTATCTTTTTGTCGGCGCGTTTCTTTGAGACGATTTCGTGCGTCATAAAAAGAATGTGTTTCCTCATTCAACCAATTCACTTCACCGATCACATTGCCTACTGCATCATACGTATAGGTGATGGCATTGTAGGGTAGTTGTTTTTGATACAACCTGTTTGCAGGGTCATAAATATATACGGTCTCTCTCCCGAGTGGGTCTATTTCTTTTGTCAAATTTCCCACCCAATCGTATTCACGAAGAGTAGTCCTCGTAACCCCATCTGCAACGGTTTCTATCTTTGTAAGACTTGCGGAAATATCCTTTGCATACGTGTACGTCGTGGTATATCCACGCGCATTGGTCTCAGAAATTTTGTGATTTTCCACATCATAGCCATAGTTCGTCACATTTCCAAGCGGATCGGTTTCTCTTCGGAGATTGCCGTTGGTGTCATACTCGTATGTAAAGACTGCGCCTTTTGGCGTGGTGTAGCTGGTTCTATTGCCAAAATCATCGTATGCGTATGTCTGTACTACATCTGTCACAACATCATCCGCATCTCTTACTGTCACCGTGTCTGTTTCCAAATAGTTTCCTCCAACACCATACCCAAAGCCATGTTGATTGCCATTTTTATCGGTCTTGGTCAACATATTCCCCTGCTCACTGTAGGTAAATCGTTCCACGCCAAGAAGAGGATCTGTGATAGAACGCACATTGCCGTTTGTAGGGTCAATCTCATATGTCGTTGTTTTGGTGAGTGTTTCCTCACCTATTTTCTCTGCTGTCTCTGTCAACGATGTCATCCGATTAAACGTATTTTCATAGACCATGTGTTTGGTCGTATGCCACCCATCCACATCAACGAGCGTCTGATCAGTCAGACGACGTTTTGCATCGTGAGTATATGTTGTGGTATGTCCATTGGCATCTGTGTATGTTGCCGGCATACCGTTGCTGTCGTATGTCCAATATTCAGCATTTCCCAGACCATTGGCCGAGTATATTTTTAATTGATTTGCATTAAAGCATACACGATTGGTATAAGTGCTTGTGCTGTAACGATAGTTCATGGTCAGAGTACACGCGCTAGAGCCAGATACTAGTGGATCCGTATTTTGATAACTAATTTCATATACTTTCCTATCTGCGCCGGCAGGATCAACATCTGGATTTGATTCATATTGTGCGGTCACTCTCCCAAAACTGTCATATTGATTGCGAAGAATGGTGCCTCGAGGATCCGTATATTTCATGAGCAATCCATCTGCGTCATAGAGATAATTTTCTACAATATTGTAGGTATTGCCACCAAATGCGCGATTGTCTGTCACGGTGATGAGATTGTCATTGTCATCATAGGTATACGTGGTCTTCCGTGGATTTGTGGTTGAAAAAGTATCCTGCAATTCAACGATATTGTCCCAACGCACATCATCATCAACCGAGCCATAGGTCAATTGAATGCCTCGTCCTGATGCATCGGTGACACTCGTGAGAAGTGGCACACTCCGAACATCTGTATACCCAAGTGTGGTGACATTTCCGTTTGTATCTACAATGGTCTCAAGAATACCTACATTGTTTGTCAATACTTTTGAATATATATGCTTAATCCCATCAAGTGAGGTGTAGACAAGAGGAGAGGTAAACGCTGTCCCCTGCCATGCAAGGGTATCAAATACTCCCGGAGGTGCGGTAAAGGTTTGCCCACCATTGCTTGAAGAAAAAATGGCTACCAACGCTCCGCCATAGTAGAGCTGAACATTTTTTGTGGTATCATCCAAATAATAATAACTGTTGTACGAAAAACTCCATCCATTTCCAAACCGTCCACTGCGTTCAGATAATGTACTCAAATAGGTGCGAGTGAAATCTATTGGGATACCTCTCCCTGACAGAGCAAAGTCTGTTTGAGAAAATTCAAATGCGCCAGTCCGAAGGTTTACTGGATCAGCGCCATACACAGCTGATTGCACATCCGGTTTTCCTGCCATGTAGGACAATACAGCTGTATCATAGACAGGTTTTACATCTGGCTGTCCGACACGAGTTCCTACAAATGCTTCAACGACTTCTGGAACTGAAGACCCTCCTCCACCACCCCCGGTAGCATAGGTATTCCGACGAATATTAACGGTATTTGCTGTAGAAAGAGAATCATTACCAACGCCATCAACATCATTGCTCACGTTCAACACTATCTTTCCCTTGAACTGACTATAGTTTGTTAGCATTGCGGAATTATTTGGTATTTCTCCTGAAAAACCATAAGTGAAAGTATCTCCAGAGTTCATGGTTTGATTGGTACTTAAATTATTGAGAGAGTAAGAATGCTCAGAAGTTTGATCTGTCACATAGAGTGAGAATGGCACAGTTTCGGAAACGGTTCCATTATTTTTCAATTGGACATTGATGGTAACTCGCTGGCCATCTGTCAGATTTTGATTTGGTGATGGAAATGTGGCGGAGATGATGTCTATATCGTGGATGGTGGGCGCGAGATTTATCGTGACCGCGATAGATGCAGTGTTGTTGTTTTCATTTGACTCACTGACTGACGAGTTTATATCCGCGATAAAGCAGATATAGCCGGTCTGTCCACGCACCGCGTTGGATGGAATAATGATAGATTGATTGTCTTCGGTTGAAATGACATTGGCTCCCAGTGATTCAACAGAATCAGATCCAAGCCACGAATCGCTCCCTGTACTACATACACTATTTGTAGAATAATAATACCCCACGTTTGAGCTACCTGCGGTTCCAGTCCCACTATTTTTTACTCGGACATAGGCAGTGATACTTTGACCTGGGTCTACGGTGGTGTCGTTGACACTGGATGAGTAGATGGTGAGATCAGGAGATGTCACCTCATTATTTATAGTAACCGCGATAGATGCAGTGTTGTTGTTTTCATTTGACTCACTGACTGACGAGTTTATATCCGCGATAAAGCAGATATAGCCGGTCTGTCCACGCACCGCGTTGGATGGAATAATGATAGATTGATTGTCTTCGGTTGAAATGACATTGGCTCCCAGTGATTCAACAGAATCAGATCCAAGCCACGAATCGCTCCCTGTACTACATACACTATTTGTAGAATAATAATACCCCACGTTTGAGCTAGCTGCGGTTCCAGTGCCACTATTTTTTACTCGGACATACGCAGTGATACTTTGACCAGGGTCTACGGTGGTGTCATTGACACTGGATGAGTAGATGGTGAGATCAGGTGTCGGAGTTATTGTTGGGGTATAGGTGATTTCCAAATACGGATCATAGCTAGCAATACTATTATTTGAGGAATAAAACCAGAAGAGTCTTTGTTTGCTTGACCAACTAGCTGGCACGGTCGTCCCTGAAGGAAAATTTTCCTCTGGCTCTATCAAAATACCGTAATTAGTACTTGGAGAGGTCATCCAATTGGTCACCATCGCGGTATCAAGCGCAAAATCGCAGTTAGTACATGGTGAGGATTGACTCAGCACACGTGACGCTCCTCCTGATGTCAACGTCCCACGCACATAATTATAATCAATATTACTTGCCAACGCCCATGGTTGATTGATCTTTTTCGCTTTGAACGCAATGTCTCCATTATACTCACCACAGCCAGTCACTCCAGTATTTCGTGTAAGCCAAACCCGTGCATCGCTGATTTGGTTCCCGCTCGGTATACTGGCACCGGCAAAATTAAATTTCAACACGGCATGACGGCTCGTATTCCCACCAGTACATGGCGAAGGGCCAGCGCCATCATCATACCCAGTAATGAGATTGGCGTCATCCCAATTACTCTTCCCGGTCATCCACTTCAAATAGATATCTCCTTCGCATGTGGATGTGTCACATGTGAAATACTTGTAGGTCGGATCAATCACTACGGGATACACCCGACGCTCATCAGACAAATACGCGCCTGAAATGATGGTACCAATCTTCAAGAGTGAATGGGTACGATCGTATGAAACCACTTGCGAGAGTGGTTCTTGAGTCATATCCAAAAACGTCAGATATTGAGGGTCATCCTTTGAAAATGTTGAATCAAACACAACGGACGGCGTGATAAGAATCGTCTCACCACTCACGCCTTGAATTTGCACTGGCAACGTAGTTGTGACCGTATCAATATACCTGTCCATTCCAACAAAAATCTTTGCACTTGTTGGAACGGTATACTGTTCCCAAAAAATGATGTTTTCTGAAGACTCAATTTTTGGTTTTTGTTTTATAACAATCTCCTTTGTGCGTACATCACGACGATCAATAAAATTGACGTCAACATCCGGATACACATCTTTGTAGGTTGAAATTGTCTGAAGCATGTTGCTGGTCTTTTGTTCAAATTTACTTTTTAATGACCCAACATTCATTGACTTTGTTTTGGTTGATTGTTCAAGATCTCCGGCAGAAACACCGACCGACAACCCATCAGAAAAAGGAATGATAAAAGCATACCCTGTGCCTTTGTATGGAGTGAGTCGAGACTCTTTTTGTTCGTGAAATTGATTCCACCCCTGCGGGCGAGTACGAAGAACGCCATTATCACTATACAATAATCGCGATGAACGATATATTCGCATCACTTTCCGCCCACCTCCCAAATCCGCTTCATCTCTAAATTCATCCAACACACGAAATTGAGAATCATCCAATACTTCTGCCACCGCGGGCTGAAGTTCAGAAGCGCGTACCGCAGATACATTGCCTGCGATCAGCGCGGTCAATACCACCATGAGTGATAGTCTTTTTCTGATGGTAACTCTGTTCATAGGAAAATGGATGGTGAATTAAGAGCGAACAAAAATACTACCTAAAAAATTGAGACTTCAGGGAGAATTGGATAACTGGCCGACGCGCTGTAGCTTACCGTATTTTCAACTCCTCCGAACGGAGTATAGAAGTATCCAATACCACCATTTGCCCAGTCATGTTCGTCAACCACATCGCCGGCGGAATATCCCACTGTTCCGGGAATAGTGGCAGAGAATGATGACATGCCTGCCACGACTCCATCCTTGATATGTGATGTATCCGCGTACACAGAAAACACCTGTGTCTGTCCCGGATTGATCAAGACGTGGTCAAAACTTCCATCAATACCATGTGTTTCGTCAAAACGCACATCTTGTAATACAAATGGACCGGAAAGAATAGCATTGTTTCGCGCCAAGATGACGCCATTGCTCTCCAGCGTAAACGTGGATATATTCCCCTGATCCCCCATGCCTTGTATAGTGAGCGCGACATCCACTTTCCCTATACGCATCGGGAGCGTTCCCGAATTGGTGATAGAAAAACGGTGGATTTCAGCGTGTCGCGCCACTGCGAGAAATGAAAATGGACCACGAACCATTTGAGTGATTACTGGCGTTTCAATATGGAAAAGAAATACTGGTGATGGCGCAATCACTGTTTCAATGCCCGGATTATTGATGGCGTTTGGTGATAGTGTAATCGTGCTTGATACCCCATACGCGTCAACTCCAGACTCGTCATCCGCGATAGCAAATCCACGTACGACGGCAGGATTCATTATTCCCTCTACGGCAATGTTCGCTCGCAACTCAACAATTGTTGAACCACTTGCCGGAATAATTTTTTGGAGTCCGAGAAATGACACTGCCCCTTCAACCACTTGACCCTGCGACAAAGGTAATCCTGAACTATCATACAAAGAGACAGTATCAAAATTCTGTTCATCAACCACCGCTTGATTATCTCCATCCACCACCACAAAACGAAGTGCTTCCACTGCGACATCTTCTGCCCCACTCACTTCTGAAATTCGAAACTTCCCAAATGATTGACCGATTTGTCCTGGATACAGAATACGAGATACCACGCTTGCCGAATCTTGTTCAACCTGCAATCGCGCGCCACCGTACAGGATCAATCTCTGTCCTTCCACATGAAGAGATGATGTGTCTATTCTTCTCATTGTAGACAGTGTATCCGCGCTCAATCCTGTGATCACCGGTTGCACATTTATTTCCATTGGTGGCAAAGTGATAATATCCGTATGAAGAGACCACATCGCCGAACTTCCCTGTTGTATCGTTGAAGTAAAAGCAAACGTCCACAGATCTCCATCTTGCACTCCTGTACCAAGCAATGTATCGCCATTCCACAACGTCAAATTTTCATACGGCGCTCCTGCCACATCACTTCCTGGAATCTGAATGGTCAACCCATGAACAATAATATCCTCAATATCGTCCGCAGACAGCGTGAATTGACTGATAGTTACATCATTCGCCGGTTCAATCACAAACCCGCCTTGAAACGCAGGATCTGCTATCACAGACAGACTGCCGACTGGGACTTGTATAGCCATTTCTTGACCTTGTATATTTATGCCACTCCTACTGAACGAATACTCATTTGGTCCTGCATTGTACCCTACTATTGAAGTCTGTATCGTTCCATCGGTAATGACATTTTCAAAATTAGCAACAAGTTTAATTACTGTTGTCTGATCTTTTGGTATCTCTTCAGTATCCATAAACCAAAGTTGACGCATCGGTGATTCATAACCAGACAGACTTGACCAACCCTCATGACGCAATTCACCCCTAACTTTTCCATTAACAACCACTTCAACAGAAGAGATGGGAGACGCAACGTATGGATCAAATGATATATCAAAGAATATGTCTCCAAGCCAAAATTCAGGAAGGACTTTTTCAGGATTCGTAAGCGTCATCGTGTACTGCCCGATCACTGCTCCTTGTGTTCCAGACAAAACAACTCCATCCAATACTGAAACATCTTTCTCTACAATGAATGTTGGATCTAATTCTCCATCTGGTCGTGTATACACCATCTCCACATTATCCATCTTCCCTCTGCCAAGTGTTTCCATGAAGTCCACTGTAATAATCTGAAGCTCTGGATTTATTGTCTTGAGATCATACTCCAAATCTCGCACCTCATGATGCCAATTTCCATTATTGGCGCTTGAAGGGAGATTGAATGTTATATATCGCGAATCTGAAGAATTGGTTGATTTCCCTGCGGGAACATATTTGAGATATCGTATGCCGT
>Ga0210057_1007942_pt1 | contig 12700 bp, 12 predicted proteins | sample CryGeyCG2114_010_2_FD_183968 | JGI IMG/M metagenome (GOLD analysis project Ga0210057, IMG submission 183968) | Groundwater microbial communities from aquifer - Crystal Geyser CG10_big_fil_rev_8/21/14_0.10 (SPAdes) (version 2) | ecosystem: Environmental > Aquatic > Deep subsurface > Groundwater ... | reverse complement strand
TATGAAAGTCAAGGTATGATGCTGGCTGCCGAAACTAATAATCAACCTATTCTTCTCCATCCAAGCCAGCCTGTTCCTTCGGGTAGCACAATTAGGTAAATTTTTTTAATAACTAATTGACAGATGAATGATATTCGTGACATAAATATATGGTGAATAACTTAAAACCTTCCTATCCAGCCAATAAGTTAAAAATCTTTGGGTTTGGATTCTTGGTTTTGTTACTACTTGGGCTTGTGGCATCTATTATCTTGACGCGGCAATCTCAGGACGTTCGGCAACAAGCCTATGAGGCTGGAGACGCGGTTTTTGATAAAGATTTTTACTATAACGGTTACTATTTTCGAATCTCCGAAAATATGACTCTCAGCGAAGAACCTGACTGGGTGAGTCATGGCCTTTATTTCCTCGATGTCATTCCCACCCTGTCAGCACATCAAATTGATTCAGGATACACAATGACTAAACCAGACGAGGTCAGTCTAAAAATTCACTCTTCTCAATTATCAGCATTCCCAAAACTTTATCTCAAACCAAATAATCGGGGAAGTTACTACTCCAGTAGTATCAAATCCCCAGAAGTAGTCGTGGCAGAAAAAAAGAGCGAAAGTGACTTTGAAACTCAAAACTTTAGCGTTCTTTATGAGGATTGTATCGACATTTTCACTTCAGAAGAATCAAGTCTTGATTCTTATCTAGCAAGCGTCTGTTACAAAGTTGGTTGGATTGACACAGTACAAAAAGATTTCCAGCAATATGGACCCAATGGTGTGAGTGCGGTTAAATTTGACTACTCTGGAGATAAAACTGCCCAGATGTTTATGACGGCTCCATTTGACAGAAGTGCATTTCTGGATACAAAACAAGCCACCAGCCCATACATGCCTAGAGTTGTCTATTATGAAATAGATACCAAAGCCAATAGTCAGTTTGCCAATATTTCCTATCTACTTCAAACTTCAGACTCACCATGGAATCCGAATGAGTTACTGCCTTTGATTAATGCTAAATGCGGTCTCAGAGCAGCTCCGGATAAACCTTGGGTCAAACCCAGTATTATGCTTCAATCCAATACATCACTGCCCAGTGGTGGTTCTGTTTATAACTTTAGTGAAAGCTTGGGTGCTTGTGCTTTTAGACTCAACTATACTTCAAATCATATTTATACTGGCTACTTCAGCTTCTACCCATTCATTACGGCCTCAACAACTCCAAGCGGAGATAACCCAGATAATAGCGAACAACAAACCGATTTGTATGCTTGGTATGAGGCTCGCGATATTGAAGCTGATCAACCAATTCGTATTGACATCAAAGCTTCAGACAAGAATATGGGACCTGTTGACGGTATTCAATTTTCGGGTACTGCCTCTGGGATTGGCAACATTGAGGGTTTTGACAGGGCGCTTGATATCCAACCTGAACAATTTAGTGTTCCTATCAGTGTGATTGAAAACAAAATTGAATTCGACCAGGCCGCAGGTAACTATCAAATAAGTTTAGCTATTATCTCTGCTTATCCAAACCAGCCTTTGGTTTTTCCGGTTGATGGGCAAGTCATTGGCAGTCTTACTTTCAAAACGAAACCGTCTCTAACTCCCAATCAGCCCATCACTTTCGACGTTAATTTAGACAAAACCAAAATGCTCGTGCATACCACAGGAGCCAATTTGCTGGATCATCAAAACAAAGAACTGTCAGCTCTGGTTCTTGACCCTTACGTGGCAATTTTGAGTACTGCCCCCAAACCAACACTAACACCCACTGCCATCCCCACAAGTGTACCTACAGCGACGATTGCTCCTCAACCGACACTTGTTCCCACTGCCATACCTACAACCACAATTGCCCCTGAACCTACAGTCAATCCCTCTGGAGAGTTAAGAGTCTTATTCCCAGTTGAAGGCTTTTCTTCAACGACTGCTGCAACTTTGCCAACTTTTCAAGCAGTGCTGTGGGATGATGTTGACCAGCAATTTGTCGCATTGGAAAACAGCAGTCTCAAAGTCGCTTCAAGCAGTGAAGGTCTACTGTTTACCAGCAATTACTATCCAAAGTCCAATCATCTGGTGACACTCTATTTGAAATTGAATAAATATCACACACTTAAGCATCAGTTTGTTTTATCTGAAAATGCAGCCACTTTGATTGCGCTTTCTCAACCCATCGCTGTTGGAGAATTAACTAACGACTACATTATTGATATTGAAGACTATCACCAGTTAGTACGTGAGTTTAACCCCGTTTTAACTCAAGAAGGCGCATTATCAGACTTAAATTATGATGGGTTTGTTGATGTTAGCGATTATGCTTTACTTGCCCAAAATTTTGACATGAACTATCAAAGCCCCTCTCTACCCCAATGAACTCATCACCCATCAGCTATCAAGTCAGTTATTTTAAAGCAGGTGAACCCAGTTCTGTTGACATCGTTTTGAATACCCAAAATCAAGAAATTCATGGTTTTCAGATTGTGGCCGATATTGAGGCTTCCCCGGCCATTTCACTGATTGACCAGGATAACCAAACTGAGGGCTTCCAGCTTAGTGTTGCCAATAATCCTTATCTAAATTTTTTAACTAACAATGTGTCTGTCACAGAAAAGGGTTACAAAATTGTCTTGGCAGCCATTACCAAAAACCCTAAACAACCATTTAGTTCCCATCAAAATTTACCGATCGGCAGACTATTTTTTACTCAAACCAGTGATGGAGCTATTATTATAAATACTAATGCGGATCAGACAAAAATTCCTCTGGCTTTGGGCGGTGAAGATTTGATGGCGATCACCGATTCAGCTCTACTTGAAGAACACAGCACCACAGAAGCAGACGTTCCACAAACTATCAGTTTAGAAACCAAAGAATTCGGTACAAAACTTGAAACTTTAGGCGGAGAAATCTATCTACCCCCCACATTAACACCTAATACAAACCAGCAGCAGCTCGCAACCGATCTTGTCTCTCCAAAAGAGACAGATTCACCTTTTGGGTCTTTAAATTTACTCTCGGTGGTTTTTTGCGTGACCCTTATTTTATTAATTTCTTTGATTATCTTGAAATTGAAGAAGCGAAAAAAAACTCCTCAAATTCCTCTTCCACCAGAGACTGAAACAATGGGAGTTTGATTTAGGGATTAACCATATTTTCTCCAATAAAAAAGCGCCAGGTTCTGGCCTCGACTTATCGTCCCACACCGTTGCCAGTGTAGTATTGTGGGCGCTGGGGCGTTTCAATACTCTGTTCGGGAAGGGAAGAGTTGGTTCCACCCCGCTCTAGAGACCAGAACGTGACGCTTTTTTATTATTATTCAATGTGCCGGCTGAACCACGCTCATTAACAAGCGAAGAACTGCCCCATCCAAATCGAGCTGATTAAAAATCAGACCGATCTGGCTGGGGGTTTAACACTAAAGTTTTAAAATAAGAATTTTTTCGATCGACAATTAGTATCGTTAGGCTGAACCTGTTGCCAGGCTTACACCGACGACCTATCAACGTGGTAGTCTCCCACGAGTCTAATGGAGAAGTTTAATCTTGAGTGTGGCTTCCCGCTTAGATGCTTTCAGCGGTTATCCAACAGCAATGTAGCTACCCTGCGATGCGCTTGACAGCCACAACAGGAACACTAGGGATTGCCTCACCACGGTCCTCTCGTACTAGTGGCGAAAACTCTCAAACTTCTAACGCTGACGGCGGATAGAGGCCGACCTGTCTCACGACGGTCTGAACCCAGCTCGCGTACCGCTTTAATAGGCGAACAGACTAACCCTTGGAACCTTCTTCAGCTCCAGGATGCGATGCACATGATATCTACTATTTCTAGCAGTGCAGACTATATCATCTTCCAACTTCGTCGAGTTGGAGTTCGGCGTATGATGAGAACTCTTTTTATTGACAAAATGATTTGTCAAGCGATTCTCATCTCACCCCGCCATGGCGGGGATCAGTCGTTACGGGGTCAAAGGAGTTTGCCTGAAAATTCAGGCAGAATGAAAGGACGGACTAAATTGCAAAATTTCATAGCCTGGTTAGCTGGTATATATAAAACATAGCTATTTCCAGATTTTTGTATTGTACTTTCCACACAATAATTTGACTTTAATATCTGTTGTAAAATCTTCTGATCAGATAAATCAAAACTATTTGTGTGCAAGCGCAGTGCTTTGCAATCAGTTCGACGTGCCCCATCATCCATATACCATATCGCTAAACTTAATGGAGATTTTAACAAGTTAACAATAGTTGCTGGAAGCTTTTTTCTTCCATTTGGGTAAAACAACTTATGATACTTGCAAAAATCTTTTGAACTGACAGTCGAAAATCGACTGTGTTCATACCGTTTGTTGGTTCTGTAATCAAATACTTGACACAGTTTTGGTACTTGAATAGTGTAATTTGAAAAAATTTGATACTTCCACCAGACAAAATCTTTCTGTCTAGATGAATGATCAATTTTAAGTCGAACATATCGACCATTTTTCTCTAAATGACCATCTCCAAGCAACGTACCAATCAAAACTTGAATTTGTTTTTGCGATAATGGCGTATTCGTCCTCGACTTCCCACGGTATTACCCGTTGAAATTTACGTATCTTCAGTATAAAGCGAAGAAAATACGAATTCAATGAGGGCTTCACCGTTATTAGCCAATTTTTCCTTTCAAATCACTTCGAAAGGGGCCCAATTTGAGCCGACATCGCGAAATATCTCCAAACTTTCGTTTAAAGCCTGACTATACCTTCATCCTACTTTCATTTAGAAGGATGTGGGCGTGTTATGACTATATAAATATAGCCATCCAGAGAACTTACGTTCCCAGCTCTGAGTCGATACGGGGTCTAAAAGGAAGTTTATAGTACATAAAATCAGGAATTAATGGCTTAATCATTGATTTCATGCGTTGAGCATCTTTTTGAAATAAGCGAATTCTAAAATAAGTTTTATCTTTATTTAGATTTCCTTTTAATCCAAATTGAGCATCAAGTATTTGCAACAATTTTTTTTGGTCTTGTATTGTGAAACTCTGAGTGTTGAAGTATGAACTAGCTCTATTGCGAGCTCCATCGTCCATATACCAAATGCTCAAAGCGAGTGGCGTTAATACCAAATTGTCTGGTATTTGTTTTTGACCATTTCTTCCATAAAACATTTTGTAATATGGAGTTAAAGCTGGTAAGCTTTTGGTCCAAAACCTATAACCAACTCTAGTGCCATTACCCAAATAGGGTTTTGGTTGACTTTTCACTAGAGAAGATAAGATATTATATTTCCAGTCTACATAATCTTTTTGTTTGATTGAGTGACCGATTTTTAAATAAGCGTGGGTTTTACACGCCATATATCCATCTCCTAATAAAGAACCAAAAATGATAGATTGTTGTTCTTCCGTTAGACTTCCCACGGTGTTGCCATACTATATATCATCAATCTTACAAAGAGATGACATTAGTGAAGGGTTCACCGTTATGAGCCCATGTTTATCTAGTTACAAAATTTGAGTTATTTGTACTAGAACAGCATCTCGATATTACTATCGAGAGACCCCAATGTGTGTATTCAAGGTAGCAATCCGCGCCGACGCTAGGGACGCTTAGGCGCGATGACTCTGTTATCCCCAAGGTAGCTTTTATCCGATAAGCACGGCGTCTTCCACAAAACGCACGTGGATCACTATGACCTGCTTTCGCATCTGCTCGGCTTGTATGCCTCACAGTTAAGCACTCTTATGCCATTGCACATACATCCCGATTTCCATCCGGGACAAGAGTACCATTGCGCGCTTGCGTTACTCTTTAGCAAGCAACCTCCCCAGTTAAACTACCCACCAGACAGTGTTCCCCCTGCCGTTTGCAGACAGGTCGGGTGAGATAATCTAGATAAAACGAGTGGTATTTCACTATTGATTGCCACAAAAATGAGGCAATCTCCCACCTATACTAAACAATTTCAACTAAACCATCAGTGCCAAGTTGTAGTAAAGCTCTATGGGGTCTTTTTGTCCTGCCGTCAGTAGGCCGCGTCTTCACGGCCATCTCAATTTCACCGAGTAATAGTTCAAGACAGTATGGGACTGGTTAAACCTTTCGTGCGGGTCGCCAATTAAGCGACAAGGAACTTCGCTACCTTAGAACAATTATAGTTATTGCTGACGTTCACCAGGGCTTCGTTTGCAAGCCGATCCCGATAAATCGAAATCAACCCACGCAGTTAACCTTCTGGCACCGGTCAGGCTTCAGCCTGTATATTTCCTCTTACGAGTTTGCACAGACCTGTGTTTTTGGTAAACAGTCCATCCCACCTCTTTAGCTGTGCCCCGCCAAAGGCGGGGAGGGCATCTCTCGAAATTACGCCCAGCTATTTTGCCGAATTCCTTAAACTACTTTCTCTCGCGCTCCTTGGTCTACTCGACCTAACCACCTGTGTCGGTTCTCGGTACGATTTGATACATTTCTTCCTGCGAAGCTTTTCTAGGACGTTGAAATCACCAAAAACTCTCTTCCCCGAAGGGTCAAAAGTTCTATCACACCTCAAATAAACGCTGTGGCGGATTTGCCAACCACAACTGTTTTAGTGCTTTGAAGGCAGATTCACACTGCCTCTTCAGTTATCCAACACCGTTCCTCCCCAAGTCAAACGAAATGTACCAAGGACCGGAATATTAACCGGTAATCCATCGGCTACCCCTGCACTACACAGGGCTCACCTTAGGGTCGCCTAACCCGCACACGACGAACGTGGGTGCGGAAACCTTGGTCATACGGAGTCGGGGATTCTCACCCCAATTGCGTTACTCATGCCGGCATTCTCACTTCTGATCGCTCCATCCCGTGCTTACGCCGGGACTTCACTGCACACAGAACGCTCCCTTACCGCTGCCTTCCCGACGAATCGGGATGACAACCTCAAGCTTCGGTTATTCATTTGAGCCTCGTTACATTTTCGGCGCATCATTCCTACGGCTAGTGAGCTGTTACGCTTTCTTTAAAGGATGGCTGCTTCTGAGCCGACCTCCTAGGTGTCTTAGGAATGACACTTCCTTTTCCACTAAATGAATATTTGAGACCTTAGCTGTAAGTCTGGTTTGTTTTCCTTTTGCTTCTGGAACTTAGCTCCCAGATGCTGAGTGCCAGGGAACATTGAAGGGTATTCGGAGTTTGACTAGGTGTTGAAACTTTCGTCCCAAACACCCGATCAGTGCTCTACCCCCCTCCAACTTAGCCTGACCCTATACCTAAATATATTTCAGGGAGAACCAGCTATCTCCGGGTTCGATTGGCATATTACCTCTAACCACAGCTCATCCGAGCATCTTGCAGCATACACCGGTTCGGGCTTCCATTCCGTATTATCGGAACTTCGCCCTGGCCATGGTTAGCTCACCCGGTTTCGGGTCAATCATGTGCTACATTTGTTCGCCCTATTCAGGCTCGCTTTCACTTTGGCTTCTCCCCGGAAGGGATTAACCTGCAGCACACAATTACTCGCCGGCTCATTCTTCAATAGGCACGAGATTACCCCGCCAAGGGCGGGGCTTTCTCTGATTGTTAGCAGATAGTTTCAGGATCTATTTCACTGGGTCTTCCACCCTTCTTTTCACCTTTCCCTCACGGTACTCGTTCACTATCGGTCTTGTTTGGTATTTAGCCTTGGAGTGTGGTCACCCCAGATTCAGAAGGGAGTTTGCCGTCTCCCAACCTACTTAGGAACACTCTATGGTAGAGTCAATTTTTCGCATACACGGCTTTCACGCTCTCTGGCCACCAATTCCATGGTGCTCTGCTAAATTGACTCAGTCCAATGTTGAGGTCCTGCAACCCCAGAATAAATTCTGGTTTAGGCTGTTCCCTGTTCGCTCGTCGCTTACTAAGGGAATCTCATTCGATTTCTTTTCCTCCGGGTACTTAGATATTTCAGTTCCCCGAGTTGCCCCCCCGCCAAAGGCGGGGCCACCCCGTTTTCGCGGGGCGAGGTTACCCTATTCGGACACCGCCGGATCAAGCGCCTTTACTCGGCTCCCCGACGACTTTCGTGGAGTTAACGTCCTTCTTCGGCCAAACAAGCCAAGGCATCCACTATCTGCGTTAGTTTAAAAATTCTTAAATCTCAGTTACATTGATTGTTACTGACAACTTTAATGTTGTTGTTCTTCACTTGTTAATGAGCGCGGACTACAGTCCAAGAAGTTGCTCACGAAACTCATGGGCAACTGCAAAGTCTGTGTTGCAGGCAGATAACTTTTTTTACCGGAGCCTTCTGGTGGACCCTAAGGGGCTCGAACCCTTGACCTCCACATTGCAAATGTGGCGCTCTAGCCAACTGAGCTAAGGGCCCGGCAGGTCAGCGGTCAAAAAGTTATCAATTTATGTGATGTCGAAACACGAGGGATTACAGCCAGTTAACCCGGTGTGCAATATCAATTCCCGAACAGAAGGGAGATTATAATGGATTTATACACAGGATGCAAGATCTCTTTTTTAATAAGGCAACATGGATCTACAATATAAAATAAATCTCAAAAACAAACCATTAAATCTCTACTAGTATTGAACCGTAACCTCGACAGGTCTCCAACTAGCCAGAAAAGCAACAACATCACCTGCATTAGCAAAACAAGTAGATAAACCATAAGTTCTCAAATCACAATTGATAGTGACAGGTTCTTCGGTCCTTGAATCAGTAAATTTAACCGTAGCACCAATGGCTCGACTACCATCCGGAATACCTTCAAGAGTCAATCGCGTCATTTTGTCGGCCGTGATATATCTTTGAACTTCTGCTTTATCAAAAACGCGAGTTATCTGTCGGGCTGTTTCCCCTGGCTCAGGTCTACCTGAAAATTCAGGCGCGACAGATACTGATGTGCTTGGTTCACAACCTGCTAAAAGCAGTGCTGCACCTGTGCCTGCCCCAAAATTTCGTACCATTTCTAAAAATTGCCTTCTATTCATTGAGGGCTTAGGAGTATCGATTTTATTTATTTGAGGATTTAAATCGTTTTTTTCTGCCATAGATAAGTGATTATAGAGCTCAAAGTCTGCATTTGTAAAGGTGACCACACTTAAATACTAAATTTACTAAAAAAATCGCAAGGGTTATGAGACACCACGGCCAGCAGGGTTGACATTTTGCAGTTTCAATATACAATACTTAACGACCGGTCGGTAAACTACCATTCTTTTTATTGATTAAGTTAAATAACAAAACATGGAAAAAAAACAACAAAATACCAAAGTTCAGATAATGAAAATCGCTGGCAAGTTGTTTTCCCAAAGAGGCTATTATGGTGTTTCCATGAGCGATATTGCCCAAGAACTTAATCTGACCAAATCTTCCCTCTATTACCACTTCGCCAGCAAAGATAAACTAGTTGAAGAGCTAGTCGAAAATGCTGTTAAAGATTTAAAAAAAGAACTCAAAACATCCGTTCAAAAAAGTCACTTACTTTCTGATGTGATCTTTAACGTTGTCAAAACCTTACTTGATTTTAAAATTAGTCATCCAGAAATATCACTCTTGGTTTCTCTGGGCGCAACTACAGACAACAAAATTCCTATTCTGGGGCTGTTAACACAACTGCGCACCGATTTACTCATGTTCATCAGGGAACTGATTGAAGGGGCCGATCTTGTCAGAAAATTCACCTACAGATCACTCCTTTCATTTACCACAACTATTTTGGGATTCGTACTGTCCCCTTTTCATGGCGGCGATAGAAGTCCGGACCAGCTGGCCGATGATTTTACTCAGCTGCTGTTTACGGACCCAGATGAGATGGCCAAACAAACGGTGAAAAAGTAGGTACATTTTGTCCTAAAGAAAGCACAAATGCCAAAAATTAACAAAGACGAAATTCTGGGCTATAAAGCAGACGGCGATTATTACTGCCCAACTTGCGCCAAAAACAGGGGAAAAGATGCGGACGTCAAACACACTGATCTGCTCACAGAAGAAACAATGAATGAAAATGAAGTTTACTACTGCAAAGATTGTGAAAAAAGAATTAATCAAGATAATTAATTTTGTATTTTGTTTTTAATTTTTAAAAAAATCATGTTTTATATCAAAACATGCAATCCGGAGAGTGATCAGCAACTCTTTAAACAGTCATAGAAAATAAATAGTTTGTGGAAAAGAAGTTAGAGAATTTTTTGTAAGATGGCTTTATTTTTGGCCACCAGCTTCTTGTTCAGCTCACCTTTTTCCTCAAAAACAGTTGCCAGCTGTTTAAACCCACTAATTTGAGTATAAAATTTCACCTGAGCTTCAATAACCTTTTTGGCTAACTTGGCATTGACTAAATGCAACCATTCGGCACTAACCTGATACTGACCTAAATTGTAAGTTTGTTCTCCTCCACCCAAAGTGAAACAAATTTTATTGGCAACATGTACGTTTTTGGGGCGGACCATATGGCCTTTGATGTCGTGTTTCAATTGTCTTGGATCAGTAAAAGGTAAAAACCCAGCATAAAGCAAACCTTGTTTGTCCGCCAAAGCCTCAACATATTGTTGCATGGAGGCATCTGTTTGAGCCCAATCATCTAATTTTAATTGGTTCTTAATCCAATCATTTTCTCCAGAGGCGGCTATTCTGATATCACCAAACAATTTTTTCAAAGCCTCGATGACTTCGTCAGCGCCTTCTAGGTTAACTCCAGCGCCAATCAGCGACAATCTTCGTCCAACATTGATTTGAACCCCTTCATCGCCGCAAGTTAATACAAAAGGAAACGATTCAACTTGTGCCACCTCCGGATTTTTGACGTCTGGTTTTTTTGTCATAATCAATTTCAAGGGCAAGGAATCAATTGGTATCAATCCAAGATTTTAACTTGATTTAGCCATGTTATTGACTGCTTCTAAATATGCTGCCATATCCCGTTCTACTTTTTCCCAATCACCACCAGCCTCCCTAATGGCATTAAACAAAAGATCCATATCAATCAAAAGCTGATCATCAGTTACAATCATGCGTTGTTTAGCCATAAATACCCTTCGTCATATGCTTAAGAGGAAACATTATAGCACGGCTAGACGTAAATTAGCCAGCTGAGAACGTTTTTTCCAAGCTTAGCGATACTCCACCGGCAGTTGAGTCATAACCAAACTTAGACTCATCCGCTTTTGCTGTGCAGAGACACTTTCAACATGAACAGTCACGCTGTCACCTTTGGTTAATGTCTGACCCGCCGTGAGCTTACTGGAATGAATTAAGCCATCTATACCTTCCTCAACATTAACAAAGACTCCAAAGTTTTCCACTCTGGATACAATGCCGGTCAAGGTTGTCCCTGGTTGATAGCGATCTTCAATTCCGGTCCAAGGGTCATCACTCAACTGTTTGATTGAGAGATTGAGTTTATTAGTTTTTTCATCGATACCCAAAACTTTGACCTTAATTCTATCGCCTACTCGATGATAGTCTCTGGGGTGAGTGACTTTCTCCCAGCTGATTTCGGAAATATGGACTAAACCTTCCACATGACCAATAATTTTATTCTCAACTGGAATTTCGACTGTCACAAACAAACCAAAATGCATGACTCCAGAAACAACACCCTCATAAGATCCTCCCACATCAACTTGATGCAGAGCTTTTTCTTTATTGGCTAATTCATCTGCCTCAGAAACATGACGCTCGGAAAAAATAAGCCGGTTTTTCTCCCGATCAACTTCAATGGCCCGAACCTGAAAGGTTACTCCTTTTAATTCACTAAATTTGCCAACCAGGGCTTTACCAAATTGACTGGATGGCACAAATCCCCGAACTCCATTAATCACGGCAATCAGTCCCCCCTTATTAACTTCGAGACCCTTGGCATCCATAATCTTATTCTTATCTAAAGCATCCTGGAAAAAATCCCACTTTGAATCAAGAGCTGCTCGCTTCAAAGATAGCATCACTTGACCTTGGTTATTTTCTTCAGATACAACCATCACATCAATTTTCTGGCCAGGTTTTAGTTCCACAATATAATCGCGGGCAATAGCAAACTCTTTATCAGTGACAATACCTTCTGTTTTGGCACCAATATCAACCTGCAGCATTTTTCTACCAACATTTGTCACTACACCGGTCACCACATCCCCTCGTTTGGGAATCACAATCTTATCTTCAAATTGGCTCATAAGATCAGCCATTGTTTTGGTGGGAGCTGTTTTAGCTGAAACTGGTTCAGCCGGTTGTGAAACTTGTTTGTTTTTAACACTAGCAGCTTCTGAAACGACAGCCGCCTGTTTTTTCACTGGCCCCTCTAATTTAACCGAGAGCGGCTTTTTTTTGGCCACAGCCTTTTGAGTGGGTGCCTTTTTAGCCACCGACTTAACCTTAGCTTTAGTTTGGCTGGATTTAGTTACAGTTTTTTGGTCGATACTTGACATAACATGTTGTTCTCCTTTCAAAAGTGTGTCCGGTAGTATATCACAAAAAACGCCGTTAACCTGAATCATGTGGCTAAGATGACATGTTTCTTTGGAGAAAGAACAATTGATGGGCCAAAACTAGCCTAAAAATAAACCAGAATATATAGTAGTATCCAATTATGGGCAAAAAAAACTTAAACGCATCTTTGCCTCGTTTAATTACGGCTCCAGCTGTGAAAGGCCAAACCGCAATAGTCCGAGTTGATTACAATGTCCCTCTTTCCAAAACCAATCACGGTTGGATAGTTGCTGACGATCGACGTCTTCAGGCATCACT
>Ga0210057_1007941_pt1 | contig 12702 bp, 11 predicted proteins | sample CryGeyCG2114_010_2_FD_183968 | JGI IMG/M metagenome (GOLD analysis project Ga0210057, IMG submission 183968) | Groundwater microbial communities from aquifer - Crystal Geyser CG10_big_fil_rev_8/21/14_0.10 (SPAdes) (version 2) | ecosystem: Environmental > Aquatic > Deep subsurface > Groundwater ... | reverse complement strand
CATATTTTGGGTCGGAACGTTCCAAGTCGGTATCTTCTATTCGTAAAATAAAACTTCCGCCATATTTTTTGGCGAATAAATAATTAAATAAGGCCGTTCTGGCAGTTCCTATGTGAAGCGGTCCAGTTGGCGATGGGGCAATCCTCACGCGAATTTTAGGATTTTTTATCATATTGTAAAATCTCGTCTCTGATTAATTCTGCTGTATTTGGATTATAAAAGATTTTTGCTTTTTCAGACATTTGACGGAGTTTGTCTGGATTATTAAGTAAATTGGAAATCGCGGTTAAAAATAGATTCGGGGTCAAGTTTTCCTGCTCCAAAATAATTGCTCTCGGTTGTCCGCCAGCTAGTGGATTAACAAACTCAAAGGCATTTTCTCGCTGATGATCAGATGCGGCACTTGGCAATGGAATTAAAATACTTGGCTTTCCCACGGCTGCAATTTCAAATATGAACGTAGCACCAGCTCGGCTTATTATTAAATCGGCAGCCGCGAACGCATATTTAAGTTGCTCGGTATTTAAAAATGGATATATATGATATGTAGGTAATTTTTGAGCCTCTTTTTCAATATTTTTAAAATTCTTTTCTCCGGTTACATGAATTATTTCAGCAATTTCCAAAAAGCGAGACAAAGTATTAATCACGATTTCATTGATTTTTTCAGCGCCTTGTGAGCCCCCAACAATTAAAACCACTGGCTTCGTAGAATTAATTTTGAACAATTTTCTCGCCTCTTCTTTATTGCCTCCTAATAATTCTTTTCTCACTGGATTTCCTATAACTATAATTTTATTCTGGTATTTCGGCTTGAAATATTTTTTCGCGTTGTCAAAAGACAAAATAATTTTTTTGGCGAATCTTACCATTTTTCTATTTGTTAACCCTGGCACAGCGTCCGAATCATGAAGAATAATGGGAATTTTATAAAGCCAGGCGGCAAAAACAACAGGAAAACTGCCATAGCCGCCCTTTGAGAAAACGACATCGGGCATCCAAATAAATAAATGCACGAAAGATTGAATAATGCCAATTAATATTTTAATTAAATCTATTGGTGCTAATAGACTAAAATAACGACGCAGTTTTCCCGCAGAAATAAATTTTGCTTTAATGCCATTTAAATTTTCTTTAGCAAAACTGTCTGGTCCCAAATAATAAAAATCAAACTTATCTGCCGCAGTTTCTCCAAAAGCAGATTTTATTGCGATTATTGGATAAATGTGGCCGCCGGTGCCACCACCTGTAAAAAGTATTCTCATGTTGTATATTTTGAAATGTTAATTAATATTCCTGCCGCAGCCAGTGATACTATCATTGATGAGGCGCCATAGCTGATAAGAGGCAGAGTAATGCCAGTAAGAGGTATGAGGCCAGTTATTGCTCCAATATTAACAAAAGTCTGAATTGCGAACCAAGATGCAATACCGGCAGCAGTTAATTGGGCGAATCTATCCGGACTGTTTTTGGCTATCTTGAAACCTCTTAAAATCAAGGCCAGAAATAAGATTATTAATATAACCGCCCCAATAAAACCCAATTCTTCGGCAGCAATAGCAAAAATAGAGTCGCTAGCCGGTGAAGGAAGATAATTATATTTTTGTAGGCTATGACCCAAGCCCAAGCCGAAAAGGCCGCCGGATCCGATAGATAATAAAGCCTGATTTATTTGATAACTAATCCCTAAAGGATCTAATTCCGGATTAATAAAAGACAGCAACCTGTTCATCCTATAAGGAGCTACTTTTATGAGGGTAAAAAGGGATGCTAAGCCACCTAGAATTATAAGAAATATGTGACTAATCCTTGCTCCAGCCAGAAAGAAAATTATAATTCCAATCATGACAATTACTCCCAATGTTCCTATATCCGGTTGGGCAATAATAAGGGTCCCTATTAACCCTATTATTATTAAAAATGGAAGCGTGCTTTGAGCAAATGTTTTAACTTCCGTCTTTCTTTTCTCTAGCCAGGCTGCTAAATAAATTATAAATCCCAGCTTAATTATTTCCGACGGCTGGATGGAAGTAAATCCTAAATTTATCCATCTTTTAGCGCCTCCATAGCCGAAACCCAGGCCCGGAACGAAAACCAGAATTAAAGAAATAATGGAAATAGCCAACATAACTACGGCCAATTTTTTCCATAATTTATAATGAATTTCCTGGGTTATAAAAAATAAAATAAGACCTATACCAACGCCGTAAATCAACTGGTGGGTCAAATAATAATATGGTTTATTAAAACGCTCCTGAGAAATTACCACAGAGGCGCTGGCTAAAAGTATCAATCCTAGCCCCACTAAGGTGAATAACACAATGAGTAAAGTGCGGTCGGGTGGATGTTTTGTTAAATTATGTTTTATAAATTTTTTATGCATTTTTGGAATTGTTTTCCCCGATCAAACTCATGTTGAAATAATCCAAAACTGGCGCAGCCGGGAGACAAAAGCACGACGTCGCCCTTCTCAGCTGTTTTACTTGCTATTTTTACTGCTTCTTTCATGTTTTTCGCCCTACGGGCGACCAGCTTGCCTCGCCGATAGGCGGGCCGCAGGTTAGTTAATTTCCGAGTCGCTGTCCCTGGAAGAAGAATTAATGATTTGATTCTTTTAGAGATTACTTTAGCTAACTCTTGGAAATTTAAATTTTTATCTGCGCCCCCGGCAATAAGAATGATGTTTGCTTGCCCCGCCTTAGCGGGGTGAAAAAGTGATTTTAATGCAGCTATTGTTGCTTCCGGAGTCGTGGCAGTAGTATCATTATAATATTTTATTCCCCCAATTTCTTTAACAAGCTCTAATCTTCCTTCTATGCCCTGAAATGTTTTAATGACTTTCTTTATGGAGGAAATTGGTATTTTCAGCAGCTTGACAACCGCAAGAGCTGCTGATAGATTGCTTAAATTATGTTCGCCGACTAAACTTGATTCTTTAAAATACTTAAACGCTTGTTTTTTTGAATAGAATATTATTTTTGCCTCAGCCTCTTTGGCGAATTTATTTACAATTTTGTCATCAGAATTAAGAATCAGAAAATCATCGGGTTTTTGAAATTTAAAAATTAATTTCTTTGCTTCTATGTAATCTTTTATCCCGCGATAACGATTCAGATGATCCTGCATTATATTGGTTATCACGGCTATCCAAGGACTTTTTTTATGACCTTTTAAATCCTCCAGCTGCCAACTGGATAATTCCAAAACAATAATAGTATTTTTATTGATTTTGGGAAGTTCTTCCAAGGCCGAGGTCCGGATATTACCGGCCAATACTGCATGATATTTTGTTGCTAATAATTTGGCTATTAAAGTGGTGACTGTTGATTTTCCCTTGGTTCCTGTTACCCCGATAATTTTCTTAGACGGACAGAGTTCAAAGAATAATCCGATATCGGTTTCTATGGGCACTTTATTTTTTCTGGCTATTTGTAGATATCCGGATTCTTTTGGTACACCGGGATTTTTGATAATTAAGTCGGTATTTTTAAAATCCTCCATTCTGTGTTTCCCTAAGATATATTTTATTTTTTTATATTTTTTGAGTTTTTTTAGAGATTCTCCTAATTCTTTTCTGGTTTTTAGGTCAGTTACCAGTATTTTTGCTCTTTGTTTAGCCAAAAATTTAACCACCCCCACTCCCCCGCCATGCAGCCCAAGACCCATTACTGTCACATTCTTGTTTTTGAATAAGAGGGGCATTTATTTAGAAATTAGATGATTTTCGAAGGACCCTTCCTGCCATTTCGCCGGTATATTTGCCTTTATCAATGACTATTCTGCCATTGACAATTACGTAGTTAATTCCCTCCGGATATTGAAAGGGGTTGTCAAAGGTCGCCCTATCAGTAATGGTTTTTGGATTAAATATAGCAATATCGGCAAAATTGCCTTTTTTGATAATCCCTCTTTTCTTTAAGCCAATTTTTCCTGCCGGACCGCCAGTCATTTTATGAATCGCTTCTTCCCAATCCATCAGTTTATTCTCCCGAACATATTTTCCCAAAAATCTGGGGAAAGCACCGAAACAACGAGGATGAATAAGGTCGCCCTTTCTCCTGTAATAATCGACATCATATCCGGAGCCATCGGAACCAATAAATGCCAGGGGGTGTTTAAGGACTAATTTTACATTTTCTTCACTCAAGGTATCAAAAAAGGTAATCACTCTGCCGTTGGAAGCAATTAGTATATCAATAATAGCTTCTTCTGCTGAGATTCCTTGAGTTTGAGCAATTTCAGTAATTTTCTTGCCGACAAAAGTTCTATCAACCGGCGAAATAGCGATTATTACCTTATCATATTCATAATGTTTGGCTTCTTGCATTTCTTTAATAATTTTCATTTTGATATCTTTGTCCTTGAGTCGTTCAATCATTTTGCGCTTCCCGCCTTCAGCTACCCAATCGGGTAAAAGTATATACAAAACCGAACCGGTGGTAGTATAAGGATAAACATCAAAGTTTATATTTAGTCCTTGTTTTTTGGCTTTTTCAATCAACTCTATAACTTTGGGAAAATTAGGCCAGTTTTTTCTTCCCATGGCTTTCAAATGAGAGATTTCTGTTGAAACGTTGGATTTATTTGCTATAGACAGCACTTCTTCAATCGCAGGAATCAGTTCTTCTGCTTCCCCCCGAATGTGACTGGTGTAAATGCCATTTTCTTTTTCAACGATTTTTGCCAGTTTGATTATTTCTTCAGTCGTAGCCACCTTCGCATGACTGTAGGCCAGTCCGGTTGATAAACCAAAAGCACCGTCTTTTAGAGCATCTTCAAGCATCCGTTCCATTACCTTTAATTCTTTCGGTTTTAATTTTCGAAATTCTTCGCCAACAATTCCTCGTCTTAAAGTGGCATGGCCAACCAAGGTACCAAAATTTGCTCCCAGTTTCCGTTTTTCTAAAACATCTAAAAATTCTGCCATGCTCAACCAATTAACGTTTATCTCATTTATATCTGCCCATTTTTGAATGGAGACTATAATATTTTCTCTAACTAAGGGCGCCAATGAAGAACCGCAATTTCCGCCGATGACCGTAGTTACGCCCTGCCTTAGCATGCTTTCTAAGCTGGGAATGGAGAAGAGAGTCCAATAACTGTCAGAATGATTATGAATATCAATAAAACCAGGAGTAATATATTGATCATTGGCATCTATTACTATTTTTGATTTTCCTTTGCCAAGATAGCCGATTTTCTTAATCTTGTCTTTTTTTATGGCAATATCGGCTTTAAAATTTTTCTTACCCGTGCCGTCAATAATGACGCCGTTTTTTATGAGAATATCGTACATGGTTTATGACTCGAATTTACGAATGATACTCGAATGATTCGAATAATATTCGCGTCATTCGCATAACAATTCGCGTCATTCGGGTTATATTAGATTCGTATCAATAAAAAATAAAATTAATCCAATTGCTGCCATAACACCAGAAATAATCCAAAATCTCATTGTTACTTTAGTTTCTGGCCAGCCCTTTGCCTCAAAATGATGATGAATCGGTGCGGAAAGAAAAATCTTTTTATGTCGCAGCTTTTTAGAGAGCATTTGAATTATTGTGGTAAGGGACTCAATAACAAGGATAAATCCGAGAAAAGGCAGAAAAAATAAAGAATTAGTTAACATTGCAATAACCCCCAGCGTAATCCCTAGCGACATGGAACCAGTATCTCCCATAAAAAATCGTGCTGGATGAATATTAAACCATAAAAATGCCAATATGGCGCCTACAATGGTCCCGCAAAAAGTTGCCAATTCTAATCGCCCTTGTGAATAACTGATGATTGCGTAACTAGAAAAGGCTACTAGCAACACGCCACCGGCCAGGCCATCAAGTCCATCGGTTTGATTGGTTGAAAAAGTAGTAGCAATAAGAATAAATATAAATATAGGGATATACCAAAGTCCAATATTAAAGTCGCCAATAAAAGGAACGTGTATCAAGTCCCAATCAAGTTTAAAATAAAACCACCAAGCCCCCACCGCTGCTATAAGCGTATAAACAATTAAGCGCTCTCTCATTCGTAATCCTCTGCCTTGACCTCTGCTTTTAAAAATACCAACCAAATCATCAATTAAGCCAATAACTGCAGCAAAAACCAACATTCCCAAAGGAAGAAGGGTTTGTTTTCTGGTTAAAAAATTAAAATCAAATAAAACATTATCCGGTCCGACTGCCTTGGCTAGCAACCAAAAACCCACCGCAAGACCGACTACGGTTGCCCAAATCAACGCTCCTCCCATGGTCGGAGTCCCCTCTTTTTTTATGTGCAAAGAAGTAAAAATTGGCGTTATGCCCTCATTTCGGATTTTTTTACCCAATTTATATTTATAAAGAAAATGGGTGAGAAAGGGCGTGAAAAAAAAGGCAACCACGAACGCCAATGCCGCAAAGAATAGTATTTTAACTAAAGGAAAAATTTCACCAAACATAAGCTTGTTCAGTCCATTCTATTAATTTTTTAATTTCCAGTTCCCTATCGTCTGATCCCAAAACGATGGCTATGAAATATTCGCCAGGCTTATTCTGAATTTTATTTATCGTTAACATACAGCCCCCGGCTTCATCAGTAAAACCAGTTTTTCCGCCAAGGATTTGAGGAACTTCACCCAAAAGTTTATTGGTATTTACTAATCGATGCTTTATTTTCCCGTCTTGGGAGTAAACTTCTGTCTCTTTGATTCCTAAAATTTGCCATAATAACGATTTTTGAGTAAATGAATATTTTGCCAATTTGGCCAAATCAGCAATAGTGGAATAATTTGAAGGATTGATTCCCGATGGATCGCTGAAGCTAGTCTCTTTCAATCCAATTTCTTCTGCCTTTTTATTCATTAAATATACAAAATTATAAGTTTCGTTCGCTAGGGCCGTAGCCGCGTCATTCGATGACTCTATGAGCATTATATAAAACAAATCTCTTACACTTAGTTTTTCTCCGATTAATAAACGCCCGTTTTCGCCTCCTATCATTGCCGCTTGTTTTGAAATAGTAATAATCTCATCGAGATTTAAGTTTTCTAAAGCTACAATAGCCGCCATTATCTTGGTTAAACTGGCGATCGGTATTTTTTCATTTATGTTCTTCTGGTAAAGAAATTTTTCGCCATTAGGATCAAAAACGCCGGCTGCTCTCGCATGAATATCCGGTTCTTCAACAGACCAATTTCTTATGGGGACAAAGTTAGAAGTTAGGGAGGCGGTTAGAAAAGCGCTTTGGGACGAAGGAAGCTGGCTCGGTTGCAAATTTCTATTTAGATTAATTCTCGAATCTTCGCCATTTTTTTTATCAAAAGAAAATAGAATAGAAGCAGCACCAAGACAGATAATGGATATTATAAGTGTTAGAATTATCTTCTTCATATCAAATCAAATTAGGTTAATTTTTTGTAATCCGGCAGCTCTTCCACCGATTTTAATCCTAATTTTCTCAAAAAATTGAAAGAAATTTCATAAATATAAGCCCTGGCATCCTCGGGATGTCCTTTTCTCTCGACTAATCCTCGAATAAGAAGATTTCGTAAAATAAAACTAGAATTAACTCCACGGACTTCCTCAATCTCGGCTCGAGTAAGGGGTCCTTTATAGGCAATAATAGCCAGGGTCTCCAAAGAAGCCGGGGTTAATTCTTCCTGAAGTTCGTCTTTTATCAATTTTTCTATGTAAAGACTATTTTCGGGAGCGCTAGACAGCTGAATCTCTTCATTTTTTATTAATATTCGCAATCCCCTATTTTCTGTCTCGTAGTCTTTTTCTAATTCCTGCACAGTATTTTTTATCGAATCTTTATCTTTCCCCAATGTTTTCGCCAGTCTTTCAATAGAAATCGGCTCGCCGATTGAGAATAAAATACTTTCGATAACTGATTTTAAATTTGGTACGGGGTTCATATTTTTCTACTGATTTTTATTTCTCCGAATGCCTTGTCTTGTTTTACGCCTGCTAATTTTTGTTTAACTAATTCCAATAATGCCAAAAAACTAACAATGATATCCATCTTTGACTTGCTTTTCTTAACCATATTCTGGAAAGTCGTCCTAATTCTCTTGGAAAGTTCTTCCTGGATTTTTTTAATCTTTTCTTCGATAGAAATTTTTAATCTTATGCTTTCTTCCGGCAATTTCTGGAGCAATGCGATTTCTTCCAGTACTTTTTTAAAAGCTATTTTTAAATTTTCTAACTTGAATTTTTGGGGTGGATAAAAAATAGGTTTAAACCCGTGATATTTTTCTCGAGTGTAAGCTATATTTTTATGACTGGCTATTTCTTCTATTTTTTTTGCTAAATTTTTGAATTTTTTATATTCCTCCAATTGTCTTTTAAGGGCCTCGATATCCTCTTCCTCTTCTTCGGTTAATTCTAAGCTTGGCAGAAGCATTCTTGATTTAATCAAAATTAGTCTCGATGCAATCACTAAAAAATCAGCTAAATCTTCTAAGGGGATATTTTCTGTTGTTTTCAAATAAACCAGATACTGGTCGGTAACTTTAGCCAAAGATATCTCGGTAATATCCAGCTTTTTCTCCTCGCAAAGCCGTAAAAGCAAATCCAGGGGCCCTTGAAAATCCTTTAATTTAACCGTGTACATATTTAAATTATATCACAATAAAGCTTGAATAAACAATAAAAAACCCCCGATGTCCATCGGGGGTTTTTTATTTTATTTACCAATTTTTATCCCCAGTTCTTTCAATTGTTTGGCATCTACTTCGCTTGGGGCTTCCATCATTAAATCTCGGCCATCTCCTGTTTTTGGAAAAGCCATTACTTCTCTGATGCTGGGCTCGTTTCTTAAAATCATGATTAACCTGTCAATTCCCAGGGCGATTCCGCCGTGCGGCGGTGTTCCGTATTTAAATGCTTTAAGTAAATGCCCAAATTTTTCTTGAATTTGTTTTTCCGTTAACCCAACTAACTCAAATATCCGTTTCTGGATTTTTGGATCATGAATTCTGATGCTTCCACCACCAATTTCATGGCCATTGCAGACCAAATCATGCTGCCAGGATTTAACTTTTGAGGGATCTTTATCCAATAATTTCAAATCTTTTTCCTGGGGCGCGGTAAAAACATGATGCATTGGATCCCAGCGTTTTTCGTCTTTATTCCATTCGAAAAGCGGCCAGTCAATAATCCAAAGAAAACAAAATTCATCGGGATCATTTTTATTCTTTCTTAAATCTGGCTTATCGGTTTTATATTTTTTCATTACTTCTTCATAGGTCAAAACTTCGAATGGTTCAAAGGTTAACTTCTTGTTAGATAATTTGACTATTTTTATTATCAATTCTTCTATTAAATTTAAAATTTCTTTCTGGGTTGGAAATGACATCTCCAGGTCTAATTGGGTAAATTCCGGCTGCCTGTCCCCTCGTAAATCCTCATCTCTAAAGCAACGGGCGATCTGAAAATATTTTTCAAAACCGGAGATCATTAAAAGCTGCTTCAATTGTTGGGGCGCTTGCGGAAGAGCATAAAATTGTCCATGGTGCAATCTGGATGGAACCAAGAAATCTCTGGCCCCTTCTGGCGTGGATTTGGTTAAAATCGGCGTTTCAATTTCTAAAAATCCTTTTTCATCCAAATAATTTCGAATCAGCTTTACTGCCTGGTGCCTAAAAATAATGTTGTCCTTCATTTTCTCGCGTCGTAAATCCAGATAGCGATATTCTAGTCTTTTCTCTTCGTTTGGCTCAATGTCCCCCGTTATTTCAAAAGGCAGGGCCTCTGATCTGTTTAATATCTCTAATTTTTCCGCCAAAACTTCGATTTTGCCTGTTATAAGCTTTGGATTTATCATTCCTTCTGGTCGTTTATTTACAACGCCCTCAACTTCAATCACCCACTCTGGCCGTAATTCTTCAGCCAATTTATAAACTTCTTTGTTTTTTGGAATGAAAACAATTTGAAGCAATCCCGAACGGTCCCTTAAATCAATAAAGATAATTTTCCCGTGATCTCTTCGGGAATTCACCCATCCGCAAATTTTAACCTTAGTGCCGGAATGTTCAATTGTTTCGTTAATATAAATTCGATTCATTTTATTTTTACTATCTTGTATTTTACTTTTCCTTTTGGTGTTAAAACGTCGATTCCGTCTCCTTGTTTGTGGTCTAAAAAGGCTTGCCCCAAGGGAGATTCATTGGAAATTTTCCCCTCGATGGGGTTGGTATCCGCCGAGCCAACAATGATAAATTCAAATTTTTGTCCTTTCTTGTCTTTGACCACTATTTGGGAGCCGATTTGAACCGTGCTTTTCCTAATCGGCTTATGAGGAATCACCATTGCGCTTTTTATCAGATTTTCCAGTTCCATAATCCTGCCTTCATTAAAAGACTGGGCTTCTTTCGTTTCAGTATACTCGGCATTTTCCGTAATATCTCCCTGTGTTTGAGCCTCCTGAATTCGTTGAGATATTTGTTGACGCAAAGTCGTCTTGCGTTCTTCAAGTTCTTTTTTAAGTTCTTTGAGTTTTTGTGGACTAATGTATTCCATATTGTTTTTTGGCTAATTTTATTAAATTATTCATTAACATTGCTATTGTCATTGGACCAACGCCACCAGGTACGGGCGTAATATAACTGGCCTTTTTCTTAACTCCTTCAAAATCTACATCGCCGGTAAGCTTGTTATTTACTTTAGAGAAGCCAGCATCAACAACAACCGCTCCTTTTTTCACCATATTTTCTTTGATTAAATGTGGCTGACCCGTTGCCGAGACCAGTATATCGGCTTTCAGAGTTTTTGAAGCAAGATTTTCGGTTTTTCTGTCACAAATTATTAAATTGGCGCCTATTTTCGCCATCATTATTGCCAGGGGTTTTCCCACAAGCTTTCCTTTGCCAACTATAATGACATTTTTCCTTTCTGCTTTTATATTATATTCTTCCAATATTCTCATTATACCAGAAGCAGTCGGGGGTTCAACAATAGAATTATCCACAGACAAGGCATCAACGTCTTTTTCATAAGGTAAGATACTTAGAATTTTTTGTTCATTGATATGTTTTGGTAGAGGAAGTTGAATTACTATTCCGGTATTGCTTTTATTTTTGACAATTTCGTTAATTTTTCTGGCTAAAAGTTGTTCGACGATATTTTCCTTGAATCTATATAATTTGAATTGGATGCCAATTTCTTCAGCTGTTTTTTGTTTTTGTTTAATAAAATTTAAAGATGCGGGATTGTTGCCAACTAAGACCACTGCCAATCTTATTGGTGGTATTTTTTTTATTTCTTTTCTTAATTTACTTAATATTTTTTCTGCTAATTTTTTGCCATCTAATATAATCATAATATTGAAATTATCTACTAAAATACCATCTCAGTACTTCTTTGGCGATGGGAACTGCTACGGCCGAACCTTCTCCGCCATTTTCTATCAAAATCACTAAAACAATTTCTGGATTATCATAAGGTGCAAAAGCGATAAACCAGCCATGAGTCTTTCCTCCCGGCGCTTGGGCCGTCCCGGTTTTCCCCGCAACTTTTATTGGTAAGTCATAAAGCGGTTTTGCCGTCCCGGAAATTATTGTTTCGCGCATTCCTTTTTTAATTACATCAAGCATTTCTTTATCTATGATGTTATTCCTTATTATCTGAGAAGAAACAGGATCATCGTCAATTTTATTAACTATTTGAGGCCTGAATAATGTTCCATTATTGGCAATAGCAGCGGTCGCCAGAGCTATTTGAAGGGGTGTGGCCAATAGATCGCCTTGACCAATGGAAATGTTATAGGTATCACCAATATACCAATCCTCATTTTTATTTTTGTGTTTCCAGTCTTCATCGGGAACCAAGCCCTTGGCTTCATTGGGCAAATCAATGCCTAAAACTTCTCCGAGACCGAATTGTGTGAGATATTGTTTTATTTTTTCTACGCCCAACCCTTCAATGCTGCCATAACCTCCTCCTATTGTATAAAAATAAACATCGCATGATTCAGCAATGGCTTTTGTTATATTGGTCGACCCATGAGCTTTCCAATCGTGAAAAGTATAAAAAATATTCGGATAATAGGGATGATAAATAGTAATGCTGCCGGAACAATTAATAATTTGATTGGGGGTTACTATTCGTTCATTTAGGGCTGCTGCCGCTATCAGCGGTTTGATGGTTGAGCCGAGAGGATAAGTTCCGGAAATTGCCCTGTTAAAAAGAGGTTTTGAGGGATTTTGAATGAATTTTTCAAAGTCTTTTTTAGAGAGCCCTTGGACAAACTTATTATTGTCAAATCCGGGAAAACTGACTAAAGCTAAAATTTGTCCATTAGTTGGATCAAGGGCCACTCCAGCCGCCCTATCCAGGCCTAATGCTCTAAGCATCTGGTTTATCTCATAATATAATTTTTTTTGCAAATCGCCATCAATAGACAGCGTTATATTTTTTCCGACTGAAGGATCTTTCTGGGCAAAAATATTTTGAATTTTTCCCTGGGAATCAACCTCCACCAATTTTTCGCCGTAAGAACCTCTGAGGATATTTTCATAATAAAATTCCAAACCGGTTTTTCCAATATAATCATCAATGGGATAATCAGGGTGTTTTTCGCGTTCTTCCTGGCTTATTTTTCCCACATAACCAAGGATATACGAAAAATATACGCCATCAATATAATTTCTTTGGCTGGTAATTTCCACAAATATTGCCGGATTTTCCGCAAATTTACTTTCTAAAACCAAAGCCGTTTCCC
>Ga0210057_1007938_pt1 | contig 12703 bp, 16 predicted proteins | sample CryGeyCG2114_010_2_FD_183968 | JGI IMG/M metagenome (GOLD analysis project Ga0210057, IMG submission 183968) | Groundwater microbial communities from aquifer - Crystal Geyser CG10_big_fil_rev_8/21/14_0.10 (SPAdes) (version 2) | ecosystem: Environmental > Aquatic > Deep subsurface > Groundwater ... | reverse complement strand
AACTTTCCATTTTTTTATGCTTAGGCGTCTCGCAAGATTAGCACCCATTTTACCTAAACCTATAATACCAATCTCTCCAACGTTGTTGTCTGTTTCTGTATCTTTACTATTAGATAATTCTTGCATGAAGGAAATGCCAGGGGTACTGCCGGGCTCGTATTCAGTTAAAGGCACCAAGTTTTGTTTCCATCCTTCTACAACCGGGTTGGTAAATTTCCAAGATACCAGTACTTCATCGGAGGAGATAAATAATGTTTGGTCACCTTCCATGGCGGCGTTAATAATTTTTGCATACTCTTCTACATACTGAACTTTTGTTTCTTTTTCATACAAAAAGAAAGAAAAAATGCGTTCTTCTATGATTTTTTCAAACCCGGGTTTTTTCGTCCAAAAATGGATAACGACTTCATCATTTGGTTCAAGACGAAAAACAATTCTGTTTGGAGCGTGTGGTCCTCGTTCACACAGAAGACACACATTTGGGTGCTTTAGCGTCAAAATGATTTCTTTGCGCGATTCTCCCATGCGTTTTCCAGCTTCCATGTATATGGGAATCCCGCTCCAGCGAGGATGTAAAAGTTCTGTTTTTAGGGAAAAGTATGTTTCCGTATCAGAATTTTGAGCTACCCCACGTATTTTTTTATAGTTAAGATACTGGGATCTGGAAGTCTCTTTCCGTAAAGTTTCCCCTGTCCACGGTTTAAGCGTTTCCAAAATAGTTGCTCTGTTTTTTCGGATCTCTCTCACATTCATACCTACGGGGTACTCCATGGTAATCGCGGCCAGCATGGTAAGAATGTGGTTTTGCCCGACATCGCGAAGTGTTCCAATGGAATCATAAAAACTTCCCCGGTCTTCTACGCCAATAGATTCAAGCAAGCGGATATCAATTCTCTCAATCATAGTATTATCCCACGCATTCTCAAAAAGATTATTTGAGAAACGAAAGTTCTCTATTCCCTGGATTATTTCTTTAAACAAGTAGTGGTCAATCCTATAAATTTGTTCTTCTTTGAAATAAGTGGAGAGGAGTGATTGTAATTTTTGTGCACTTTGGAAATCTGTCCCAAACGGTTTTTCAATCAAAATACGACTCCACTCCATATCTCCTCCGCAGGGCACATTCAGTTTAACTCCAGCGAGATTTTTGAAGATTTGCTCGTATGAAGAAGGTGGTACAGCAAGATAAAAAAGTTTATTGGCGCACATTTTCCAACCACTTTCTATCTCTGCGATGCGATCCGAGAGAGATTGAAAAGCTTTTGTATCCTCAAATGTTCCTGCGTGATAGGTGAAGAGTTCAAAAAAACTATTGATTTGTTTGTGGTCTATATTGGAATCCGCATGTTTTTTTACCGCTTCCAAAATCAAGTCCTTAAATTCTTTTTCCGAAAACTCTCTTCGTGAAAATCCTATGACAGACAGGCGTTTGGGCAGGCGACCATGTTGAAATAAATGCCAAAGAGATGGAATAATTTTTTTTGCAGCCAAATCTCCAGTCACACCGAAAATGGTGAAGATAGATGGGATATTTTTTATGTTTTCATTATTCATTTTTCTAATATAATCGTTACGCAAGCAACCCAAACATCTGAAAAACGTACCCGACAATAATCAATACAATGCCGACAATGCTTGCCGCCCTCTCCTTTTTCATCTCATTTATGACACGGGAATCAATCGCTCGTTCTTCGCGCGCGCGATTATGTACCCGAAGCACCGTATAGGCAATCAGAATCGTTCCAATAACATCAAGAGTAATTCCTATAATTAAGATAGTTAGCATGTGATATGGTTTTGTCTGATACTCGGTTTTCTCCCTCCTATCTCTTCAGTTTTTTATCAATAAGAGGGAGTCTCTGAGTACCAGCAGACGTAGTACTTCGTAATTATTTACACTTACGCACCGCAGGTATGTGCTCCTTTTCCTCCTTGGCAGGCGAGACATACGCCACTCGTATCTTTTTTATCATGATCATGACCGTCGCCATCTTTATGTCCTTCACCGTGAGTATGCTCACCTTTACCTGTCTGACAGGCCACACATACGTTAGATACAACTTCTTTCCTTTCAGCACCGCAGCAGGTACCAGGGGTATCTTTTGAGACTGAACCGCACATCGCACATTTATATTCTTTGTTCATATTTTTTGAATTAAATTAATTTTTAATTATTATTTGATTTCTACTGCTGTCTGTTTTCTTTCATTAATTTTGCCAAACGAATCGGCATCATAAAGAGAAGAAAGGCAATCGCAAGAAGTGCTAATAAAATTCCCGTAAGAATTTTACCGACTCCGATTAATTTTAATCTCAATAACTCCGATGGATAATTTTGAATTTGGACAAGTTTTTGATTAAGCTCCGAACCGGTTACTGCCGCCTCACGCTCTACTTTAGAAAGAGTGAAATACTCTTGTTGGAGCGCGTGGAATTTCGGCTCTTCTACTCCCACTTGATTTTGCAGACTGACTCCTTGCCACGCAAATGAGAGGGCAGAAATAATCAGAATTAAAAGAACAAGCATTGGCATCATCATTGATTTCATATTTTGCATATATTTTTTGTTTAGTTATTAATTAATAATCTATGTCTTCCGATCGACCGCGGAAGCTGGACGCCAATGTACTTGGCAAAGTTCGCCGTGAATTTTTCTGTCATTATAGGCGGAGGTTGCAGCCACCGCGCCCATAGCGGCGGCGGTAATGTCCTGTTTGAATGAACCGAAGTGATTAACGGCATCGCCAGACGCAAAAACACCATCAACATTTGTCTGCATCATGTTATCAACCTTGATATAACCACGTTCATCAAGTAGAACGCCAAGTGATTTTGCCAATTCAACATTCGGTATCGCTCCCACTTCAACAAATAATCCGTCCACGATGAGTTCATCTGAACCATTAAACGTTCGCGATAAACGAATTTTCTCCAATTTTTCTTTACCGATAATTTCCTTAACTTCCGTTTCTAATATCAATTCTATTTTATCTCCAAGCTTCTTCATTTTATCCAAATTGATCGGCTCGGCAGTGACTTCCTTGCCGCGGACAATTAAGAATAATTTGTTTACGTATTCAGCGGCGAGGACTGCTCCCTTCACAGAAGCATCACCACCGCCGACCATGGCGATTGTCTTACCGGCATAAACCGGTCCGTCACAAGTGACGCAGTAATGCACGCCTTTCCCGGTCAGTTCTTTTTCATTGGGCAGTCCTAAACGCCGTCTTTCGGCTCCAGTGGCAAAGATAACCCCGTGTGTCTCGTAGGTAGCATTTGGGGTCGTTACTTCAAAACAATGCCCCTGTCTCTTTATGGCAGAAACTTCGGCATTTATTAGCTCTACTCCGAGCGCTGACATTTGCTTCTTCATCAGATTCATAAGGTCGTATCCATCAATCGCTGGAACGCCGGGATAATTTTCAATACTGCCAGCGCTTGCAGTTTCGCCACCAAATTCTTTGGCAATAACAAGAACCTTTGTGCGATACCTGCCAGCATAAATAGCCGCGGAAAGTCCAGCCGCTCCAGAACCGATTATTATGATGTCGTAGTTGGTATCCATAATTTAGAATCCAATTGATCCTCCGCCACCAAGCAAGATCGCAACACTGGCAAAGAAAAGAATGAAATCAAACTCCCATCCTATCTTATCCATTGCCGCAAACGGCACACCCAATTTCATCATCTTCATCCCGATCGCTCCGACCATTACTATAGCCAAAATTAAGGCGGATAACTGCGTATATACTCCAAACACTAATCCCAAAGAAGCCACAGCCTCTATCATACCGAGCATAAATATCATACCCGCTGGCATCCCCATCATCGCGGACATTGCTTTTGACTTGGAGAGTTTTGGTAATGAGTGATATAAGAAAATAATCGCAATCGCTATTCGTAGTAGAAGCAACCCGATATCATTGTATTGTAATAATTGTGTGAACATATTTTTTTTATAATTAATTATTAATGTAATTTATCGACCTTTTAATTTTACCACTTTTGTAATATTTAGGATACATACGCATTTTCTGAAATAACTTTCTTATCATGGTCAAAACACCCCCCACCAAAATCATCCTCCATCTTACATTTGTCAAATTGATATACTCCCCCGAAAAACTCCATGATTTTTTCCGCATCGCGCATGCCATTGAAAAGACAAACACTGGCGCCCGGAGAGGGAGTCATATTAAATATGATGTTATCACCTATGATTTTTCCTTCCCCAAGTTGCAATTCATGTGTTTTAGTGTCAACCCGTTGTAATCTCATTCCCCCGAACCCTTTTGCCTTTTTCAAATCCCTCGCTTGAATAGTTGGAACGATTTTTTGCGCATTTTTTACAAAGAAATACTTCCCAACAATCGGTATATCGTAAAGAGTATTTTTGAGAAGAAAGACAAAACGAGCCATATCGCTCAAAATCACCAAAAAACTTTTTACAGTCGCAAGCCGAAATAATGAGGCCGATTTGAAATAGTCAAAGGTTGTAGAAAAATTTCTACTTTCTAGGACTGGCGACATTTTGGCAGTTGGTCCCCACCTCGTCTTATTGGAGACATGAATATCAGGGTCGCCATGCACCGCTGCAAACGGCAATTTTTTGTCCTGCATAGTATAAACCTTCCCATTGAGCATTTGTTTGCTGAAGTAGAAATTGCCCGCTATCGGAATAAGCGAAAACTCTTTTCCGTAACCAAGCGACTTAGCAAAATATAAGCTATACGCGTCAGTATTTACAACAACAACCTTTGATTCAAATGTTCCTTTTCTCGTATTTACTTTATAGCCATTTTTACTCTTGCTAATATTAATTACCTCCGTATCCAGAAATACATCGATATCTCTGCCTGGCGGCTTATTTCTCGTCGCCTCGTTCACAAAAGACTTAGCGAGAGCTTCAAAGTCAACAGCATATCCATTTGGAGTATACAAAGCGAGAATCATTTCTTCTTTACTTCTCCCTTTAGTAATAGCTGGCTCTATTTTTGTAATCTCATTATATTCCAGTCGTTTCAAGTCAGGATAAAGTGTTTTAAATTCAAGATAACGCTTTTCAAGTTGGACAACTTCTTTTTTGCCAACAGCCAAAACCATTTTAGACACCGGAAAGATTATTTGATTAGTCTTACCTTCAAGCGAGGAGACGTATCTTGACACCATCAAGGCAGCCGGCTTTACAATTGAAGCTTTTTCCAATGAATAGTTTGTTTCAATGTCTCCAGTGTGCAGAGTCTGACTATTATTATTCCACTTAGAATTTACTTGGCCAAAGGAACTATATTTTTCAATAATTGCAATTGATTTTGCGGTTGAATATTTACTCAACGCGTAAAAAAGCGCAGTGCCGCTCACGCCACCACCAATTACAATTACATCATAAGTTTTGTCTTTATTTTTTAGCATAGTTTTTATAGGTAACTATTTTTTTAGTCAGATACATCGAAAGAGGTAATAAGAAGGTCATTTGGAGAATTGGAGTAAGTCCAACTTTTAGATACGGAATAATCGGCATCGCATCTGCATAAGCCCATCGTCCAAACAGCAAGGCACGCCATTCAATTCCAACGGCTATAAAAAATCCAATGACAGCAAGAATGACAAAATCTTTTTTGTTTAGGGCAGAAATCCAATTAATATCATTTTTTAATAAAGCAACAATAAAATACACTGACAAAGTGATGAGAACATCACCCACAGTACCGACTAAACACATTGGAAAATGTGCCGCAAATGAAGCATATCCTTGGAACAAGGGTGCTTGTGCATTCTCCCAAACGATATGCAGAACAAACGCAATGAGAAATAAAAAGATAATTTGTTTTTCTGTTTTCATTATAGATATTCTAATAAACGATCGTAGTTTATAAAATCAAACAACTCGTACCCGTATTGAATAGTGAGTCCAAAGTTATCGGTCGCGAGAAGCAATCCGAGAATAATTAGGAATATACCGCCGATAATAGAAACTGCTTTGAGATACTTGGAAATTCTATCAATGTAGGCAGTGGCTTTGGAGAAAGCGAGCGCGATAAGAAGAAACGGAGTGGCAAGGCCAATAGAAAAGACGGTGAGCATCACTCCTCCAGTCAAGGCTGTGCCGCTCGTGCCTGCTAAGAGGAGAATAGAGCCGAGGATAGGACCGACACACGGTGTCCAGCCGAGCGCAAATGTGCCTCCGATGAAGAGCGAGCTTGACGGCTTGCCGAGCGTGAGCCATTTTGGAATCGGGATTAGTTTATCCGTCTGGAAAAATTGGAGCTTGAAAAAGCCGAGCATAAAAAGTCCAAAAAGAATCACAAGCACTCCACCGATACGCGCCAGCCAGATACGATATGGCGCAAGTGCGGTGCCAGCAAACCCAGCGAGAACACCAAACGCTATAAAAATGAGTGAGAACCCGACGATAAACGCAAGGCCATTTAAGAAAATTTTACGGCGAGCGGCTTTTGCGGTCTCGGGATTCTTGAGTGCTTCTTGATCAACACCGCTAATAAACCCGAGATACGCCGGTACTAGTGGTAAGGTGCACGGTGCAAGGAATGTGAGCAACCCGGCAAAAAATGACGCCGCTATAAATCCAATACTTAGTTCAATCATAGTGATGCTCCGTTAGTGCTGATAATTTTATTCGTATGTTCGCGCATTTCATCTAATTCCATAGGTCCGCGCTTATGCACAACAATTTCACCGGCACCGTTTACGAAAATCGTTTCTGGCATTGAGAACCCACCGATTGATTTGTAAAAGGAATCAGATGAGTCGAGAAGAAAGAGCATATCATTTGTAATACCTAGCTCATCAGTGTAACCCTTGGCTTTTTCAAGCGATTCCTGCCGGTCAATCGCGATAACAACCAGTCTGTCGCCAAATTCTTTTTGCAGTTCTGCAAAATCAGGCAGTTCTGCTCGACAAAACGGACACCATACCGCCCAACTGTTTATGACAAGTGGCTTGCCTCTAAATTCTTCAAGCGGTACAGTGTGGCCATTGTAATCAACAAGGGTAATGTGAGCAAATCTGTCAAAATAGCTCTTGCTCGTAAGGGACTTGTTGTCACCACCGTTAAAGCCAAAGAAAACTATACCGGCGATAATCACGATGATGATGAAAATTATAGTTGTTTTAGTTTTCATAATTTTTTAGGACCATAATCCTATAAATACGCCTATATAGTGGACAACTACATACAAGAAGAAAATATATCCGACAACACCCACAATAAGGGAAAGCGCGATAATATTAAAAATCTCATTACGCCTTTTCTTTGCTTCATCTAATGTACACACTCCTTTGCGGCGCAGATAAATAATAAGTGCCACGATTAAAGAAACAAGCCCGGCCAATCTAAAATACCATTTATAATCGCCGTAAAAAGTATCGGCAAGCGAGGCCGCGAAACTAACAGTTGATACACCAACCAAAACAAGTACTATCGGTGCTAGGCAGCATAATGAGGCGAAAACAACCGGTATTGAAGATATTTTTAATGACTCTTTAATTTTTTGGTTCATACATCAATCAGTAAGTTAATTGTTCCGCACTTGTTCAATTATAGCATATACTTGCTCGTAGGATTTGAAGCAACATTTTCACCGCTACCCGTCCAGAAAACAGCTCCGGCAATTAAGAGTCCCGCGGCAACAATTGCGATTGGTATTCCATATCCGTTTTGCGTTTGCGTGTTTGTTTTCATAAGGATATTTTTGTTAAAAACCACTGTGGCCTCTTTGTACACTGCGCACTTTTTCCGGCCCGCGATTGTCATACCTTTTAATAAAATCTTTAATTCGCCCCTCATCTATGACTCCATTTTCAATGTCAAATGTATCAACTCTGCCCCAAGCAACAAGTGATATATCTCCCTCATTTTCAAAGCGAGGAGATACAACGACATACCGTCCGGCAAAAGATTCAAGGATTTCTTTTGCTTCGCCACTTATATCAGAACGATACGCAATCCAAATATCTCCGTGCTCAAGATTGTGTATCACTCGTTCGTCAGGTAATGATTCTTCGTAAAATCCGCCACGAGCAGGCGACGCATAATGCCAACCTGAAGACGGCGGATTTGAGTTGTAGGGAAGATGCGATGCGCCATCAGCGATGTGATTACGCCCTTGTATTTCATAGCGAGTGCTAAAATCTTCTCCGTCAGGGCCTGCTGTTTGCGCCAGGAGAAAAATGCCGTATCCGATAACCACAAGAGCGAGAATCCAAAGACCATATCGTACAAGCGATTTATGTGTTTTCGCAAAGTTATCCTGTCGCCGCTCTCTTTCGCGAGTCTGTTCTCGTTCCCGCTTCTTAAATTCGTAGTTATTTTTTGTTTCTTCCATAATTACTTGAATAATTCTGTTCCCGGATGTACCGCAAGCCACGAGAACCAAAAACCTGGGATTGAGGTGAGAGGCTCTCCATCGGCTGTGAAGTGAATCTCGCCCGAATCAGTTTTTGTGGCAACAATACTCATATCTCCAAACGTGTCAGTTATCGTACCGGAAAGCGCATCATCATGGTACGCCTTGAACTCCCTATTAATCTCTATTCCGTGTACCAGTGCTTTCGGGTGCAGACGAGTATCGTTAAATGTCGCGCCAAAAGAAACCGATTCACTGGTGTAATAATCGCCATACGGATCACGGCCGTAACTTCGCACAGCACCTGTATCTTGCGACAATACTTTAGTATTAGGGTGCGCCCGCTTCCAATCGCCAAAGCGAACAACATCCGACCGTACAACAGAAAGCCTCTGTCCAGTATGCACTCCCAAGACCGCCTCGCCAAGCACTTGAGACCACAGGGACTCATTGTCTTCACTCTCTGCCCGGTTATACATCAAGAGATTTGACTGCCAGAGTCTGCCCGACACTCCAAACTCTTGTACTTCGCCATCAACCCTCCGCTCAAACACAATGCCAGTCGCGCACAAAGGGCAGTACGTCACTAATACCGGCTCACCGGCAATAGTGTCGCTTACGATCTCGTGCCAGACAAGAATACGATATGGATAAAAACGACTTTCTCCGTTTACGGTGAGACCAAGTCCCGGATCGCTGTCGTTAAGAAAAGTTGCTTCAGTGGACGAAGTGAACTTCGGATCATCTATGGAAGGAATACCGTCTTTCCCGGGACCGCCAGAGAGTATTTCACTAAGCGGAATAGAGTGCTTAACTCCATCTGTAACTAAAATTTCTCTCTGTGTTTGCATAATTTGTTTTATACCTGTAGAAGCATCGGAAGCTGTCCCAACAGAAGATTCTTTGTTTTCATTACCCTGCAATACTGTTTCCCCGCTCGGAATAGGAAATGACGACCTGCTTTGAAAATACCAAAAAGCACCGACACCGACGAGAAGGACAATTAAGATAATGATTTTAATTTGCGTATTCATCTTCTTTAATTGCATATTTTATGATATCTAAGTTGCAACTTTTATTTTTCTTGCACCACTCTTCACACCGCTTGGCAGTTGCCTCATCGTGATATTTCATCTTGCACTCGCTACAGGTGTAGACTATTTGATGATTTTGATTAATTGTCTTTCCCATACTTATATTTAATTTTTAATCTCCAAAAGCTTTCGCAGTTTTGGTTCGTCAAAACCCGTTACCATTTCGTTATCGACAAAAATGACTGGTACACCCATCTGTCCACTTTTTTGAATCATTTCATCACGTCTCGCAGAATCTTCTGAAACGTTATAGTCCGTGAAGACGATACCGTTTTCCTTGAAGAATTCTTTAGTCGCATGACAGAAGTGGCAAGTTGGTGTTGAATATATGGTTACATTTTTCATAGTATTTTTAAGTTATTTTTTAATTACGTTAAATTTATAATCTTCTTAATTTTTAGATCGTTTATTTTTGGCTTATAACACATCATCTGCCCCATCTTTTCGCCCTCGACCATCCTCGACATCTCAAGTATCCGCATGTGCTGTGATACTGCCGATACTGAAATATCCAGGACATTAGCAAGATCGGTAACACACATCTCTCCTTGTTTAATAAGGAGCTTTATAATAAGGAACCGATTTTTATCCCCGAGCAAACTAAACACATCGACCAAAGAAGTGTTCTGTTCCTTTAGTGTTTCTTTAATTTTTGATATTTGTGATGGTTCTAACATATTTAAGTATTTGCGTTAATGCTTAAATATTACTCTTACACATAACAATAGTCAAATCCATGTCTATGTGGATAACTACTACTTGTATACATTCTATTTATTTTCTATAATAGCATTATGATTACGAGAAAGCAAACGCAAGTCCTCGATTTTATAAAAGTATATATGGCAAAGCATAGCTATGCCCCCTCTCTTGACGAGATCAAGAAGAAGTTTAAACTCGCCTCTGTATCAACGGCTCATTACTATATAAGTAAATTACAAGATGCCGGCTTTTTGAATAAAAAACACAACCAACCTCGCGCTGTTTCGACAGTTGAAGCGAAGCAAACAGTGGAAATTCCTATTTTAGGTGCAATCGTGGCGGGTCAGCCGATTGAGGCGATAGAAATCCCCGACGAGACAATCACAATCACAAGAGATGAGATTGGAAAGCAAGGCAAGCACTACGCTTTGCGTGTTCAAGGGAGCAGTATGATTGATGAGGGTATTTTTGACGGTGATATTGTTGTTATACGTAAACAAGAGATAGCAGAAAATGGTCAGACCGTTGTGGCTGTGATAGATGATAACCAAGCAACACTCAAAAAATTATATCGTGAGAATGGAAAGTTTAGGCTACAACCAGCAAACCCAACGCTATTTCCAATTTATCGTGATGAAGTAGAAGTGAGAGGCGTTGTTGTTAAAATTATTCGTAATCTTGAATCGCAACTAGATCAAGGGCAATCAAGAGACGAGAAGTATGTGCGTAAAATAGATTACTCATGGGATTACAGAGGAGAAAAAACAAAATCGCACACACACGGAATACATACTTATCCCGAAATGTTTATTCCACAAGTCGGGAGAAGATTGTTAGAAACTTATAGTAAAGAAGGTGATACTATTTGCGATATTTTTTGTGGCTCTGGTTCGGCTTTAGTAGAAAGTAGATTGATAGGAAGAAATGCTTACGGAATAGACCTTAATCCTTTGGCTATTTTTCTTGCGAAAGCAAAGACAACCCCAATCAATCCCCAAAAGCTAACAAAAGAATACTTAGCATTGCTTAATAGAGTAGGAAAGATTAAAGATAACGAAATAAAGCAGCCAGATTTTAAGAACATAGATTTTTGGTTCAAGGATAAAGTAATTGTTAAACTTGCAAAACTAAAGAAAGCTATACACGAAATAAAAGACGAGGCAATTCAGAATTTTTTGATGGTTGCCTTTAGTGAGACAGTTCGCTATTCCTCAAATACAAAGACTGGTGAGTTTAAGCTAGTTCGAGTTAAGGGCGACAAACTGGAAAAGCATGACCCCGATGTTATTGGGATATTTCGCAAACATGCAGAAAAAAATATCGCTGGAATGACTGATTTTTACAAAGATGCAAAAAAAGATTCGTGGACAAAAATAATCTACGGTGATTCGTCAAAAGACAATGGAATTAAAGCAAACTCTATCGACTGTATTATTACTTCTCCGCCATACGGTGATAGCCGTACAACTGTTGCTTATGGGCAATTTTCTCGCCTTTCGGCACAATGGATTGATGTGTTTGATGATCCAAATGATGCTTCTGGCGTAGATAATGACCTACTTGGTGGTAGAGCTACTAAAGATTTGGCTCATAGACTTTCATCAGATTATCTCAAGGAATCATTAGAAAAAATTGCAAAGCAGGATGAAGCCAGAGCAAGAGATGTATTGAGTTTTTATATCGGATTAAATGACTGTTTGAAACAAGCACATACAATCCTAAAAGCTAAAAAGTATTTCTGTCTTGTTGTAGGTAATAGATTGGTAAAACAAGTTAGGATACCAACAGATTTTATCATCGCTGAATTAGCAGAAAAAATAGGATTTACTTGCGAGGATATTATAGTTCGAAATATTCCAGGCAAAAGAATGCCTATTAAAAACTCACCAACCAACATAGTTGGCTCGTTGGAAGAAACAATAAATAAAGAAAGTATCGTTGTATTGAGAAAAAACTAAAGAATCTGCTTGTGCGTTTTGAATAAAAGCGGGAAGGTTTTTTCAGAAAGGCGAGTGAGGCGAAAAGCTGAGCCATGGTCATGTGGTTTACCGGCGTTCTTTCCGGTTCTGTAAACACCAAGACGAATATCATATTTAGATAGCGCGAGAAATTGTTTTGGGTCTATATCTTTTAGCAACCACGCCTCCGTATAGTGAAAGTATTCTTGTCATTTTTCTTTTTTACAATTTGCAAAGACAAGGATAAGTCTTTTTTGTAAATTTTTGCAAACTCCTTGAGTTGAGTAATATCAAGTCGTCTTTGTCCCGCTTCAATTTTTGAGATATGAGGCTGGGTTTTACCGAGTAGCTTCGCTACTTCAGCTTGATCCAAGCCCGCCTCAAGGCGGGCTTTCTTAAGTTGTTCGACCGTATATTTATGGTCTTTTGAAAAAATAGGTTCGGATTTCGCCCACCCCCTTCTCATTACCGCGCGCAAGCGCGTGGCCGAATCGGTCGGCAAAATTCCTGAAAGTTTGATTATGGTGCATTTATACAACCACGCTCGAACCTATTTTAGCAAAAATTTCTGAAATGGGCGAAC
>Ga0210057_1007937_pt1 | contig 12704 bp, 14 predicted proteins | sample CryGeyCG2114_010_2_FD_183968 | JGI IMG/M metagenome (GOLD analysis project Ga0210057, IMG submission 183968) | Groundwater microbial communities from aquifer - Crystal Geyser CG10_big_fil_rev_8/21/14_0.10 (SPAdes) (version 2) | ecosystem: Environmental > Aquatic > Deep subsurface > Groundwater ... | reverse complement strand
CATAAACCACTGGAGTTCCGCAAGTAAAGCCTAAATCCCCGCTAAGTAAAGCCTAAATCCCCGCTACAAGCAGTATTCAAAAAACCATCCCGGGTTACACATTTTAAACCGTGACTGAGCGCGCCAGTATTATTACCCAAACAGAAAGACAGAGTAAAGGTCGTGCCGACAGAGTTAACGTTATAAGCAAATTGATTGGTATTACTATCACAACTGCCATCAGGAGGATTCGGAGCCTCCGGTAAATTAACCATATAGGCTTTACCATTAATAACCAGAGACCCAGAATCAAACTCAGCTTTAGTCGGAAAACGGTTTTGATTATTAAAAAACATTTCCAGGGCTGTTTCTACCTGCTTAGCATCACCAATTCGTTTAGCGTCTCGAGCTCTGGCTCGAGCGTTACTAAAAGCAATAATCGAAATTGTGGCTAAAATACCAATAATGGCAATCACCACTAAAAGCTCAATAAGAGTGAAAGCTTTTTTATAATTCATAAAAAATAATTATTGTCTAATCGGCATTACGATATAAAGATAGTCGTCGGTTTTTTCTGGGCGCAGAACACAGGGAGTCCCCGAATTAACCAAGTCCAATCTGATAATATCAGATGAAATATTATTTAAGCCGTCTAAAAAATAACGGTAGTTAATAATAATTTCATTATTATCACCCTCAATTTCAGAATTCAATTCCACCGAGCTCTCACCCACCTGGCTAGAGGCCGAAGAAATAGTGATTTTGCCGGTCTCTGATTTAAAATCTAAAGCAACATCATTAACTCCGGCTTTAGAGAAAATAGCCGAAGCCTTAATGGCGCGCATCAACTCATTTTTATTAATTAAAGCTCGGGTCTTATAATTTAAGGGAATAATTTGTTGGTAATCCGGATAACCACCATTAATCAAACGGGACACTAACTCCGTAGAGCCAAAAATAAAGAGAATTTGATTATCTGATAAACAAATTTTTATTTCGCCCGCATTTTCAAGCTGTTCATCATCTTTAAAGCTTGACAGCACCCTAATCAACTCCTGCAATGTTCGAGCCGGAACAATTACCTTGTTTATTGGACTCTCATAATTACTCTTAATTTTTATTTTTTTCTCCGCCAAACGATAACTATCAGTTCCCACTAAAATCAAACTGTCGCCAGTAAATAACCATAAAACACCAGATAATTCCAATCTAGTCTCATTATTGGCTACTGCAAAAATAACCTCACTTAAAGCACTCCTCAAATCATCTATTGGAACGGAATAAAAACTATCCTTGTTAACCTTAGGAATTAAAGGAAAGTCGCTAGCATCCTGAATATTAATCTTGGTTTTATAATTTTGACATTTAATCTTAATCTCAGACCCATCCTGTTCACACTCAACTTTATCACCCGGTAATAAATTTATATAATCGGTAATTATCTTAGAGTCAACCGTAAACTCACCCTCACTATCAATCTTTCCTCTAACCTGGTGGGTAATACCAATCTCCAGGTTAGTGGCAATTAATTCAATATTACTTTTATTAACTTTAAATAAGATGTTATTCAAAATTGGCAAATTAATGTTTTTGCTAACTATGCGACTAACTATTGCTAGCCCTTGTTTTAAATTTTCTTGGAGACTAATAAATGTCATACTGTATTAATTTATATATAATATATTTTATAATAATAATAGTAATAAGGGGGTTGATAACTTTGGGATTGCTTAATTTAAGAATCTTTTGCTGGCCTTTTTTTAAATTAGGCTTGTTGATAATAGTGGATTAAATGGTTGATGAAATTTAACAAATTGTTTATAACTCGAAATAACTTTTTTTATCAACTTTTTGTTAAATGTTATCAACAAGCTAAATCACTTTTTTGGGCCACTTATTAACAGATAATTAACCGTGAAATTAATAAATTGAGCTGTAAAACAATTGTTTGATAGAATTAATTTCCTGATTTAGTCTTTCATTTTTTTGTTTTTGTTCACTGATTTTATTATAGGCGTGCATGGCGGTAGTGTGATCTCGTCCACCTAATTCATTGCCGATGGTCGGGTAGGAAGTGTTTAATTCTTCTCGAATTAAATAGACGGCAATTTGTCGGGGAACTACTAATTCTTGACGACGACTATCACTGGTAATTTCCTTAGAACTGATGTTATAAAATTTAGCTACGATTTCAATGATGTCTTTAGGGGAAATTGATTTAGAGCGACTTTCAATTGTTAGGTCACTTAAAATCTCTTTTACTGATTTAACTGAGGGGGCAGCATTATTGAATTCATGATAAGCCACAATTTTATTTAAAGCCCCTTCTAATTCCCGAATATTATTTTGGATGTTATTAGCTACATAAACTAAAATTTCTCGATCAAATAAATAACCCTTTTCAATAGCCTTCTTTTCCAAAATAGCCATCTTGGTTTCAATGTCTGGTTTGCCAACATCAACTACCATGCCGGATTCAAAGCGAGAAATTAGGCGATTTTCAATAGCTGGGATTGATTTTGGTGGGCGATCAGAGGTCATGACAATTTGTTTATTACCCTGATGTAGTTCGTTGAAGGTGTGAAAAAACTCTTCTTGAGTTCCATCTTTTCCGCCCATAAATTGAACGTCGTCGATTAAGAGCAGATCAACATTGCGGTAAACATTTTTAAAATCTTTACCATGACCAGTTTTAACGGCCTGGACGTAATTATTAGTAAAGTTCTCGCTGGTAGTATATAGGATTTTACTAGTGTGGCCAGAAAGTTCATTCCCGATGGCTTGGAGTAAATGGGTTTTCCCCAGTCCGACGCCACCATATATAAAAAGGGGGTTATAAACTTTTCCGGGATTGTTAATAATCGCTCGACAAGCGGCATGGGCTAACTCATTAGCTTTACCAACAATGAAATTTTCAAACAAGTATTTTGAGTTTAAGCCAAAGCGATTAACGCTAGGAGTTTCGGCTGTTTTAATCGGCTCTGATCTTTCCACTAATTTAACTTCTTTTTTTTCTCCGGTATTAATTTTGTTTATCTCTGGTTTTTTGAATTCGACCTGATAGTAAATTTCAACAATTTTTTGGCCGGTGATTTTTTCTAAAGAGGATTTGATAATTTTATAAAATTTATTTTCTAACCATTTTTTTACAAATTCACTGGGAACGCCGATAACGATTTTATCGTTTTCAAAAGACGAAATAAAGGTGTCTTTAAACCAGGTAATAAAATTGACACGAGACAGACCTATTTCGACTTCGCCTAAAACGGCTTGCCAGATTTGTTCTTTGTCCATAATAATGATGGTGCCGGAAGCAATGGTTTCTTAACCCAATCGTTTGAGGCAAAATTTTTAAATCAATGACTTTATTATATTAGAAAAAACTTATTATAACAAGACGATAAAAGACTCATCCCTTGTTCATAAAATGTGAATAAGATCATCTGGTTTTCTTTATTGACCTTTATCTTTAAACGTGATAACTTAATTAGTACTAGCAATTATTAATATAATAAGCATAAGAATATGGCCACCAAAAGAACCTACCAGCCGAATGCCAAAAGAGCCAAGAAAAAACATGGTTTTTTAAAGCGGATGCGCACTAAGGACGGACGTGATGTTTTAAAACGTCGTCGTGACAAGGGTCGAATAAAATTATCCAAATAATTTAAAGTAATGCTTAATAGTTTTAATCGTTTAAGCAAAAACAAAGATTTTGATAAAGTGTTTCAGAAAGGGCGCTCTAGTTATCAAGAAGTTTTAGGGGCCAAACTGATCCCAAATAATTTAGACCATAATCGTTTTGGCGTTTTAGTTGGACTTAAAATAAATAAAAAGGCGGTGATTAGAAATAAAGTTAAAAGACAGATAAAAGCCGTCATTCGTCTCGAAGAGCCCTTTCTCAAGAAGGGCTATGATTGTGTTATAGTAGTTTTACCTCTAATATTAGCCAAAAAATATAGTGATATTAAACTTAATTTGAAAACCTCTTTTAAGAAATTAAATTTTTATCAGGATTAATTATGTGGAAAATTTTTAAAACTTTTATATACTACCCTCGCCTTTTAGTGGTTAAGATGATTAGAATTTATCAGAAAACTTTGTCTTTTGATCATGGTCCGATGAAACATTTATTTCCCTATGGTTACTGTCGCTTTACTCCTACCTGTTCAGAGTATGGTTTACAGGCGATTGAAAAGTATGGAGTGATTAAAGGTGGTTTTATGGCTATGTATCGAATATTGCGTTGCAATCCTTGGAACAAGGGCGGACACGATCCCTTAAAATAATTTATAATTAATTTTTTTATATGTCTCATATCTTTCAAGTAGTTTTCTATCAACCAATTTTAAACTTATTAGTATTTCTCTATAATACTATTTCTTTTCATGACTTAGGACTGGCTATTATCTTTTTGACAATAGCGATTAAGGGTTTACTCTGGCCCTTGTCCCAAAAGTCGATTAAAGCCCAGAAGTCTTTACAGGACTTACAGCCTAAAATTAATGCTGTTAAGGCGCAATACAAAGATAATAAGCAAGAGCAGGGTCAAGCCATGATTAAGTTGTATAAGGATAATAAAATTAATCCCTTCTCTTCTTGTTTGCCATTATTAATTCAATTACCTTTTTTATTGGCAGTTTTTCAAGTATTTAGAGATGGACTAAACAATAAACTAAGTCTAGTTTATCCTTTTATTGAAAGACCAGAAGTAATTAATATGATGGCTTTTGGTTTCCTTGACTTGTCTAAACCTAATATTTACTTAGCAATATTAGCTGGGTTGGCTCAATTCTGGCAAGCCAAGATGATGATGACTAAGAGGGCTGCCATTAAGACTGAGGGCGCTAAAGATGAAGACATGGCAGCTATTATGAATAAACAAATGCTTTATTTTATGCCAGCTTTAACCGTCTTTATCGGCTGGACTCTTCCTGGAGGTTTAACTATGTACTGGTTTATTGTTACCCTTTTGACCGCGGTTCAACAATTAGTGGTTTTTAAGAAGCACAATCAAAGCCAGACTCAAATAGAAAGTAAAAAAGTGATTGATGATGAGGTTGTTAAATAACCAAATTGTTTTCAATATAAAATAAGAGCAGAGTAATTCTCTGCTCTTATTTTTTTTATGTTTGAAAGTCTAAGTCTTAACCTCTTGGTTGGTAGTATGATTGGGGGTGGCTACAGGAAGGACAAACTTTTGGAGCTTCTGTTCCAAAATGGATATAACCACACTCTCGGCAAACCCACCAAATAGCTTCGCCTCGCTTAAATGTGTTGCCACCTTCTAAATCCTTTAGTAGATTCTCATATCTTTCTTTGTGGTTCTTCTCAGCTACAGCGATAGCCGCTAGTCTTTTACCTAAAACCTCATAACCTTCTTCTATGGCTTTGTTGGCAAAGGCTGGATACATTTCATTAGTCTCGTAGGTTTCTCCGGCGATAGCTGCTTTCAGGTTTTCAATGGTAGTTTTGTAGACAGTTGGTACCGAAGCTTCTAGTTTTATCTCTTCATTATTCTCTTTTAACTCCTGAATGTGTTCGAATAGACGTTTAGCATGAACTTTCTCTTGCTCGGCAGTAGTTAAAAAAATTTCGGCTATTTGTTCATAGCCTTCTTTTTGAGCTACTTTAGCGTAGAATGTGTAGCGATTTCGAGCCTGACATTCACCCAAATAGGCCTTGGTAATGTTTGATAGGGTTTCTTTCATAGGTTTTTAAAAAATGTTCTGCGTAGAACATTTTATATTAATTTATATTAAACTCTCTTTTTTTACCAACAATTAAGCTAATTTGATGATCCCCTATTCCAATCTGAGCTGGAGTGTCAATAGCAACTGATTCGTCTAATATTAATTTTTCTTCTCGGTCGTTTTCTAGTTCCATGGTCTGAACAGATAATAGCCCATATTTTTTACCACCATTATTAATTAATAAATTTAATTGACCATCCTGAGGATTAGCTAAAATGTTCTGCGTAGAACATTTTTTATCAGGCAAGTTAATAATAATAATTTCACCATTTTCTGTCTGATCAATAGAGAAGTCATCAATTTTAATAATGGCACCTTTAGCCTTAATTTTTGCATTAGCTATAAAATGTATTTTGTTGGCATAACCAATGTCAATTTTTTCAATTCGACGAGCTAGGAGAATCTCGCAGGCCTCCTTTTCATTTCTAATACCACAGGTTTGAGCAATGGAATTATTGTTTCCAATTGGTATAATTCCTAAAGCGATGTTCTGATTGTCTCCGCTCATCATACCGTTTAGCACTTTGTTGATAGTTTTATTGTTGCCGACGGCAATAATAGTCTTAGCTCCGTTGTTAACCTCGTCTCTAATTAGGTCATTAATGTTTCTAATCGACTCTAAATACACAATCTTACCGTTTAGGTTGAGTTTGTGCAGGAGAATTTCGGTATTGTTGACGGTCTTAGTATGTTTTTTTAAAAAGTCGTCATAAATAAAGACATTCATAGAATCATGATAAAAAAGTTCTGTGGGATTTATTATTCATTAATAACTTCAGCTTCTTTTTGAGAAGGAGAAACTTTTACCATTTGACATTTTCCGTTTATTATTGCGCCAGTATCTACAGAAATTCGGTTACACTCAATGTCACCGTTGATTTTGGCGGTTTCGCCCACGGTCAAATAATCTTTAACCAGTAAATTGCCGGAAATTTCACCATTAATAATAACTTCTTGAGCCTCAATGCTACCGGTCACTTTAGCTTTAGGACCAATAAAGACGTTTCCTTTGGTTTTGAGAGAACCTTCTAATGACCCATCAATAATAATGTTGCCATTACCATTAAAATTACCCTTGACTCTAATGGATTCTCCAATAATAGTTTCGACATCTTTGAAGCTTTCGGGCTTAAGATCTTTTTTAAACATAAGTTTATTGTTTGCCGCTCTTTATAGTTTGGCAAAGCTTTATTTTTATTTAATGCTTAATATAATTTTAGGTTAATTTAGCTAATTTGTCAAAACGATAAAAATGTATAATAATGAAGAAGTCGCTTATTTTGGCCCCCGTAGTTTAATGGATAAAACAAGGATCTCCTAAGTCCTAGATCTACGTTCGATTCGTAGTGGGGGCACAGCAATTTATTTGTAAATTTTTTAATTTTACTTTATAATATAAGTAGATAATAATTAAAAAAATATGAGCGTAAACAAAAACAAATTAATGATCGCTGTCGACAAAAAACTTTATGACAGTTTTTGCCAGTTTTATCTTTGGTTTTCTGTTATCATTTTTTATTTGTTGGAATACAATAATTTATATCATTACTTTATTTGAGCGAGTTAATGGTCTAATGTAAAAAACTTATTTTATTTTTTAATTTTTGGTCATCAAATTTTTTTGATTACCTTAATTATTTTTCTAAAATAGTTTAGGATACAGGATTGTAAGTAGGGGCCATTAGCTCAGTTGGCTAGAGCGCTTCCATGGCATGGAAGAGGTCAAGGGTTCAAGTCCCTTATGGTCCACAAAAGATAATTATCGAGCCGGCGCTAAACCGGCTTTAATAGTCTAAAAATACATAGCGATTTAAAGGCTTTTTGAAACTTTTTCTGAGATGTGGATAAGTCCACAATTTTCTAGACTATTCTAAGTATTTTGGCTAATATTAAACAAAATTTTTCTGTTGATAAGGTGTTAATAAAAAACCTATAATCACTTAGTTTTATTGACTAATCTTTAAAAATATCCTATTATTTTAATAAAATTAATTATCTCTATATGAATATCACCGAATTGGCTCGCGCGCTACGGATTAATCCGCAAGAACTAAAAGATCTGTTGCCACAGCTCGGTTTTAATATTGGTCAAAAAGCTATTAAGGTTGATAATCATACGGCTCGGAAAATTATTAAGGAATGGCCGGTATTAATGCGGCAATTAGAAATTAAGATGGCGGCTGATAATAAAGAAAAAGAAATAGCCGCGGCTGACATTGAAATTGTTAAAAAAGAATTAATTTTACCAGCCTTTATTACTGTGCGTGATTTTGCTTCTCAGGCCGAATTATCTATCAGTAAGGTTTTAGGAGAATTAATGAAGAATGGTATTTTTGTTTCCATGAATGAAAAGATTGATTTTGATACCGCTTCTATTATTGGAGCTGATTTAAATTTAGATATTAAAATGGCGACTGGACCAGATCAAATTACTGACATTAAAGATGATAAGAGATTGAGTCAGATTCTCGGTAAAGAAAATAAAAAAGAAATGCTCGAGCGATCTCCGGTGGTAGTGGTAATGGGACACGTCGACCACGGTAAAACTAAATTATTAGACGCTATCCGGACTACTAATGTGGTGGCGGGTGAGGCTGGGGGTATTACTCAGCATATTGGCGCCTATCAAGTTAAACATCACGATCAATTAATTACTTTCATTGATACCCCAGGACACGAAGCTTTTACCGCTATGCGTAGTCGTGGTACTAAAGTGGCTGATATTGCTATTTTAGTGGTCGCTGCTGATGATGGTGTTAAACCGCAAACCGTTGAAGCTTTTAGAATTATTGAAGCGGCTAAAATTCCTTACGTCGTGGCTATTAATAAAATTGATAAACCAGAGGCGGATATCAACAGAACTAAACAAGAATTATCCAGTCAGTTAAATATTAATCCGGAGGATTGGGGAGGCAAAGCAATTTGTGTCCCAGTTTCAGCTAAGGACGGCAAGGGAATCGATGAATTACTCGACATGCTTATTTTAGTGGCCGAAACCGAAGAAGACAACCTCAAGGCTAATCCCGCTTCTGATGCGGCCGGAACAGTAATCGAGGCCAAGCTTGATAAGGGCGCCGGACCAGTGGCCACTATTTTAGTCCAAAACGGCACCTTAAAAGTAGGCGTTCAATTATGTTTTAATAATATTGTTTATGGTAAGGTTAAGGCCCTCAAAAATTATAAAGGAGAAACCATTGAAACGGCTGGGCCAGCAACTCCAGTTCGAATTTTAGGATTAAAGATTCTACCAGAGGTGGGTGATATGTTAGAGGTAGGTGAGGGAGAAAAAATGAAGATTAAAAAAATTGCCTCAACTAACTCGGCTATTAATAAAGCTGTTACTGCCAAAGAAGACGCTGATGATCAGGTGGCTAAATTGAATTTGATTATTAAGAGCGATGTTTTAGGATCAGCTGAAGCGATTGAAGAGTCACTCATGAAATTAAATAATAATAAAGTTAGAGTTAAAATATTATATAAAGGCTTGGGTAATATTGGCGAGGGCGATATTAAGCGCGCTGAAGATGGTAGCGCTCAAATTATTGGTTTCAATGTTAAATTTCAACCTCAAACAGAAATCTTGTTGCGAGAGAAAACTGTTAAGGTTACTCTTTATTCTATCATTTATGATTTGATTAAAGACATTAAAGCTCAAATGCAAGAATTGATAAAGGCGGAGTTGGTGCGAAAAGATTTAGGTCGTTTGAAAGTTTTAGCTGTTTTTAGAACAGAGAATAGTCTGCAAATTTTAGGCGGTAAGGTGTTAGACGGAAAGATAGAAAATAACTCCTTAGTGGAGGTTACTCGTGACAAGAATATTATTGATAAGGGTAGGTTAGTTAGACTGCAATCCGGTAAGCAAAATGTTCAGACCGTAGAAAAGGACCAGGAGTGCGGCTTGCAATATGAGGGTAGCCCAGTTGCCGTGGTGGGTGATGTTTTGAATGTTTATACAGAAGAAGAGGTTATAAATAAAATGTAAATTATGTCCAGATTAGCTCAGGTTGATGAAGGCTTAAAACATGAATTAGCCAATATCCTTAATAAGGAGTTGGAGCTTAAAAACGCTCTAGTGACTGTTTCTTACGTTAATTGCTCCGATGATCTTAATTATGCCCGGGTGGGCGTCTCTGTTTTGCCGGATAGGCTCGCTGGGACGGCTTTAAGAGCTCTGAGGGCTAAAAGCGGACTAATAGCTAAGTTGCTCCAAAAACGGACTACTATTCGCAAAATTCCTAAAATAATCTGGAATCTAGATGCCACTGAAAGAGAAGCTAGTATTATCGAAAAGGCTATTCTGGAAGATGAGGCTGAGATGGAAAGACTAAAGAAAGAATAATAAAAATGCCCACTGTTGGGCATTTTAAGTATATGAATGAAGAGTATTTAAATTATTGTCAAAAGGCTTATCAAAAAATTCTGATAGCCAATAAAATCTTAATAGTATCTCATCTCCACCCTGATGTTGACGCTCTGTCTTCGATTGGAATTATGATTGAGTTAGCTGAAAGTTTAGATAAAAATTATTTGGCTTATGCCCAAGATAAAGATGATTTGATTTTTGATTTTTTGCCCCATGCCGAACGCGTCCACGCTAAGCTACCGCTGGGGTTTTCTTTTAACGACTACGATTTAATTATCATTTTAGATTGTGGCGCTATTAATCGCACCGGGCTCACTGAAGCTTTGCATAATCGGAATAAAAAAAATGTTTATGTTATTGAATTTGACCACCACCCTCCAGTCGATCATTTTGCTGATTTGGAAATTCGTTTACCGGAATTAGCTTCAGCCACCGAAGTATTGTATCATTTTTTGAAAATTAATCAGATTGTGATTAATAAAAATTTAGCTAATCTTTTACTTTCAGGGATTATGACTGACACTGGTAATTTTTTATATCCCTCTACCAGTGAAGACACTATTAATATTGCCTCAGAAATGTTGCGTTTCGGAGCTCAGCTGCCCAAAATTTTTCAAAACACTGTCCAAAATAAAAATCTAGCTTCGATGCGCTTGCTAGGTCTGGCTCTTAAAAATCTGAAGATTAATTTAGAATATAATCTAGCTGTTTCGGTTTTGGCCAAAGAGGAGGTTAAGGAAATTATTCAAACCTTAGATCTAGACGAGGCTATCAATGACATCTTCGGTGATATTATCGCCTTCTTAAGTAATTTGGGCGGCGTCAAAGGAGTACTATTGCTGTGCGAAGAATCAGATGGCCGGGTTAAGGCTAATCTACGAACAGCTGATCCTAATATGGACATCTCTCGTTTAGCTCAGATCTTTGGTGGGGGCGGACATCCTAAGGCGAGTGGTTTTTTGGTGTTGGGCAAAATTGTGAAAAAAGATAATGGTTGGGAATTTGATTATTAGCTATAAAAAATATTTTAGATAAATAAAAAAAGCCTTTTCTTAGAAAAGGCTTTTTTGCAATCTTTTTAAATATTTTCAACCAATTCGCCGTTATAGTAGAATATACTATTGGCCATATTGGATGATGGGTAGAATACTCCGGCAATCATAGTGCCGTATCTGTAATGGATTTCTCCAGTAACAGATGGGAATAAGACGTCGTAGTATTCTGGATTAGAAAGGTTTACCGTTCCACTTAATGTGGTCCAGGTGGTTGAAGCAGATCCTATTTTGTACTGGCAACAAAAGTTGGTACCAGTAAATTTCAGAAAATGTTTGTAACTAGACCAGCGGACGGTATACTGATGAGCTATGTCGTCACCATTATTTCCAGGTATAGGATTAACTACTCCAGGAACGGGGATGGTTACCAAAACTGTTCCGTTTGGAGCTCTGGCCGTGATAGTACTTCCATTATTATCGATATTTATTTTCCAAAAGCTGCCAGTTCCTGGGTATAGGATGTTTGGGCTACCGTTTGAAGCGGTAAACCACATCCCTCCGTTGCTGCCATCTTCATAACCACCGTTAAACTCTATGGTAGTGATTCCAGAAGCAGTTGGAACGGCAATCGAAAATACTACTGAATCGTTAATTAATGGAGCAGCAACGTGCACAAAATCGGTGCTGTTTACCTTGGCCACATAGAACCAGGTCTTACCAACTAAAGTTGAATACTCAGCTCTGCTGATTGCTAAAGATAAAGTGGTGTTGGTGGTGTTAGCATATAGGCCTTTAACACCAACTGGTGCTGTGTTTGTGTTGTTGGGTGGAGTAACATTTTCGGTGACGTTAATTGTAATATTAACATAACTAAATGGTATTCCATTATAAGTCCCGCTAACACTCATAACATAATTTCCAGCAACTAGAAATTTCTGATTGATGCAGTTTTCGATTGCTGCGGAAGTGTAAAATACTGAGCCATTAGGGTTTAATATAGTATAAGTCCCCTTGGCCTTTGCAATTTCGGTGGTGTCTGACGGATTCAGCCAGAACTTAAAATAGAATTTTAAGTCCCCAGTAATTGTGCTGTTGGATTGTAATAATCCCATGGCACCTTTACTTTCATTAACTGAGCCCATCAAAGTTACTTCAGTGTTTGTTGGGTGTGGTGGAGTTGGCTTTTGTGGGGCCATTTCTTTCATATCCATTTTTTTACAACTAACTGTCAAAGTCCCGATAGTTAATATCAGTACTAGCAAATTTAAGATTTTTGTTTTCATCGCTATTTGATTTTAATTAGATTAATAATAAGAATAAATAATTAGGTTAATAATAAAGATCCTGTCGACTTAAGTCTAAATCAACAAAATCTTTATTATTAACTCCTCCTATTATCAACTATAAAATCAAATATCAGTTGTGGATTGTCAAAGTTCAACGACCCTTTACAATATCATATATATATAGATTTGTCAATAGTGTAAGGTAATGTGCACACACATATTGCACTTTTCATGATAATCTAGGGGCATATGTCAAAAACTATGCCCAAGTCAACCAAAGAGGAGAAGTTCAGATGGATTAAGCCCATCCTGGATAAAGAGATTAGTA
>Ga0210057_1007934_pt1 | contig 12706 bp, 18 predicted proteins | sample CryGeyCG2114_010_2_FD_183968 | JGI IMG/M metagenome (GOLD analysis project Ga0210057, IMG submission 183968) | Groundwater microbial communities from aquifer - Crystal Geyser CG10_big_fil_rev_8/21/14_0.10 (SPAdes) (version 2) | ecosystem: Environmental > Aquatic > Deep subsurface > Groundwater ... | reverse complement strand
CAAATTTCTGTACTTCAATTTTCTAAACATTTTATATCTATATTTTGTGCACCATTCTAAGTGCAACATTACAGCTCCGACGCCGTGAGTTGTTTTTTGATATTGATTTATTTGCGTTTGCATTTTTTCTTTATAGCATTCGCTAAGCGAATGCAAAAGTTTATTTAGTTTTAGAAAGTTTCAACTAGGTTAGACTTTCAATTGGCTAGAAACTAGCCCATTTTTATAATCAATCGAGAAATAAATAATTTGGGGGAAGAAACTCCCCACATCTTGAAAGATGGAGATTTCTTTTTAGTTAAGAATAATTGCAAGAACAAAAGGTCTCAAATTAACACAACATGGATTATACAATAGAAAAACAGGAAAATATATTGCAGGAAAAACAGAAAGAGAAATCTATAATAAACCGGGAAGGAAATATAAGAAACCTTGGGAGAGATAATTCTTTTGACTAGATAAAATTATAAAGGTTATTTCCAAGTAATATTTTGTGAGTAAATCACATTTTAAAAAATGAGGTCGAAAGTTATAATCTTTAATGTTGATGGAAACGTTGTTTATAGCACTGATTTTAATGATATAATTCCTTTGTTGTTTAATAAAAGATATAGAATGCTTTTAATATCTGATAAAGGTCAAAAATCTATTGAAGATTTTTTGACAAAGAATGAACTTCATGATTATTTTGAGTATATCCCTTCTTCTGAGTCAGTAATGATAAATTTTGAAGAAGTTGCTAGTTATTTTAATACAAATCCTGAAATGATGGTTATGGTTGGAAAAGAAAACGATATGATAATTGCAAAAAAGTTTGGGGTTAATTTTATTGGGGTAGGGTCAAGTAAAGAAGAAAAAGAGATTTTGGATAAGTGCGGATGTATGATCATTTTAAATTCTGTAGCCGATTTGACTTGAATTACAATGCAGAGAATATGTAGCTACGAAATGGACATACGTCACATTTCTTCGCTCTTTTTTAATGGGGATAACAGAAATCCTAAATATAAAAACAATTCATGAATAATAATTAAGCCCAAAGCAATAATATATAAAATGATAATCAATATAAAATTACATCCATCGTCATCTCAAGAGAAAATTGTTAAAATCGGCGACACTGAGAACGATTATGAAGTTTGGATTTCTACTAAACCAATAGATGGAAAAGCGAATGAAGAATTATGCAAAGTTCTAAAGAAATTTTTTAAAGCTAAAGAAGTAAAAATAAAAAGCGGAATGACGTCGAGAATCAAAAGAGTTGAGATTTTGGAATAAAATGAAAGCACTATCTTTAAAACAACCGTACGCAGAACTAATAATTTGTGGAAAAAAGAAAATAGAACTTAGGAAATGGAATACAAATTATCGAGGAGAATTTTATATTCATGCTTCAAAAATTCCCGATATAAAAGCGTTAAGAAAATTCGGGTACAAAAAAGAAGATTTGCCTTTAGGATGTATTGTGGGGAAGGCTGAGATTACTTCAGTAAAAAAATTAATAATAAGAATGAACATCGTAAAGATAAGGTCTTGCACTTGGCTTCTTCGCAATACGGAAATTATGGTTTTGTTTTAAAAAATGTGAAAAAAGTTAAGCCAATTCCAGCAAAATGAAAATTAAATTTTTGGGAATATAAAAAATGAAATATATTGAATCACCAGACATACAAAAAAAGATGGAAGATTTTTCTAGAGTTTTATTTCCTCATGTAAAAGTTGATAGGGTAAAGTGTTTTAGAAGTTATGGAAGTTCCACTCGAGATGTTTATGCAAGATGTCATGCACTCGGAAAACTTATGCAACTTGCCGTCGGCGTTAAAGCACATTACGCGCTTGAATTTTTATGTCCGAGGTTTGATAAATTAAATGAAGAAGAACAGGACAAAACTATAATTCACGAACTTATGCATATACCAAAAACATTTGGCGGAGGATTCAGACATCATGATTTTGTCTGCGAGAAAAATATAAATTTATTTTATAAGACATATCAATCTCATAAAGATAGTCAAACAAACTTATCAAAAAGTTGGAAATGAGGTCAGTATAAATCTTTGTTTTCTAAATGAATTAAAGCCATTCTTATGGATTGGCTAGTATACTCTTTTCTTGAAATTCTGCCTTTTGTTAAAAGCCCGATTGCACCTTGAGAGGATCCGATTTTTCTGTCGCTAGTTAAACCACATCTGTAAAACGCTTCATTAGCATCAATACCTTCTTTATGAATCAAACTTGTCACTTTAATAGGAAATTCAAAAGCACATGATAAACCTAGGTGAAATTCTTTTCCATCATAAATCGCACATGCACAAAAATCCATTTTTCCTGTTTTTGATTGTGAAACGGCCATAAGCCCGCTCTCTATCCCAAAACTATAATCACAAGTATTAAAGACGGCTCCAGCCCTATTTATCGCTCCTTGGATAGTTTCTTCTAATGATTTTGGTTGTGGAGAAACTCCAGAATCTGTTTCAACACCAATAACTTCATATATTGAAAACATGGTGTATTCTCTTAAAACTTCTTTAACAGCCTCGACTTTTACCGGATTAATCGATGCTACATGTATTATCATGCTCACTTAACATAGTATAAGTTTAAAAAAATTGTTGATGTTAGACATCTACTTTAAACAAATGAATATAATCATATTTTTAAATCATAAATTTATAGATATATATGGCACTTTTAAGAAATACTGCAACACTTAGGATAAAACCGGGATGTCAGGAAAGCAAGATTGAAAATTTTGGAAATGATAGATATCTTGTAAAAGTCACATCTAAAGAACAAACACAGATAATAACCGAGCTTAAAGAAATGTTCTCACACTATCTCGGAGTTCCTGCATCAAAAATTCAAATTTTTTCTGGATTGGGAGATAATGATAAAACTCTAAGAATTGAGAGATGATGATATACTTGAATAAAAAAGAATTTGAAATTCCGGTTAAAAAATTATCTATTTTTGGAAAATTTAGGGGTTTGATGTTTTCTCGAAGAGAAAAAGCAGAAATTCTGCTGTTTGAATTCAACAAACCTAAAAGAGTTATTTTTCATTCGCTGTTTTGTTTTTTTCCATTTTACATTTTATGGCTTGATGAAGAAAATAATGTTCTTGATTGGAAAAAATGCGGGATTTGGGAATTAAAAATAGTTCCAAAATCGACGGTAAAATCGTTTTCTAGAGTAATAGAGGTCCCAATAAGCAAAAAATTGGGCAGTTTTGTAAAACTCATCGACGAAGAAAAGATTTAAAAAGAAGTTTGAATTAGTATAATTATGAATTTAAAAAGGAGGACGAAAAATGGGAACAATTCTTGTTAAGAATGCAATCAAGAGAAAGCCTGGATACCTTTACTATGTTGACGGAAAAGGAAACGTATGTGAAGCTAAAATGGCTAGAGGCGGCAAAAAGAAGAAAGCTGCTAAAAAGAAAAAGAAGTAAGTAACCTCTAATTTTTTATTTTATCCTTTTTTTATTATTTGATTCTGTTTTATTTTTGTACTTGTTTTTTATTTATTATTGGTGAGAGTTACTTTTAAAAGTGATGACTTGTTCTTATATCAATGAAAAAGAGTTCAATTAAGACGTCAGTCTATACTATTTTATTTCTACTGATTTTTTATTTTATATTTTTTGTTTTGATGGATTATTTTCCCAATAATGAATTTAATTTTTATTCGTCTAAATTAACAATTAACGGAAATGAAGTCCATGAATCGTTACTCTATAAACCCGATAAACCCTATCACACTCTTTATAGATATCTTGGAAGTATTCTTGATTCTTATACTATTCAGGGGACTGAATCTTCAATGATTAGGAGTATTAATTGCTCCGCAGGTCGTCCTTATGCGAAAAATCTTGTGGGAAATTGTTTAAATTTTGAGACTAATAACTATACTAATTCCTGCGAACCGTACACTGAAAACAATGAATATGGATGCACATACGGAGATTATTATGGATTTGAGAAAAATGAAGTGTATTCTATTGATGTTAATTATTTTCAAGAGTATCCAGGATTATTTGAATTCCAAGGGAAATATTATTACAAGTTTGTACCTTATTTTGGGGATCAACATCCAACACTAAAGATTAAAAAAAATTTCTTTGTTAATGGGGGTCTGTATGAAGATACTTATTATTATTTTGATAAAGTTATTATTTATGTTCCCTACGAGGGTGATACTTCTAATTATGAGATTTATCGCGTCAATAAATTAGATTTTCAGAAGAAAAATTTTGATTATGCAATATTTATTTTTATCATAATTATCTTATTGGTGATTTTATTAACAATTAATCATTTTATTGAAGTGTCAAGATATGGAATTCCTCGTGAGCTAAGTCGTTTTCCCAACAAAAGGAAACCTTGGGAGGTCGCTGCAATATTTGAAGGGAATTATCAAAATGCGATATCTTCCACTTTACTTGATTTTTATAGAAGGGGAATTATTGATCTAAAAACTGAGAGAGAAAGAAGATGGTATGGAGATAAGAAAGTATCATATTATAAAATAGTACAAGAGGTTAAAGGTTTAGATGAAATTGAGAAAAAAATATTGAACATCTTGAAACTTCTAATGAAATCTCAAAAGTCAGAAGATCAATTTTATAAACTAAAACCAAAATTATCTCAATATCAAAAGAGTAAAGTTAGCTCGGCTGGACGCGGAGTTAGAAGATCCATTAAGCATTTAATAAAAGATAATTATAGAATGAATTATTTTGGATTTGTACTCATTATCTTTAGTTTCATAATTTCGATCACGATTATTGGATTAATTAATAACATCTTTGGTTCACTATTTCCAATTATAGCTATAATTATAATAATCTTTATTTTGAATTTTTATATTAGATATAATAAATATATACTTTCAGAAAATAAATTAAAAGATAAAATTTTACCAGAATATTATTCATGGAAATCATTTAGAAGATTTTTGAAAAATTCATATTCGATGAGAGCATCTGAAGCAAAAGGAGTTATAATATGGAATGATTATCTCATTTATGCGACAGCACTCGGGGTGAGCAAGAGGATACTTAAGAGATTAAAAAACGAAGGATTGATTACGGACGAACAATATAATCTTGGAGTTGGAACATATTCCTCCATCGGCAATTTTTCTTCAAGTTCAGGAGCAAGTGGGGGGTTTGGAGGTAGCGGAGGGTTTGGAGCTGGTGGCGGAGGTGGAGGCGGAGGTGGAGGCGGCGGGGGCGGGGGAGGAAGATAATTTTATAACTTCATTCTGCATTTAATTTTCATGTCAACCATTTTAGGAATTGAATCAACAGCACATACTTTTGGTATTGGGATTGTCAAAGACAGAAAAATAATTTCTAATAAGAAAAGAGTTTTTACGACGGAGTCTGGAGGGATGATCCCAATTGATGTCGCAAAATTTCATGCGGGAAATAAACACAAAATTTATTACGAAGCACTTGATGAAGCTGGCTTACTTGGAAAAGAAGATAAAATTGATGCTATTGCTTTTTCACAAGGTCCTGGACTAGCGCCATGTTTACGAGAAGGAAAAGAGTTTGCTAAAGAACTTTCAAAGAAATTAAACAAACCTCTCGTTCCTGTCAATCACTGTGTTGCACATCTCGAAATCGGCAAACTTACTGGAGCGAAAGATCCCGTTTTACTTTATGCTTCTGGTGCGAATACACAAATCATTGCATACTCGTCGGGAAAATATAGAATTTTTGGAGAGACTCTAGATATGGGAATTGGAAATTTTATTGATTCTTTTGCGAGAGAAGCAGGTATTGGATTTCCCGGAGGGCCTAAAATAGAAAAGTTTGCGCTTGAAGGAAAAAATTATATTGAGTTGCCTTACGTCGTTAAGGGAATGGATATTTCTTTATCAGGAATTTTTTCTAACCTTAAACAAAAATTAAATTCTGAAAAATATTCTTTGAACGATTTGGCGTTTTCTTTACAAGAAATAGTTTTTGCGATGCTTGTTGAAGTTTCTGAAAGAGCGCTTGCACATACGGGGAAAAAAGAATTATTGATTGGGGGCGGGGTTGGATGTAACACGCGACTTCGCGAAATGTGTGAAATAATGTGCAAAGAGAGAGGAGCAAAATTTTTCACAGTTCCAAATTCGCTTTTAGTTGATAATGGTGCAATGATTGCTTATACAGGAGAAATAATGTTTAAATCAGGAATAAAATACAAAGGAAAAAAAGCGCAAGAACTTGATATACTACCTAGGCAGAGGACTGATGATGTTTTAGTTATGTGGAAGTAGGAAGAAAGATATTTATACTAATTTTCTATTTAATAGTTATGTTAGAAAGTCTGGTTGACGAGATTGGTGAAGTGAGCGAAGTTCTTGGGACGAATTATTCTATTGAAGATTTAATGACAGAGGATGAAGAAGTTTTAAGAGAATTTTTTATGCAAGAAAGAAGTTCAAGAGATTATCGTAAAGATCCAAAATATGAACAATTTTTAAAACCAGATTCAAATTCACTAAAACATAACGATCCGAAAAGATACATTGGTGAATTAAAAGAAAATCGAGTTCCTTATGCTGAAGTTTTTGAACAATTCTTTTGCGGAATCGCCCAATATGCTAAGGAAATCGCACGTGATTCTGAAAATGAACCAATCAACGTCGTGAAAACTACTGAAGGAAGAAATGAAATTATTAAAAAAATGTTTCCTTCTCGAGAAAATTATGAATTGATTAGTCATTTAGAGGGACAAATTAGACTTGGAATCATTGAAAATGTTGAAAAAGTAAGAGATGAAAATAGAAGATTTTTACAAAAAGTTTGGAGAATTCCTTTAATTGGAGATGTCTGGATTAAAAGAACGCCTCTTCAACAATTCCCTTCGAGAGAAATTGTAGAATCTCTAATCGAAGATGAGAGATTATATATAGAAGCAAGAGCGGATATTATTTATGGAGCTAATTGATAATTTAAAAATAAACTATTTTTTATAATAATATTTAAAAGGATAAATCCTGTAAATTTATATGTCAGAAATTCAAGAAGATCAATCAAATATAATTAATCTGTTAGAAGAAAGTGGTTTGTTTCATCATCCTTTAGATGTTGTAACTTCTTTTGAACCGAAAGTTACTAAAAATTGGTTTGGGAGGAATCGGGGATATACTATTATTGCGCCAAATGAAAGAAAAGTTTTATTGAGGGAAAATTCTGCGGACTTGTGTTGTGTTAATACTAATTCCGATTTTGCATCTCAGAATTTTGAGAGAGGGGATTTTGATACATTAGTCCAGGTAAGTCATGGAGGGTATTGTAGGGGTTCTTTACTATTCAGAGAAGGGGAAATAGAAGAATGTCATGTTCATGATCATATGAGTGAAAATTATCCATCGGAAACTGATGTCGGAACTTGGATAACTTATATGTTAATTGACATGCAAATAACATTTCCTGTTTTTAGAAGTATTCTTGATTCAATTCCAAGAAATTTTAAGAAAAGGACTGAATGGTTATCTCATTACGGCACAGAACAAACTAAAGAGATAGATTATGTTCTTTACAAAGCACAATCATTAAGTGGAATAAGTGATCTAGAAAAAGCTTCTGCTAGATTCGGCATAACTCCTTCTTCATTATATAACGAAATAAGTGAAGAATGGGATGCAGTTGGAAAAATTATGGTTCATAATAAATAAAAGTAACTGGTAGAAAATAATTTATACAGAAATAGATTCTTGTCCGGGTAGATGATATTTTTCAAGTTCTTGATTCAATCTTTCTTTTAAAACTTCATATCTTTGAATTGCATCTGATCTGAAATCTTCATGTAATTGTTTATAACCTTTTTCAGCTTTCCTTAAAATTCCTCGCGCTTTTTTTCTGACTTGAGAAACTTTATCCGATAGAGTATAATCATTCGATAATTCTTTGAGATATTGCTCGAATTGATAATAATATGATTCTGTTTTTGTTACATATCCATGAGCCTGAGCCATAGATTTCGTAACATATTTGAAATGATGTAACTTTATCGCATTAGTGACCGCCTCCGGGAAGTTTTTTGGATTTCTTAAAGACGATCCTGCAAGATATTTAAAATATTCCCACCCTCCGTCGGTAAATAATTGATTTTTCAAGGATCTTCCAAAAGCCACCATTCCTTGGATATTAGCTTTAGAGGTATCTGGATGTCTTCCTAAATTTGATTCTAAAGTACGGCATCTATCATAAAAATTTTTATCATCAAATAATTTTTGCAAAAGTGAAACATATCCGTCAACTAAAAATTTTTCATCGAGTTGTGGCTCGAAATTAAACCCTAACTGGTGAGTATTATTTCCGTTTGTCTCAAAGCGAAGACGACCTTCTTTTTCTAATCTGTTATATAATCTGGTGTTTTTTCCAGCAGTCAATAATCCTGGCATTGGTATTACAATCCCTGCATCTTGGATGAATTGGTATAATTTTTCAAATACGTCCGGTTTTTCTCCGTCGCTACCAATAATAAAACCTGCAGAAACAGTAAGACCTGCTTTTTGGATCGTGTGAACAGCTTCTAAAGGAGACATCCTGAAGTTTTGGCGTTTGTCCATTCCTGTAAGAACATCCTCGTCAATTGATTCAATTCCAGTAAATACTTCAGTGAATCCAGAATCAACCATCCCCTCTAAAATTTCTTTATTTGAAGGCCAAGCTAAATTCATACTTGCTTCAGTAAAAAATTGGAATGGCCACCCATTCTTGTCTTGCCATTGTTTCAAGGCAGGAAGTAATTCTTTTACATTCAATTTATTTCCAATAAAATTATCATCAACAATAAACACTGGTCCATTGTATCCTTCTCGGATCAAAGCGTCTAATTCACTTGTCATTTGACTAGGAGTTTTTGTTCTTGATTCTCTTCCATATAATTGAGTGATATCACAAAAATCACAATCCCATACGCATCCTCTGGAATATTGTATTGCTGCTGAACCATATTTTGATAAATCAACTAAGTCCCATCGAGGAACGGGAGTATTTTCTAATAATGGCTTGCTTCCTTTTGAAAGTTTAACAAATTTATTTCTTGCTAATACATCCAGATCTTTCTCTGAATAAATTCTTCTGGCTTTTCCGCTTAGAAAGTCTTCAAGGAATATTGGAAATGAGAGTTCAGCTTCGCCTTGAATTAAATAATCTGCTTCTTGATTTCTTTCTGGATAAGATGTTGGTGAAGGTCCTCCGGAAAAAACTTTTTTGCCGTAAAAATGCGCTCTATCAACGACATCATTATTAGAGTCTTCTTGAGCTATCATCAAAGATGTTTCAATAATATCTGCAGATTTTATCTGTGCATCGGTTAATGGTTCCACATTCATATCGATAATCCTATGAAAGGCAAAATAATCAGAAGGATGCATAGCCAGAACTGTTGCAAGTCCATTTGGTGGCATGACCGCTTCTTTACCGATAGGTTCTAGGGCTTTTCTAAAACTCCAAAATGTTAATGGGAATTTGGGATAAACCGGTAAAACCTTTAATTTTGACATTTTAATTAGAAAATGCCGGAATATAAATATCTTCCCTAAAATATATAAACTCTGTTGCTATTAATAATTATGGGGGCAAGTAGTGTTTCTGCAACCGAGAATTCTAGATTATTAGGAATTGTGCAATGCGCAAACGGTCTTCAAAGAGTTTTATGGTCGGAAGTTCAAAGAATTGCGAATCGTTCTGAAGAGGATAGAGATAGAATATATGAGTATTTAGCAAGGCAAGGAATACTTACTAAAGAAATCGGCCCTAGATCTTTTTTCATATATGATAAATTAGAAGCAAATTTAATTCCTCATCAATATTTTTTTACTTCAGAATTTTATGCAACAGAGTATCGCAGAGAATTAAATCAAAATCCAAATTTGCATATTGGAAGATTTGTTCAGTAAAGAAAAATATTTAAACGGTGATAATAAAAAAGTTTTATGACTTCGAAATATTTTAAATCTGGTTATTGGAATAACAGGATTTCACACATCGGAGAGGAGTTAAAAAATGCTGGCGCGAAAACTTTTCTTGGATATTCTTTATTAGTTGCATCAATTGCTCCCTTAGCTATTGGGGGATTTGCAGTCAGTGATATGTTAAAGGCAAAAAATGAATATTGGGAAAATTATTCTCCTAAATATAAAAAAGCATTTAATGATAATCTTGCTTATATTAGTAAACTTGAGAATGATGCTTTCTTTAATATTCAAAATCCTAGAATACCCCGAACAGTTGCGCCTTTAATGATAGGTGGTGCATTAGCGCTTGGCGGGGGATTATTATTAAGAAGAGAAAAAGTCCCTTTTGATTTTTCTCTATTAGAAAAAGTGTTGAGAGACAAACAACAAGACAGTGAACTTGAAGAGATAATGCAAAGAACAGTTTTTTTAGATGAACCATCAGATCCTATAACGAATGAAATTGAAGAATGATATAGTCCTACTAAGTCAAGATCTGGTCGCGACTAATTAACCAATTAAAATTCGGAGTTTGTGTTTGAGAGATTTGCTCTATTATTCTTTCGTGAAGTTTTCTATATCGTGAAGGAAGTGAAGATAAATATTCTTGAGCTTTTGCGGCCTCATCTTTTAATTCAGAAATATAATGAATGTTCCAACGTTGATTTAAATTTTCTATAATTGATGCGTAATCAAATGTGGTATAAACTCCTATTTTTTGTGCGACAAAAGCAAAAGTGTCAAAAGTCTTTGTCACCAATGGTGAATCATCCATGAATCTTGCAGGCATTTTTATTTTAGTTCTCATTAAATTAGCGTACGAAAGAATTGCCTGGGATGGATCGATCTCGAAAATTTTTTCAACAAATTTTTTATATGTTTCTTCATGACGTGATTCGTCTCCAGCGATTGTTCGACAGATTCGTTTAAGAAGTGAACTTCCTTGACTCTTTGCAAGAAGAGAAGTATTATCATGAGAAATTTTTGTTGCTCTTTCTTGAAAAGCGGGATAAATCAATCTTTCATAATCATCATTTGCTCCCATATCCATCCCATTTTTTATTAATCTAAATGTTGATCTTTCAACTTCTTTCATATTGACTCTTCCGGTTAAATAAAGAAATTGTTTCAATAAATCTCCGTGCTGATTCTCTTCTGCTGTCCAGTTTCTTGACCATCTTGCCCACGCATGATCATCAACACCAGATTTATCCTGCGCACCTTGAGTCCTATTGAACATTGTCTGATAAGTTGGAAGCGCTTCTTCAGTAATCGTATCGCCAATCAGGACAATAAATAATTCATCGCTTAATGATTGAGTCTCTTGCCTAAATTCTCTAAGTTGTTCATAAAATTCATTTTCGTTTTCCGGCGAGGGAAGAAAATCTGACGGTTGCCATCGATTTTCTAATTTTGGAAGCAGCCGGGGGAGTTCTTCATCAACATAAGATTCTAAAGATGAAATGACCTCTATTTGATTTTTCATTCAGTTATATAGAATAGGAATTATTTAATTTTATGTTTTAGGATTCCTAGATAAATAGCGGCGTTAAGTTTATAAACTCACTTTTCACATACTTTATATCCTATGACCAGAGTGAGGATATTTCTTACTTAGTTATTGGTTTTTACGATGGCGGACATATATAATATTATTGAAGTTGCAAGAAGATCTGGAAAGATTGAGAAAGGTACTAATGAGGTTACTAAATCTATCGAGCGAGGAACTGCTAAATTGGTTGTTTATGCTAAAGACGTAGAACCAAAAGAAATCGTTCAACATATTCCTGTTCTTTGTAAAGAGAAGAATATTAAATGTCATGAGATTGATAGCAAAAAAAAGCTAGGCATATCTGCCGGTTTAACAGTTGCTACTTCTAGTGTTGCAGTTATTGAAGCTGGAGAAGCTGTTAAAGACATCAATTCTCTAAAATAAATAATGGCTAAGACTCAAACAAAACAAAAAGATTCTGGAAAAGAACAACAGCAACAAAAAAAAGGTTCTGATAGATTAGTTCTTGGAGAAGCTGTTCCTGCTGAAGTTGTTGAAATTGTCGGCAGAACTGGTTTTAGAGGTGAGATTACTCAAGTTAAATGCAGAGTCCATGCAGGTAGAGATAAAGGACGGGACATGAGAAGAAATGTAAAAGGTTCTGTAAGAATTGGAGACACACTTATGCTTAGAGAAACTGAAATTGAAGCGAGAAGAATAAAATCTAAAGTAACAAAAGGAGCGTATACTTAAATGCCACAATGTAGTTTCTGCGGAAAAGAATATTTTATCCCTCGAGGATTGACTTATGTGCAAACTGATGGTAATATAAAGTATTTATGTTCAAGCAAATGCAGAAAAAACAGGATGATGAAAAGAAGAAAGGTTAGATGGATCGCAAAGAGTCCACAAGGTAAAGACGGAACTGTTAAAGCATTTATCAAACGAAAGGAAAAGAAAAAAACTCAAAAGAAAAGAATAATCAAAAAAAGAAATTCTTCTGGTTCTGGATATAAAAGATAAAATAATTGTGTGATTGATTAGATTTATAATATTGAAATACGATATTTTGTTATGGATATAAAAGATGGGTGGAGATTAAAGAGATTGTTATCATAAAGGCTCTGTTGAAAATGTCCCCTTAGTAAAATTAATCTACTAAAGGGACTATCTTATTTCGAGGTGAAATAAGATGAAAAGAGAGGTGAAGTTAGCTAGAAAAATTAAACGGTTTCTTAAAAGACTA
>Ga0210057_1007931_pt1 | contig 12709 bp, 14 predicted proteins | sample CryGeyCG2114_010_2_FD_183968 | JGI IMG/M metagenome (GOLD analysis project Ga0210057, IMG submission 183968) | Groundwater microbial communities from aquifer - Crystal Geyser CG10_big_fil_rev_8/21/14_0.10 (SPAdes) (version 2) | ecosystem: Environmental > Aquatic > Deep subsurface > Groundwater ... | reverse complement strand
AAAAAGGTTTGTACTTCGAATCATGTCTCCCGCATAAATAAATAATTCGAACCTATTTCATTTTTGGAACTTGTAGAAACCCTTTTTTCTAAAAAGGTTTGTACTTCGAATCATGTCTCCCGCATAAATAAATAATTCGAACCTATTTCATTTTTGGAACTTGTAGAAACCCTTTTTTCTAAAAAGGTTTGTACTTCGAATCATGTCTCCCGCATAACTCATTTTGGTCAGCATAGTGCCATCAAACAAATTAATTAATGCTCTTCAGCAACCCTCATTAAATCTCAATAATTCTCTTTACAAGTTCAGGAGAATCAAAAGTTATTTTGTGTTTAGGAATTTTTAAACATTCTTTTCCCTAGAATCGTTAATTATCTCAAAAGAAAAACATGCGAACCTGCATTACTTTCTTTAAAAGAGTTAGGTTGCCAAATAGGAATATCTAACTCAATTTCCAGTCCTGCGCCCAGTACATGTGCATTAAAGCGTGGAAAGTCTACTTTATGTTCTTCTTCTCCCCCAGAAGAGATATATGCCGAGTGACTAATTCGCAAAAACTACTCAATCCAACCGACGCTAAAAACAAACAGTCACCTGAAAAACTGCAAGCCTACTTTTCGACCCGGATGCACAACATTTAAATATAACTAAATAGATACATAGATATATCAATAAAGTTATAAAATGTTTACCAAAACTCAAGCCGAAATCCTGAAAATCTTTGTCTCACAGATAGACCGGCGTTTCAGCATTAAAGAGATTGCTGAAATGCTCAAAAAACCATATCCTTTGATACATCGTTCAATCCAAGACCTTCTTAAAAAAGGTTTCCTCATAAAAGATGAAAAGCACTTTCTTTCCCTAAATTATAGAAAGAATCACACAGAATTAGGATATGTTGAAGCACTAAGGAGCAAGCAAGCATTAGATAAAGACAAAATCCTATCACTCTTTCTACAAGATGTCAAGAATAAATTAAGTCTTAACTTCTTTGTACTGCTCATCTTCGGCTCATACGTGGAAAAAAGTAATCCTCGTGATATTGATATTATTTTAATATTAGAAGATGAAAAGCGCCTCTCTGAAGTTGAAAAAACAATGCAAAACATCGCTTCTCAATTTACCAAGAACTTTGAAATCCAGGTTGTCTCAACTAAGAGTGCGCATGAGATGCTCGCAAAGCGTGAGAATCTTAATATACTCAATGAATCCTTGAATAAACATCTTGTGCTTTTCGGAGCAGAGAACTATTACTGGATGGTGAGCCATGCTCGACAATAAAAAGATAGAAGAAAGCAAGAAACGCGTAGAACAGGCGCTCGCAAGCAATAAGGTTATAAAAGAGAAGAGTGGAAAATTTGTCTCGTTCTTCCAAGAAAATGCTCGGAGGTCATTCGAGACCGCTCGTCTCCTCTATTCAGCCTCAACACAAGAAGAGATGCAGAAGACAGTCGGATTTCCAAAATTTAACGGTTTTCTATGGGTAATCAACGCAAGTTATTACTCTATGTTCTATATGGCTCGTGCACTTCTTGAAAAATCAGGGGTAAAGATCAAGACAGATCATTCAGTGCATGTTTTAACATTTGACGCTCTTGTCACGTATTTTTATGCAACTGGGAAAGTTGAACGGCAAATGCTCGAAGAGTTCAGCGAGGCAAGCACAGAAGCACAGGAAGCACTTGGAAGAGAAAAAGCACGAGAGCTCATGGAAGATTACATGAATGAACGAGAAAAACGCAGCCGATTTACGTATGAAATGGGCGAGATTGCTCTGGAAAATAAGGCAAAAACCTCGCTTGACCGCGCACAGCGCTTTAATGAAACACTAAGAAAGATGCTTTAACCAGATTTATCACACCCATACCTCAAGAATCTTCGATTCTTGACGGCACTCAAAGATTAGCAAATCTTTGACATACCACAACTTTCTGGAGTCTTCCTCCCGCATAACCCTTTCCGGCATTTTCACCCTCATTAACCCTCTTCAAATATATTATAAGACAAGTATTATAAAGTTAAATGGCATAAGAATTTTATGAAGAGAAATATTGATAATAAAACCCTCCTAGATACATTCACAGAAGATTTTTGTAACATTGTGGATAAACATTGCAAGTATATCATCTGTTCCGGTTTTGTCGCAATAGCACATGGAAGAAGCAGAGGAACGGAAGACATAGACATGATTATAGAAAAGATTTCAAATTTAGAATTCGAAAAACTCCATAAGGATCTGATAAGTCATGATTTTATATGCATTCAATCTGATAACCCTAAGGTTATTTTTGATACCTATCTCTCCAAAGACATAAGCGTACGATATGTGAAGAAAGGAGATGGATATTTTCCTCCAGAAATGGAGGTTAAATTTGCAAAAGATGATCTAGATGAAGAGCAAATAAATGCAAGAGTACAACTTCCTTTAACAGGACTCGATATTTACTTTTCTACAATAGAATCAAATATTGCTTTTAAAGAAGAGTACCTTAAATCAGAAAAAGACATTGAAGATGCGAGACATTTACGAATTATCTACAAAGAGAAGATTAATGAGGATGAGATAAAAAAGATCAAAGAAATAATAATAAGTATGAGGTTCAAAAAATGAGAGACTCAACTCATGCTGACCAAATAGAGCGCTGGGCAGAGTACGTACGAGACAATCCAGAGACTTGGAAAGCAAAATTGAAACCCTTCCTTGATGCTCAAATAATGATTGCTCGAAGATTCTATAAAAATCTGGCAAAAACTCCTCAAGGAAAGGAAAAGATTCTCGATTTGAAAGGTAATTAGTCTGATAAGAAGTTAGGGAAGCAAGTCAATAAGTCTGATGCACATTTGGAGATTATACCCTGATAAAGAATATTTATAAGTACAAAAAGTATATAATCAAATGTTTAAAAGAGAGTCAGAGAAATCTTTTAAGAAAATTGGTAATTTAGTTGTTAAAAAATTCAATTAATTTCCTTGAACTTAGAAAATAATAATGAACTTAAGATATTAAACTGTTTTAAATTATAATATTAATCTATTGCACCACAAAATATATTATCTTTCGTTTAGGCATACATTATATCTTTGACTACAAATTTACCTACAATCTCAATACAGCAAACCATATATTAGTATAATCTCTAACTATCCTCTACAAATTATTTATTATATGTAGAGGGTAAGATTAAATATTCATGTACCTCCTAGAATCTATGGTCTACCTCTACATAAAGCCCATAATGCCTCATCAGCTTGCTGTAGGGATAGCGAAGGCTTAGAAAATCTCTTTATTTTCAGGGATATTCTTCAAGCAGTTTTTCAAAGCATCCTATAACGACAAATGAGTTCTTCCAATCATAAAACCAATAATGCACTTTTCCAGTTTCGATATTTATTCCAGCAGGCATTTCAAGCAATCCTTTCACTTTTTGTTTTGCAGGATAAGTTGCAAACTTATCTTTGGTATAAACATTTCCAAAGTACTCCTTTAAATGCTGAGGAAAACAAAGATAGAATAAGAATTAAGAATCGATTAAATCACACGCATTTCCTAAAGCAATTAGTAAGAAGATCTCTCTCTACTCAAGTCTATACAAGAAAGTAGTTTCTTATTTTAATTCATTCTCAATCTTAATAATTCGTCCTTCCAATTTCTTAATCTTATCTCTCATTTCTTTAGAGTCTTCAGAAATAGGTTTATCAATTGAATCTACAAAATCTTTTAAATAAGCATTAAACAAGGTGCTTAATTTGCCCCCAAACAAATTAAGCTTACTTTTAGATTTTTCTAATAATTCTTTATCTACGCTAATATTTACTCTTATTTTTCTTTTATTTTTTACCATACACACTAATACACACCATAGTATAAAAACCTTTTCTAATAGCTAAGTTTAAATACCATTCAAGATAAGATTTATCATGGTAAGTAAAACTACAATAAAGTTCAGAACTGTAAAAAAAACAAATCCAGAAGTAGCTACTACAATAGCTCTAGCTTTAAAACATCCAAACTGGCACAAGGTTGCACAAATACTATCCTCTTCAACTAGAAAACATTCTGCAGTAAATCTGGAACAAATAGATCGTTTAACAACTCCTGGAGATACAGTCGTTATTCCTGGAAAAGTATTATCTAACGGAGAATTAACCAAGAAAGTTAGAATCTGTGCTTTAAGTTTTTCACCAAGTGCATTAGAAAAATTAAAAACTACTAAATCAGAAGCAGTAACTTTAATTACTGAACTTCAAAAAAATCCTAAAGGAGAAGGAATTAAATTAATACAATGAACAAAATAATTATAGATGGAACAGATGCAGTTTTAGGAAGATTAGCCAGCTATGCAGCTAAACAATCATTATTAGGAAAAGAAGTAATAATTGTAAACTGCGATTCAATTTCAATAATGGGGAATAGAAAAAATGTTATTGGCGAATGGCATCACGCAGCTAGAAGAGGAGGAGCAAGCCTTAAGGGTCCAGCAATTCCAAGAAAGAATACTGAAAAAATAGTTAAAAGAACAATAAGAGGGATGCTATCTCATCAACAAAAACGTGGAGAAGATGCATTAGATAGAATAATGTGTTACCCTCAAATTCCAGAAGAATTCCAAGCAGAAGAAAAAATTTCAATGGCTAGAACTTCAAGAAGTAAATCAATTAAATTGAAAGAATTATCTAAACACCTATAATGGCTGATAAATTTTTAACCACAACAATTTCAGGAAAAAGAAAGAAAGCAGTAGCTAAGCTAAGATTCAAGCAAGGTTCAGGAAATATAGTTTATAATCATCTATTATATACTGAACTTCCTCTTTTTCACAAATTAGCTTTAGCAGAACCCCTAAGAATTTATGAACAAGAAATTGGAGATGCCCTAAAATATGATCTTGTAATAAAAACTATTGGTGGCGGTAAAGAAGCTCAAATTCAAGCAGCAAGATTAGCAATAGCAAAAGCACTTATTCAATTAACAGGATCTGACACTCTTCAAAAGACATACATAGCGTATGATAGAAATATGGTAGTACCAGATTCTAGAAGAAAAGAAGCTAGAAAACATGGAGACTCCAAGGCAAGAGCAAGAAGACAGAAGTCTTATCGTTAATTCCAATTTAGTAAATTTATACCCTTTACTCACAAATATAGTCAACATAATTCCTCACCATATAAGATTAAACGCAGTTTTTTCTTAAGTATTAAGAAATTTAATTTCGGCGATTCCTTCTAACTTTGATTTAGTAGGATTCTTTAATAAATTTCATCCGAAGAAAAAATTTCTTTGAATATATTATAAAGTTAGGTGATGCAATAACAAGTCTTTCATCGCGATTAAGAGAATTTGTTTGCAGTAACTTCAGTCTACAAAATAAGCAAACAATTTGGGTTAATTTCTGGTCGGCAAGAAAAAAACTTACGTAAGCAAAAAGAAATTACATCTTAATCTGCTGTTGCTTGACCGAACTCTGAAAGAGTGATAGCGACAAAAGTGCAACGTGGTGCGGAGTGAAACGGAGCAAGTTTGTTCATTACTATACATAAAAAGTTGGTGCCGTTGTTTTGATAGTTTTACTATCCTATTATGTTTGGAGGGGTTTTCATCATAGAACCAGAAGGCTTTTTTTCTTTAATACATCAAGGGGAGACGTTTTTTAAATTGTTGTTTGTTTGATAGAAGGAGAATAAAATTTACATTGAATCCAATCTGCAAATAGACTGCCAAGCTCTGTTAACCTAATGCTGTCATAGCTTACCTCTATAGCACCACTCTCAATTAATCTTTCTAAATCTTTTGAGAAATATGTATCAAGGAGGTTCGCATTGTGTCTTCTGTGAAAACCTTGGACATCAACTTCTGTTTTTAAACCAAAAAGAAAATCTCGTCTTATTAGTTCTTCAGGGGAAAGTACGAATGATTTTTCAACTGGAAGTTTACCATTATTAATTAATTCTTCGTATTTTCTTCTATTAGTAGTATTTGTAAATTGAGTATTGCTAATAAAACCATAACATCCAATTCCAAGAACTAACTGATTGACTTGACAACTCCACTTAAGTAATTGATGTTTAAATTCATGGTTTTTATCGATGTTGTAAAAATCTATAGGGCGTTGAGTATAACCAATCTTATCCATTCCTGCTACAAAAAGTATGTGCATTTGTAATAATTCTTCTTCTGACAGCAATTCTGGTTTCCTTTTTGCGTCTAAAGTTTTCGGTTTTACAGTATATTGATAGCTTGAAACAGATTGTACTCCTAAAGTTCTTATTCCTCGTAAGTCATCTAACACCATATCAAAGGTATAACTTGGCAGTCCTCTAATGAGATCAATATCTATGTTTTCAATTCCCCCATTTCTTATTTTTTCGACAGCTTCAAAAACACCACGAGAGTTATGGCGTCTGTGAATTATGCGTAAAACATTGTCATTAAAGGATTCTGCGCCAATACTGGCTCTGTTTACTCCATATGACACCGATAGTTTAACTTTTTCACTAGTCATAGTTTCTGGACTTCCTTCCAAGGTATATTCACCATTCTGATCTAATAAAAAATATCTGTCAACAGTTTGTAGCATCCTCTCAAGATCAGATACAGACAGCAAGGTTGGCGTTCCTCCTCCAATGTAAATGGATTCAACTGGTATTTTTTGCCCATTAAATTTTTCAGAAAGTAACGTTGCTTCTTTCTCCAGCAATGCCTGATAAGATGTTACTTTTTCATCACCATCTGAAGCAGCAGAACGAGAGTATCCACAATAGGTACAAATTCCAGTACAAAATGGGATATGAACATATAATGTATTTCTTCCAGAAACATCTTCATACACATCAACTTTATCCGTAACTGGTATAAGACTCTGTGTTGGTGGATAGGTAACTGTAATCTGAGATGTCTTTAAGCCCATTTCAGGGTCTTTTGTTATTCCAAGTGCGTGCAGTCTATCAATACCTGACCTAAATTCCTCAAGTCTATTTTTGGAATATTTTATGAGTGCATAGTCTTTCATAACTTAAAAGTAGTTATATGATTAATAAATATTAGCACCCCATTGGTAGGGGTTTCACAGAAAAGTTAATAAATACGCGATGATTTAGATCCTTATGGACTTAAAAGAACTGAAATATTTAGGACTTACAGAAGGAGAAGCAAAAGTTTATTTGTCTCTCATGGATTTGGGTTTAGCAACAAAAGGTCCAATAGCAACTAAGGCGAAAGTATCTGAATCAAAAGTATATGAAATATTAGATCGCCTAAAAGAAAAGGGATTATTATCATTTGTTTCTAAGAAAAAAGGAGTTAGAATTATCACACACTACAAAGCAGCAAATCCGGTTATGCTTAAAGAATTTCTGAATAAGAAAAGAGAGGAGATAAATAAGGAAGAAGAAATCTTAAAAAAGTTATTACCTATTTTGCAATCTCAACAAAAAGAAAAAGAAAAAGAATATAGTGCAGTTATTTATGAGGGGTTTAAAGGAATTCAAACAAACAATCTAGAAGTTCTTGAAATGATTTCGGAAAATGACGAATGGGTAGCAATGGGTACTAGGTCTAATAAATCTGAAGAATTTAATATCTTCTGGGTCAACTGGTTACGTCAGAGAGCAGAAAAGGGTGGAAAAGCAAGAATTTTATTTGTAGATCAGGGAACATGGTATTATAAGCAGCTAGCTCGACTTAAGAATACGCAGGTAGGATATTTGAAAGGAATTGCACCTGCTTCAGTAGCAGTAACAAAAAACAGAGTTATGATATTTAGTTATGGAGATAGTTCAGGATGTTTAGCAGTAACTAATCAAGGTGTCGCAGATTCATTTAGAGGTTTCTTTGAAAGCTTATGGAAATTGGCAGAGAAAAAGCAATAACCTCCTTCCATTTTTGAAGGAAAACCCTGTTAAAGATTAAGTTTTAGTATATAAATTATAAAGGGTTAACCTTTTTAGGTGCTAACCCTTTGTGTTATTATTCAAGTAACACAAAAGAATTTAACAAAAGAGAAAAATAAACCTTTCTATTCAGTCAAACAAATCTTTCAGGAGGTGGAAGCGACGACCATTAAATAAGAGAGATTGCCAGCCAGCTTTTTGTTTCTTTCCTCAAGAACTTTTAGTTCTTGATGGTCGTCAAGAATTTTCAATTCTTGAGGTTTCTAAAAAGAAAGTGATGGAGTTCAATTATTTTGCTTCTTTTTCTAAAAGAAGTATTTTTAAAGTCTGCTTTCAATAATTTTTTATGGATAATAATATAGAATTTGAAGAAAACACAATAACCATTAAGAACATTGTTATTGATGATGCGAATACCTCCAAAATACTCAAAGATATTGCGGAAAATAAAAGAGAAGATTTTATCAAAAAAGCGATAATAATAGGGGCAATAGGATTGAAGAATCTTTATCTTGCTGAAAATGTAGATTATATTGAAAAAGAATTTAAAGAACTTTTAAAGAATTCTGAATCTCAATCTAAAGACCTTAGAAATGCTCTTGAAAGAGAATTTAGAGAACTTTTAAAAAATTCAGAGATTCAATCAAAAGATATCAAGAATAATTTAGATAAAGAGTTTAGAGATTTGCTTAAAGCTTCTGAGTCCCAATCTAACGCCCTTCTAAGAACTTCTGAAAATCAAGCAAAGGATATTTGGACAAATTTTGAGAAGGGTTTCAAAGAGTTGTTAAGAGATTCTGAAAATCAGTCTAAGGATATTCAAGGGATGATAGAAAAACAATTAGATGTAGAAAATAACCAAAGTTCTCTTGGTAAAATGAGATTATTGTTTGAAGATTATTTTGACAAAAAGAAAGGTAAAATTGGGGAATTACTTAATCCATTTGAAGAAAATTCTCCAATTAAAAAGTTAAAGGATGAAATTTTGGGCAAGATACAAGAGTTAAGAGATGAAGTATTAAAAGAAAAATCTAAAGAAGAAATAATTGAAAAAACTTCCTTAAAGGGAGCTAATTTTGAAGAAATTGTTCTTGAACAGGCACAAGATTTCTTATCTGAATATGAAGATAAAGTTAATCCTTGTGGAGAATGTCTTGGGAGAACAAACAAAATTGGCGATTTAATTGTAGATATTAATGGTGATGAAAAAAAGAGGATTGTTATTGAGTGTAAGGATAGTTCTTCTTACTCTCATAAAAAAACTATTGACGAAATAAATGATGCAATAGAGAATAGAAGTGCTAAATATGGTATATTTTTATTTAAATATCAATCTCAAATTCCATCGGCATTGAAGCCAATGAAAATTACTAATAATTATATTGTAACTTCTTTTGACGATTATGGCCTTTACTTTTCGTTAAGAGTTGCAAGATTATTTATTGAAAAGAATAGTGAGTCTAAACAAGAAATTCCTATTGACAAAATTCAAAAAGTAGTGGAAGAATTACAAACTAAACTATCTGATTTTAAAAATATCCAAACAAAATTGACTCAGATAGATAATGCTAGTTCTTATATTAGAGAAAACATAGACAGATTAAAGAAAGACCTTGATGAAGGACTAAATTCTGTAAGAGAACTTCTAAATTAATTTTTATTTATTTTCTATAATCTAACTCGTAAATAGATTTACAATATTCCAAATTTCTAAATGAATCTCTGAGGTTTAACGACATATCTTAGAATTTAATTAAGCAAGAATAAAAAAACAATACAATAAGTCCAATTATAATTCCCAGTATCCATCATAAAACCTTCGCATTTTATTTTTGTTTCTTTGTCATTCCTTCTGTTTCTCTTGATTATCTTTCTCTTGTTTGATTCCAAATAATAAACTAAATAAAAAATTTGGGAGAGCGATAGCGAAACTTTTACCCTTTGTTATACAAAGTGCGAAGCATTTTGTTGGTTTCTCGTTGGTCGAATAAAAGAAGTTTTTCTCTGAAAACTTTGTTTTCAGCTATCTGTCCGAAGGACGTAGGCTTTTCTCTCGTATCTTAGGTTGGCAAAAAATGAAATTTTAAATTTAGTCGATTTATCGAAGCTGGGAACAGTAAACAAGACACAATATTTGTAATAAAAACTTATGTATTAGCTCAAAATTTCAATTAAATCACTCACAATTATCCCATATAAACTGAAAGAATTTTTTATACTCTCAAGTAGGTTTATTTCATTTGTAATAGGATTACCTTCATTTATTTACAGAAACCTAATCAATGAACCAGTTTAAATTACTGGCTCAACTCTATTTATCATAATAACAAACACATTAATCTGCTTATCAACATCTAGAAAATCTCATTGGATTCCAGAAACTAAATTCTTTTCTTTTTAGAACTCTTCTTAACTACTTTTTTACTAACTATTTTCTTAACCTTCTTAGAACCTTTATTTCTTTTCAACCAAGAAATAAACTTCTTAACTTTAGAATGTTTTGACTTATTACTCGCCTGCCTACCACTAGAAATTCTAGCTGACTTCTTAGCAACAATTCTGCCCTTTTTCACAATTCTTTTTTTCTTTACCATCTGAATATAATGCTGGAAAATGGACCCGGTGAAACAGTGCCTCAAACATTAACTGAATCAACTTAACCTATCAGTTTGTTTTAAAGGTTATCTCCTTCGCGCTATATTTTAAGCTTAACAAATGCAGGTTTCTCAAAGTGAGTTATAGTCCAGTCACTATGATAATGGCTAAGCATCCGAAAGTGGCTCTTATAGTCACATCCTTTCCAGGACAACCGATTTGTCCTTCCCAGCTAAAGATATATCGAGAATTAATATTTAAACTAGTGTATACTTTTTTAAGTGACTACAAATTAATTATTTAATTTCTTTAGGGTTCATGTTCTATTAAATTGGAAATTTTATTTGGTATTGTATTGTCCTTTATAAGTAGTTACTAGATAAGTTTAAATATATGTTCTTTGTTGAGTTTTTATGATATTAGAACCTAATAGTGATGAATACAGAAGAGAATGTAAAGAATATGGATTAGACAGAAAAGTGTTTGAATTTTATTCAGGAGTTTTGTATGATTGTTTTGATAAATGTTTGTCTCCTCAAGAGAATAGAATTCCAATGCCCTTGATTGGAATAATGGAAAGGCAGATGAATTCAGGGCTTAAAGATTGGGAGGTAAATTATTTTAGTAGTTTTGATTTTGTTGGATATAAGGGTAATGAAGTTAAATTGATTAGAGGATTCGATGTTTTAAAATTGTTTAAGGAGAAAAAATTAAATAGAACTGGCAAGATTAATAAAGAAAATTATTCTGGATTAATAGGACTTAATTTAGATAGAGAAGGCGATATTTTGAATAAACAATTAAGAAATAGCGATGAAATTCTAAATCATAGATTTTGGAATTGGGTTGTTTTTGATGATAATTCTTTCTTAGAAAAGTATGTGAAAAAAAGAGTTGAGCAGTATGAAAGATATTATCGAACTAATTTGGATGTATTGATGGGAGTTTATGTTTTTGGAGAAAATGAAAGTCCAATTTTAAGAGCGTGGTGCGTCTGCGGGCTTGTTGACTACGTCGGGTCTTTTGCTGATGGCGGGTACTGGCTTGATTATGACTATGGTTGCTCGGTCGGGTTAGCGCCAGAGGCGCTTAAGCTTCCTAGTTATGCTGAATTGAAGAGAGTTATGAAACCTTATGTTGATGCTTATTATAAGTTGTTTCCTGATAGAGCTGGTAATGATGTTGTTAATAGAGTAAATAATGGTGTGATTGTGGGTGATAAAACTACTCCTGTTACTTTGAGAGGAAAGGATGGAATGAGTGCAGAGGTTGAGATAAGTGATTTAGCAGAAGAGAGAACAATAAGCCAGAGTGAATTATCTAATGCTCTTATGTTTGCTGAAAATAGCGGGCAAAAGGATAGCAATAAGCTTCTTCAGATTATTAGAGATCAGATTGGTTTGAGTAGTAAAGAGTAACATGAATTTTTCTTTTTTAGTTGGCTTATTTAAAAGTTTTATGTTTGTTTCTTTAAAGTGACTTGCTATATAATTATGTATTTATAGAAAAGTAGTTTTTTTGATTTGCTTATTTATCTAACACAAATGCAATTTGTTCTCTAAATTCATTAGTTCCAACATAAACGCCATCGGGGATTATCAATCTTTTTGGTACTTTAATTTGATGAATATGATCTGCCTTCCTTCTTAGATATTCAAGATGAGAAACATAACCTGTTTTAAAAGCATCAAAACAATCTCTTCTTAGCTTTTCCGAAAAATGCCTATAATAAAATTGTGTAGGAAAAGACCCAACATTTCCCCACATAAAATCTTCTTCATAAGAATCTAATTCATATTGAGCGTGTTTATCAAATTTAATTTTACTCTTAGAGACTCTTTCTTCTTCCGTGTATTCTAAATCTCCATCTTTAAAATCATAAATTGTCTTAGCATCACAGATATCCGTAACTCCTACTAACAAACTTCCTTTATAATCATAAATAACAAAATTCCCTAGATGATTATTAGTTTCTTTACTTTTACCTGAGAAAGACCATTCCAAGTAGGTCAGAAAAGCTTTTGCAGATCCAGCTCTAAATGAAATATGCATTAGAAGATTATCTCTCACTTCTCTTTTATCTCCTTTCAACTTTTCTCTAGAGAAGTTTGCAAAAATAGCTTAATTCTAACTTAAATTAGAGAAAAATAACTTCAATTTGTCGACGAGAAACCGAAAAATATATATACTTTGACGTCGATAAATATAGATAAAAGAGTTAAAAATG
>Ga0210057_1007928_pt1 | contig 12710 bp, 13 predicted proteins | sample CryGeyCG2114_010_2_FD_183968 | JGI IMG/M metagenome (GOLD analysis project Ga0210057, IMG submission 183968) | Groundwater microbial communities from aquifer - Crystal Geyser CG10_big_fil_rev_8/21/14_0.10 (SPAdes) (version 2) | ecosystem: Environmental > Aquatic > Deep subsurface > Groundwater ... | reverse complement strand
ATGGTCACAAGCTTTTGTCGAGAAGATGAATCAACTGGGGAAAAAGATAGACTATTACTATTACCCCAGCAGCGATCACAACTTGAAGCAAAATTGGGATCAGGTGGTGGCTCGGGATATTACGTTTTTTCAAACCAAACTGTCAGACTAGTGGTGCACCGGGCAGCAGTAAATTGGTGATCAAGCTGACCAAGGGGCCTAAAAGGGTAAACAGCAGTGACCGACCCAAAAAGGGAAAAATCAGGAAGATCAAGATAATCGTGCCGTAGCGGTTCAGCACTTCGTCCCATTGATAAGCGATTTTTTGCGGCAGCAGCCCGACCAGGACTTTGCCGCCGTCCAGTGGGTGAATGGGGATGAGGTTAAACAAGGCCCAGGTGATGTTGAGGGTGATGACCGGCACCAAAAGCGCGTAGGCGTTGGTCAAGCGGGCGATGACCGCCAGAATGACGGCCAAGCTCAAATTAGCCAAAGCGCCGGAGACAGAGATTAGGGCAGTGTCACGCCGGGGCCGCTGCAAATTGTAAGGATCAAAAGGCACCGGCTTGCCCCAACCAAAAACAATGGGTGAACCGGTTAAAAGCAGAAACAGCGGCAGCAGCGTGCCGATCGGGTCAAGGTGGACCAGGGGGTTGAGGCTGACGCGGCCGGCCAGCCTGGCCGACGGGTCTCCCAACCGGTCAGCCACATAAGCGTGAGCGGCTTCATGAACTGATAAGGAGAGTAAGAAAGCGATTAAGATAAAAAGCGGGGCAAACATAATTAGAAATTAGAAATTTTTTGTGCTATCATTATAGCATAGAAATGGCTTATCAATGTGATCGTTGCGGCAAGGGCAGGTTGATTGGGCGCCAACAGCGCCACCACAAAGGCGTGGCTGGCGGCAAGTGGCTGCACCGCGCGCCCAAAACTGTCAAAATCAGCCAACCCAATTTGCATGCCTTTCGGGGTGTTCTTGATGGGGTTGCTGGTAAGTGGCGTTTGTGCACCAAATGCCTGCGGTTGGTTAAAAAATCCCTGCCGAAAACTGCGGGTAACCCTGCTGGAACTGTTTCCCACTAACCGGTTTTTTGCCGGCCAGCTGGACGAGGTCAAGAACCAGTCGTCCGTTTTCCAAATGCGCCTGAAGAATTTTTAATCTTTTGGTTAACTCGGTATCTCGATTAACTTGATTAACTCGTATCTCCGTCCACGCGCCCGGCCAAGGATAAAAAGCCCGGATTTGTCTGGCCAAAGAGGCGGCGGGTTTTGACCAGTCAAGGCGGCCGTCGTCACGAGTCAGCCTGTGGGTGTAAGTCGCCTGAGAATGGTTTTGCTCGCGCAACTTAATTGTGCCGGCCAAATAGTCCGGTAAAATCGCTTGGAGTTTGGCCGCGCCTTGAGTAAAAAGTCGTTGGTAAAGCGCTTGGGCCGTGTCCTCCGGCCGGATCGCAGCGGTAAACTGGCTGACGATGGGGCCATGATCCACTTTTTCGTCCATTTTGATGATTGTCAAGCCGGTTTGCCGCTCGCCGTTCAAAATGGCGGTTTGCACCGGGGAAGCGCCGCGGTAAGCCGGCAACAGCGAGGGGTGAAGATTGAGAATACCCTTTTGGGGCCAATTGAGAATGACTGGGGGAACAATGTGGCCGTAAGAAGCCAGCACCCCTATTTCCGGTTTGGCTTGCTGCGGGTCAATGATCTGGCTAATTTTAAAACGATCATTTTTTTGCAGGGCGGCCAAAACGATTTGCGAATACCGGTCCGAACCAAAAAAAACGATTGACGTTTTCATCAGAGCTTGATGGGAATTAGCACGTCTTGATTATTGGTTGGTTCCAAACGGTAGAGCTGGCCTTGCTGCTCCAAAACTCGTTGGGTGAATAAAATGCCGTTGAGGTGATCTTCCTCGTGCTGGATCACGGTGGCGACAAAGCCGGAAAATTTTTCCGCATGAATTTTGCCGGCTAAATCTTGCCAGTGAGCCTTGATGGCTTGATGGCGCTTCACCAGGCCAAAAATTTGGGGGACGGACAAACAGCCTTCATAAGGAAAATTCCGGTGATCCAGGCCTTGGGTCATTTTGGCGGATCGCCAGGTGATTTTTGGGTTGACCAAAATGAGATTTGTTTGGGGCTCCGGATCATAGACAACCAGCAATCGAAGCGGGTGGCCTACTTGAACCGCGGACAAGCCGACCCCAATCCGTTGGTCTTCAGACCCATGCCGGATGACGTCAATCATCTTTTTGGCCAAAGTGGTGATCTCTTGGTCAATCTTCTTTATTGGTGTCGATTTTTTGTGTAAAATAGCGGCAGGGACAGTGATGATTTTAAGCATAAGTTTATTATACCAAAAATTTCCTCCAGGCATTGGTGAAAGTGAGCCTCAAAAGAAATTAATTGGGCAAAACATCATGGGGGGTGGATTAAGGGGCGAGGCTAAAAGCTTTCCAAAATTTCTTTGGCTTCTTGGTAGTTGGGCTTGAGAATAAGCGCTTCTTGCAGAGCTTTGAAGGCAGCTTCCGATTGGTCAGTGGCAAAGTAAAGGATGGCGAGATTATACCTGATTTTGGCATCCGTCGGCGCCAGTTGGCTGGCGTGAAGTAGGGCATTAATGGCTGCCTGCTGGTATTGGGGATCATTTTTGGCCAGCTGGTAAAACATTTTGGTGCGGTTTTTCCAAAAATTGAGATTGTACGGGCTGGCGGTCACGGCTTGGTTGGAAAAATCAATGGCCAGCTCGGTCGCGTTTAGCCCGGCCGCAGCCGTCGCCAAGGCATCCTGGTAAAGTGGCTGGTGGAGTTGGGCCTTGACGGCCAGTTGGAGCAAGTCAAGAGCGGCTTCATACTGGCCGGCTTGAGATAACTTTTGGGCTTTGGCAAAGCGGGTGTCGGCGAGCCAGATGGTTGATAGCCGATAACTGATAGCTAATAACAAGGTAACAACGAAGATAATTAAAAATTTTTGAATAAAAACACCCCTGGGGTGTTGCGCAATGTTCCCTAGGGGTGTTTGGGGGTTGGCGTCTACGGCGGCCAAGGCAGGGAGAAGAAAAAAGAGGCTGGCGACCGGCACGACCGAAAAGCCGAAAAAGTTGGTCACCAAAATACTGGCAAAGCCGGCGAGTAGGGCAATGTTAAAATAATTTTCAATTTTCCCACCAATTCGGCGGGCAGGCAATTTTCGAATTTTCAATGAACGTTGTAAATTGATGATTTTGGTAAAACTCCAGATAACAAAACTGACTATTAATATTAGATAACCTGTCAGTCCCACGGTGCCCGTATTGGCGGCAAAATTGAGGTACTCGTTGTGCGCTTTGTTGTACAAAAAATCCCATTCGGAAAGGTCGTTGTGCTCCCGCGGCCGAAACCAATAGTAGGCATAAGCAAAAGTTTCCGGGCCGGTGCCCAAAATCGGGTAGTGCCGCCAGATCTCAAGGGCGCCGCGCCAGACCACCTTGCGAATCTCTCCTGATTCGCTGATTAAAATCGGTGCCGCTTGGTCAACTTGATTAACTTGGTCAACTCGGCTAGCGGGAATTTTGGTTAGGACGGTAATCAATATTAAAGAGGAACTGATTAACAAAAAGGGTTTAAGAACTTTTCTTCTTTGCTGCCAAAGATTTAACCCCCAAAAGATGGCAAAAGCGGTGCCAAAGCCAATCAGGCCGGAGCGGGATTTGGTAAAGAGTAGGCAAAGGGTAAAGATCAGGGAGAGAAAATACGGGAGGGGTGATTTTGATTTGCTGATAGTGAAAAACCAAGCTAAGGGTAAAATAGCGGTCAGATAAGCGGCGAGCCAATTGGGCTGGCCCAAGGTCGAAAAGACGCGGTTTTTGACGTCCTGGACCCAAAGCTGGTCGTCAATGCCATAATGCTGGGCGATCCCGTAGCCGGCGGCCACCGTCGCACCGGCGAGCAGCGAGTGCAGGACATAGCGCCTGGAGTGAAGAGACAAATTGCTTACCCAAGCCCAGTACAAAAACGCGTAGACGATTAAAGACAGTAGGCCGCCGTTGAAGCGGCCGTAATAACCCCACCAAGAAGTGCCTTGATCGATAGAAACCAAAAAACTCAAAAATTGAGTGGCCAAAAAAATCACTAGGGGCCAGTCCCAAAAAGTGTGACGAAAGATAAATTTTTTGGCCAAAATCATCTTGACCAGCCACGCCGCCATAATCACAGCCGCCAAAAAAAAAGTGAGCATAATTTTGTTAAATTCAAAAAGCTCGTAAGTCCACGGCGCCATGACCAGAGGGGTGAGAAAAAAGAGCAAACAAAAGCAGGCGGTGATCATTTTTTTTCAGTATAGCACAGCTGGGGTGTGCTATACTTTGAGCAAAATGACCTCACTTTTGGATAGTTTATTTGCTTTGGTGACTTACGATTTGGGGATCGATTTGGGGACGACCAACACATTGATATTGGTCAAAGGGAAGGGGGTCATGATTCGCGAGCCTTCAGTAGTGGCCCGACGCAAAAAGTCCAAAGAACTGCTGGCGGTGGGCACGCCGGCGAAAAAAATGATTGGCAAAACGCCTCAACTGATTGAAGTGATTCGGCCGCTGCGGGATGGGGTGATTGCCGATTTTGACGCCACGGAAGCGATGTTGCGTCATTATATTGGTGAGGTGCACCAGTCCAGAGGACTGCTGCCTAAGATTCCCAAGCCGAAAGTAGTGGTGGGAATTCCGTCTGGGGTGACGGAAGTGGAGCGCCGGGCAGTGCAGGACGCTTGTTTTTCGGCTGGCGCCCGGCAAGCTTTTTTGATTGAAGAACCGATGGCCGCGGCGATTGGCGTCGGCCTGCCAGTGGCCAATCCGGAGGGAATGTTGATCGTGGATATTGGGGGTGGGACCACTGAGATTGCCATCATTTCTTTGAGTGGGATCGTGGTGGAACGTTGCCTGCGGGTAGCCGGTGACGAAATGGATCAAGCGATCATTGCTTTTGCCCGGCTTAAACACTCTCTGCTTTTGGGTGAAGCGACGGCCGAAGAGATCAAAATTAACCTTGGTTCGGCGATCCCGTTGGGTGGCAAAAAGCAAATGGTGGCCCGAGGTCGGGATTTGGGGAACGGTTTGCCCAAGTCGATTAAGTTTGAAACTGACGAGGTCCGCGAGGCGATAGCGCCGGTGATTCGTCAGATTGTGGACCAACTGACCGGGCTTCTGGAAGAGACACCGCCCGAATTGATCAGCGATATTGTTGCTCGGGGGGTGACTCTTTGTGGCGGCGGCTCGCAAATCGCCGGTTTGGACAAGCTGATTGCCGAGGAGACCAAGATGCCGGTGTGGGTGGCGGATGACCCGTTGTCCGCGGTGGTGCGGGGTTGCGGCAAGCTACTCGATAATCCGTTGCTGCTGGCCCGCGTTCGGGTCACCAGTGGTCTAAAGTAGCTTCAGTTATTCCCGTTGTGATTCTGTGTTAAGATGGCTTTGTGGGAAAAGAAATTAAAAAGGGATTCGTTTTAATCTGCTTATCTTTATTGTTGCTTTTTTTCGATCGTTGGGGTTGGATCAATTGGTTAAAAACGCCGCTGCAAAAGCCGTTTCTGGCAGCGGAACAAAAAATTTATCACGTTAGCCTTTCACTAAAAGAGTTTTTGAATATTTTTGGTAATCAGTCAAGGCAAGCCAAAAAAATTGATCAGTTGGAAAGCCAGCTGCGCCAATTAGCGGGCGAGCAAAACCTGCTGGCTACCTGCCAGCAGGAAAACGAACAAATGAGGAAGCTGTTAGGCGCGCCTTTACCGCCCCAGTGGCAGTTTTTACCGGCCAAAGTGGTCGGGGTGGGGGCGGTGTTTAAGATTGATCAAGGCAGCCAGGCTGATGTGGCGGAGGGGATGGCCGTGGTGAGCGAAAATATTTTGGTCGGCCGGGTCACCGCCACGGGGCGTGATTATAGTTTGGTGCAGACCCCTCAAGATAGTGAGATTAAAATTCCGATAATTTTTAGAAGCCAGCAGGATAAACAGCCTGCCGGCCGGGGAATTTTGGAAAATCAAGCAGGTAGTTTAGTGATGGAAAAAGTTTTGCAAGAAGAAAGCTTACAACCGGGCGACTGGGTGCTGACCAGCGGCGAATCTGGTTGGCTGCCGGATCTTTTGATTGGGGAAGTGGCGGAGATTCTCTTCAAGCCGGCCGATGTTTACAAACGAGCCAAAGTAAAACCGCTGTTGGCGTATGATCAATTAAGAACGGTGTTTGTGATCTTTCCATGAGGGTTTATCTCATCTGGTTGTCGATCATTTTAGTGTTGTCCCTTTTTCAGGCCGCTTTTTTGCCGCTTAATTTGGTATTGTTGCTGGTTTTGCTGTTTTCGTTGCGGGACATCAGCCAAAGCGATCGGCATGGTGCCTGGCTAACTTTTTGGTCAGGGTTGATTTTTGATCTGTCGCAAGGGTTGACGTGGGGGACTTCCAGTCTGATTTTTGTGGTAGTCGGTTTTTTGTTCCGGGGATATTCCCGGCGTTTTGACATTCACCGGCCTTTTTTGTTGGCCGGGTTTATTTTACCCGTTGCTTTGGTTTACCAGCGGTTGGTTTTTGGCAGCTGGTCATGGTGGTCCGCCTTGGCCTTGGCAATTTTGGCAATTTTGCTGCGACCGGTACTGCTGTATTTTCAAGATAGTCAAGGGGGGATCAAATTAAAATATTAAACTTATTACCGCCCTCATCGTCCTGTGAAGCGGCGGGCAAGGAATTTTTTGGTCAAGCCGAGGAACGGCCGGTTAAGCATGAGCCGCGGCTGTTTGTTTTTGGGCTCATGTTGGGGTTGGCCGTCTTGCTTTTTTTGGGCCGTCTGGCCCAGTTGCAGCTCATTTTTGGCCGCCAAAACCGCCAATTAGCTGACGAAAATCGGATCAAAAAGACTGCTGAACTGGCCCCGCGGGGGATTATTTTTGACCGTCACGGCCGGCCGCTGGTGGGTAACCAGCCGGTTTACCGAATCAAAATTGATGATGCTTTCAAAACTATTTCCCGCCAAGAGGCGCTGGCGATCGAAGCCCAGACTGACTCGCAGACGGAAATGCGGGTGGACATGGGCCGGGAATATTTTTTTGGTCCGGTCTTGGCGCACGTGCTGGGTTACTTGAGTGAAGCTTCACCAAAAGAAGTTCAAAGTGGCCAAAGTCAGTTGGGTGATTTGGTTGGCCGGACAGGGGTGGAGGAGTATTATGAAAGCCGTCTGCGGGGGGTTAACGGCGGGGTCATCGTGGAAGTGGACAGCGGCGGCCAAAAAATTCGGGATATCGGTCGCGTGAGTGTGGTTACCGGGGAAGACCTGCACCTATCTATTGACGCCGCCCTTTCTCAAAAAGCTTACGAATTGCTGGAAAAATGGGGAGGTAAAAAGCCGGGGGCGGTGGTGATTAGTGAAGCCCCCACCGGCCGGCTTTTGGCGTTGGTTTCTTATCCTTCTTTTGACCCTGGCCAGATCACGCCGGAAAAATTGGCTGACCCGCAAAGGCCGTTTTTTGACCGGGCCCTCAGCGGCGTTTACGCGCCCGGCTCGACTTTTAAAGTTGTTTCCAGTACGGCGGGGCTAGAGGAGGGCAGAATCAGCGCCAGCACCCGCTACCAAGACACGGGCTTTATCAAGATCGGCGATTATCTTTATTATAACTGGCTTTATACCCAACGCGGCGAAGCGGAGGGGGAGATTGATTTGGTTTATGCGCTCAAGCGCTCGACCGACACTTTTTTTTACAAGGTGGGCGAGTGGGTGGGCGCGCGCCGGCTGGCGGATTGGGCGCGGGCGTTTGGTTTTGGCGAACCGACCGGCATCGATTTGCCCAACGAATCGTCGGGGTTGGTGCCGGATCCTGATTGGAAGCAAAAGACGTTGGGCGAAAGCTGGTTTTTGGGCAACACTTATCACTTTGCCATTGGTCAGGGTGACTTGCTGGTGACGCCCCTGCAGCTCAACACAATGATGAGCGTGATCGCCAACGACGGCGTTTTGTGTGCGCCACGAGTAGTCGAAGCCAAAGACGCCTCCGAAGGTGGCGGCAAAAGCTGCAAAAACCTCCAGCTGAAACCGGAGACACTCTCTTTGATCAAAGAAGGCTTGAGGCAGGCTTGCGCGACCGGCGGCACCGCTTGGCCGCTTTTTGATTTTGAACCGGCCGTGGTCTGCAAAACAGGGACGGCGGAAGTGGACGATGGTTCTGATGATACCCATGCCTGGCTGACGGCCTACGCGCCGGCGATTGAGCCGCAGATTGTGGTGACGGTTTTGGTAGAGCGGGGAGGTGAAGGCTCCGACGTCGCCGCGCCCGTTGTCAGAGAGATTTTAAAATATTTTTTCGAAAATTCGTAGGGAGTTTGATTTGGCCTTTGCTTTTTCTTCGGTCGCGTGAAAAGACAAGTCGACAGGAAATTTAAGAGTAAGTAAAGTGTTCTTAAAGAGAGTAATTTTAAGATAACTATTAGAAACTTGGCCATTAGAAATCAGAAATCAGAAATCAGAAATTATTTTGTGTTATATTTAAGAGCATTATGACCAAAAAAACTTTGATCATTGTCGAGAGCCCGACTAAATCGCGGACATTGGCCCGCTTTTTGGGCGATGGGTATGAGCTGATGGCGACCATGGGCCATTTGCGCAATTTACCCAAAACTAAGTTGGGAGTGGATGTCAAGGGTAATTTCAAGCCCCAGTATGTTTTGATCGAGTCCAAGAAAGCGGTGATTGATCAACTGAAAAAAGCTAGTCGGGTGGCCAAACAGATCTTTTTGGCGACTGACCCGGATCGGGAGGGTGAAGCGATTGCCTGGCACACGGTCAAGATATTAGGAGATACCGCGGCACCGATACACCGCATTAGTTTCCATGAAATTACCAGACAGGCAATTGAAGAGGCCCTGAAGCACTTGGGTAAGATTGACATGCACTTAGTTGATGCCCAGCAGGCGCGTCGGGTTTTGGACCGGTTGGTTGGTTATCAGTTATCACCCTTGCTATGGCGTAAGGTGCGGCTTGGTTTGTCCGCCGGCCGGGTGCAATCAGTGGCCCTGCGCTTGGTCGTCGAGCGGGAGCAGGAGATTGGCAAGTTTAAATCCGAGGAATATTGGGAGCTTTGGGCCGAGTTGAAGGGGCAACCCGAGCCAACTTTTCTGGCCAAGCTGGTCAAAATCGAGCAAAAAACTGCCGCGGTCAAAAACCAAACGACGGCCCAAAAGATCGTCGGGGAGTTGCAAAAAGCGGCTTGGCAGGTCGCCAAAATTGATCGCAAAGAGGTTCACCGTGCTTCTCACCCGCCGTTTACAACTTCGACCATGCAGCAGCGAGCGGCCCAAAAGCTTTATTTTTCCAGCCGCAAAACCATGCAAGTTGCCCAGCAGCTTTACGAGCAAGGGCTGATTACTTACCACCGAACCGACTCATTTTCCCTGGCCAGCCAGGCCGTGGTCCAGATCAGGCGGTATATTAATAGTGTTTATGGGGCAAATTATCTGCCGCTTGAACCGTGTGTTTTTAAAACCAGGTCTAAGGTGGCCGCCCAGGAGGCTCATGAAGCCATCCGCCCGACCCGGCTAAAAATGCCCCAAGAGAAATTGCACCGGGACGAAATGCGGCTTTATAAGCTGATTTTTAATCGGACCGTGGCTTCACAAATGGCCGCCGCGGTTTACGACCAGACCAAAATTCATGTTCAGGCTGGTAGCCAATATCGGTTTCTGGCTGAAGGTCGGGTGATCAAGTTTCTCGGGTGGTTGAAAATTTATAGTGACAAAATTGCTCGTGTTAGCCAAGTTAACCAAAAGGCAGAGTTGCCTAAATTGGCAGAGGGGGAGAAGCTTAAATTGGTTAAACTTGATCCCCAGCAAAAGTTTACCCAGCCGCCGGCCCGTTACAATGAAGCCAGTCTGATTAGGGCTTTGGAGCAACGAGGGATCGGCCGGCCGTCGACCTACGCGCCGATTATCTCGACCATTCAGGCCCGCCAATACGTGGAGCGAAAAGAGAGAATTTTTAGCCCGACTAATCTGGGGGTAACGGTCAGCAATTTCTTGGTCAGGTATTTTCCCGAAGTGTTTGACTATGATTTTACGGCCCAATTGGAAGACCAACTGGACGAGGTTGCCCGGGGCGAGCGGCGTTGGCAGCCGGTCATTAAGGAGTTTTATCAGCCGTTTACCAAGCAACTGGCCAAGGTCATGAAAGAGTCCCAGCGGGTCAAAATTCCCGTGGAGAAAACCGACCAAAAATGCCCGCAATGCCAAAAAGGTGACCTGATTGTGAGGGTGGGCCGGTTTGGCAAGTTTTTGGCTTGTTCACGCTTTCCCGAGTGCCGCTATACTAGCAATTTCATCGAAAAAATCGAGGGCATCAAGTGTCCTGACTGCGGTGGCGAGGTGGTTATCAGAAAAACGCGGAGCAAACGCCAGTTTTTCGGCTGCAGCCGTTATCCCCAGTGCCGCTGGGCTTCTTGGCGTGACCCCCGAAAAATGCTTGCTAAAAAGTCGGCGGCAAAAAATAAACTCACCTCGACTTAATTCCAATAGCGGCTTTTGTTTTGGGTATGCTATTATTGACTCCATGGTTGCCAAAATTCATTCCGAAAAACCGCCGGCCAAACTTCATCGCCCCTCTTGGGATGATTATTTTATGAATCTTGCTCAGCATGTAGCGACCAGAAGCACTTGTTTGCGTCACCATGTTGGCGCCGTCTTGATAAGAAACAAGCGAATTTTGGCTACCGGCTACAACGGCGCGCCTTCAGGCATGAAGCATTGTTTGGAAATTGGCTGTATTCGTGATCAACTGAAGATTCCTTCCGGTACCAAGCAGGAGATTTGTCGGGCGATTCACGCCGAACAAAATGCCATCGTCCAATGTGCTGTTTATGGTGTTTCTTCAAATGAGAGCACTTTGTATATTACTCATCAGCCCTGCACCATTTGCGCCAAGATTATTATTAACGCTGGTGTGAAACGAATCGTTTTTCAAAAACCGTATCCCGATGCTTATGCTCAATCTTTGTTAAAAGAAGCCGGAGTAAAGCTTGAGCGATGGTTGAGCAAAGGATAATTTTCGGTTTTGTCGGCTTACCCTTGCCGATAAAGCCCGTGAAGAAGTAAAATTTCTCCCTTGATATTATCTTCTACTTTTGCTAATCTAACTTAAACCTGCCCGGCCGACAGGTTTTTTGATTGGTCAAGTCGCTCTTTTTCAGGGGGATAAGATGAAGATTCTGAGGGATGCGGGGTCTTTTGAGATTCTGACACCAGAGGCAACACTGCGCCAGCAGCTGCTGATCATCGAGCAGGCAGGAAGAACTTGCTACCAGTCGTTTCGTGGTGAGGTCACCCAAAAGTCAGCCGAAAAATTCGTGCGGATGATTTTAAGTAGAAATCCACCGCACGAGAGCGTGATCGAGCATGGCTGGATGACCGTCAGGTTTGCCGAATGTTCTCGTGGGTTCACGCACGAATTGGTACGGCACCGGCTGGCCAGCTTTTCCCAAGAATCGACGCGGTATGTAGATTACGCGCGCCGAGGGGGAAAAGTTGATCTGAAAAGGTTTCAGGTTCAGTTTGTGATGCCGCCACATCGTCGTGACGAACCGGTTCCCCGGGATGATGGCCGGATGATGACCCCAACGCAGATGGTCGAGGAGATGGAGCGATCTTACCGGGCGTTGAGAGCGGTTGGGTGGTCTCCCCAAGACGCACGGCAGTTTCTGCCCATCGGGCAAAAGGCGGAAATCGTCATGTCGGCCAACTTTAGGGAGTGGCGTCATATCTTTCGGATGAGGACGGCTAAGGACGCCCACTGGGAGATACGACGGGTCATGGGCAATTTACTGGCGACGGTTCAGCAACTTGTCCCGGTGGTATTCGATGACTTTGTCGAAGCCGGAGCAGACGAAAATGGCCTGCGCTTTTTCGAACAAAGACCTTTTTCGCCGTAGCCGGAAATGCATGGCAACAAAACTGGCCATTTTGTTGTCATGCAAGATTTTTTAGAATAAAAATAAATGTCAGAGCAAGGAAAATTTATTGTTTTGTATGGCGCTAATAATTTGGGCAAATCTACCCAGGTAAGATTTTTAGTGCAACGGCTCGAGCAAGAGGGGGTGCCGGCCAAGCTTCTTAAATATCCCATTTACGACTTGGAGCCGACCGGGCCGCAAATCAACGCTGTTTTACGAAAAGGTGTAGCCATGACTGATGAAGGGTTGCAAGACCTTTTTGCCCGGAACCGTCGCGATTTTGAGCCAATTTTGAAAGAAGTTTTAGGGCGGGGAATTTGGGTGGTAGCGGAGGATTATACCGGTACGGGTGTCAGTTGGGGGGTAACGCATAATATTCCGTTAGCAACAATGGAAGAAATAAACAAAGGCTTACTCAAAGAGGATTTGGCCATTTTGTTAGATGGCGAGCGGTTTAGCGCTGGAATTGAAAGGGAGCATCGTCATGAGGCTGGATCAGATTGGGAAAAGGCTAGGCAAGTTCATTTGGAGTTGGCCAGCCGGTACGGTTGGGAAGTGGTCAACGCTAACCAGACAATGGAGAGAGTGTCTGGGGCGATTTGGGAAATTGTTCGGAAGCAAGTGCTATAATTAGCTTCATGACCGACCAGATTTTTAACCTCATTGCCAAGGAGGAAAAGCGCCAACAGGAAACGTTGACACTCATTCCCTCGGAAAACTATGCCGCCGCTGCGGTACGGCAAGCCGTCGGCAGTGTCCTGATGCACAAATACGCCGAGGGTTA
>Ga0210057_1007926_pt1 | contig 12711 bp, 13 predicted proteins | sample CryGeyCG2114_010_2_FD_183968 | JGI IMG/M metagenome (GOLD analysis project Ga0210057, IMG submission 183968) | Groundwater microbial communities from aquifer - Crystal Geyser CG10_big_fil_rev_8/21/14_0.10 (SPAdes) (version 2) | ecosystem: Environmental > Aquatic > Deep subsurface > Groundwater ... | reverse complement strand
CCCGCCGATTTTTTTAAGAGCCTGGTCAACCTGCAAGGCCAGTTCTCGGGTCGGCAAAATTACCAACCCCATCATGTTATTTTGACTTTGGGCTAGGCGTTGAATCATCGGAATCCCGAAAGCCAGTGTTTTGCCGGTGCCGGTTTGGGCAATACCCATCAAATCCTTGCCGGCAATCGCCGACGGGATCGATTGTTCTTGAATCGGCGTGGGATAAAAAAATTTATGCCTGGTTAAAATTTCTAAAATTTTTGGGGCAATGTTTAGCTCGTTAAAAGTTTTATTTTGATTGGGTGAAGCGGTCATACGTAGTTTTTAATTAGTTAAAGCTGAATGCTTTGATTATACCCCGCCCGCCACGGATAAGCAAAAGATAATTTATAACCGTTAAAATTAGTTCGGCAAAATTGAATTAGCTTGGTTTCTAGTATATACTCAATTTATGAATAAAATTTCTCAAAAATTTGATGTTGCAGTAATTGGTGGCGGACCGGCGGGAATGATGGCCGCCGGCTGGGCGGCAAAAATCGGCGCCAAAGTGGTGCTATTGGAAAGAAATAAAACGCTGGGTAAAAAGCTTTTGATTACTGGTAAAGGCCGCTGCAATCTTACCAATGATCAAAGTGACAATCGAGAGTTTATTAAAAAGCTTGGTCAAAATGGTCCATTTCTTTTTTCCGCTTTAGCGGCTTTCGGCCCTAACGATGTGGTTGATTTTTTTGCCAAACTTGGCGTAGAAACTAAAGTGGAGCGAGGTGGCCGAGTTTTTCCGGTTTCTGATTTATCAGTTGATGTTTTAAATGCTTTAATTAAATTTTTAAATCAAGGCCGGGTCACCATTATTAATGCCGTCAAAATTAAAGAATTAGTGGTTGAGAAAGGTTTGATAAAAAAAATTAAATTAGTTGACGATGAAATTGTCGCCGAAAAAATAATCATCGCCACCGGTGGTTTAGCCTATCCCGGCACGGGTTGTACCGGTGACGGGTATGCTTGGGCAAAAAATCTTGGTCATGAAATAATTATCCCTACCCCGGCCTTGGTGCCGATTTTAATCAAAGAAAAATGGGTTAAAGAGCTTGAAGGTTTGAGTTTAAAAAATGTTTCAATTGCGGTATATCAAAATAATAAAAAAGTGGTTGAAAAATTCGGCGAAGCGCTATTTACCGACCGTGGTTTATCCGGACCAATTATTTTAGATTTAAGTCAAATCGTTGGACAAAATTTAGCCAAGGGCGAGGTTGAATTAAGAATTAATTTTAAGCCCGCGCTGGATTGGCCGACATTAGATTTACGTCTGCAAAAAAACTTTGGTCAAAATCCAAGTAAAGCCTTTAAAAATAGTTTGGATCAGTTGCTGCCGAAAAAGTTAATTCCGGTTTTTGTTAAACTTTCAAAAATAAATGAAAATAAAAAAGCCGGACAAATAACCAGGGAAGAAAAAAATCGATTACTTAAATTATTTTTTGAATTTATTTTAAATGTTAATCGTCTTGATGACTTTGAAAAATCAATTGTCACGGCTGGCGGTATAAACTTAAAAGAAATCAATCCAAAAACCATGGGTTCAAAAATTATAAAAAACTTATTTTTTGCCGGAGAGATAATTGATCTTAACGGGCCAACCGGCGGTTATAATTTACAAATTGCTTTTTCTACCGGCTACTTGGCGGGAATTAGTGATTGATTTGTTCGTGTGATATATATGTCAGAAAATAAAAAATTAAAACAAGTAAATTGCGTATTGTGTAAAAAGTTAATTTATAATTATCAACCCGCCTTTAATTGTTTAATGATTGATAAATCTCACGCCGTTGATATTTGTCCGGCTTGCATTGATAAATTTGTTAAGTGGCGACAAGGTATATCGGCGACTCTTTTTCCTACTAAAATTGCCAAAAAATGGTCTGGAAAAAGTTAAATTAAAATTTTAAATTATAAAAAATCAGTTCCGCCTTTCGCAAATGACGGATCTGATTTTATGATAGAATGAAGTGGATATATTCTTATTTAGTTAAAGCAAGCGCTAGCCTTTAAAAAATCGGCTGTATTTGGTGAATCGCCTTGAGTAATCTGACTGGCTCTTGTTTCGCCCAATTTTTCAACCAGACATTTTTCTATTTCCGGTGTAATTTCAGACGGTAGATTCGCTGGATCTACTCCGATTGCCTCCAATTGAGCTTCTTGTTCTTCGGTTAGGAGCGGATTTTTATCAATGTTATCAATTTTTATTTCATTATTTCCAGTAGCTGTTTTTATGATTGAAATTGGCGAAACGCCGGTTGGTAACATTGCTTTCAAGTTAAACGGGTCGGCGATAATAAAGTATCCAACCATGATAATTAAGATTAAAAAAATAATTCCTAATGCGACAAATATCCAGTTTAAAATTTTTAGTAATGTTTTCATAAAGTATGGGTTAATAGTTATAACGTTGCTGCCCGAATACCCGACGCTTCGGTCGGGATCCCGACTTTACGTCGGGAAACGGCAGTATGAGTAATAATCGTCCCGACGTTACGTCGGGGCTCATCTCGTTGAAAAACCACCCTGATACCCCACTCTTTAGAGTGGGGTTGGGTTCATTCATATTATTTGTTATGTTAAGTCTGAATTCATATTTTTAATTGTTATTTTGTAATCTTTTTCATCGCCACCAATGCGAATATAGTCCTCGCATCCATCAACCCATATTTTCTTGCATTTGCAATAAGTCATCTTTTTCTTGGTGTCGCCAAAAATCTCATCACCGCATTTTTTGCATTTGATGAAAGTTTGCTTTTGGGTTTTATTGGCGATTTCCTGTGACATGTGTTTATTTTGATTTTATACGAGATTCACGAAACGCATCATCAAAGATTTCATAATAGTCAGCATAAATATACTTTTGCCCATATTCAGCATTACCAAGCGGTTCAAGAATTTTTAAGCCATTTAATCTTTCTATAACATTATAAGCGCCTTGCGGACTAAATCCGGTCCATTTAATTATTTCAGCTACACCTATAATTGGCTGGCCAAACAATTTACGCACAATTTCTAATGTTGACTCGGCCGACTTTCTTCCTAATTTTTGCATTTTGGCAAAATCGCGATCACGCAAAACTGTAATTTTTGTGCAGGTATCAATTGAGGCATCGGCTATCTCCGCAACACCCTCAAGAAAAAATTCTAACCACGAATCAATATCTGATTCTTCGTCATGATAACCTTGTAATTTTTGATAATAAAGTTTCTGGTATTTCTTGAAATAATTCGAAAGATATAATACTGGCAATTCCAAAAGGCCAGTATGATACATATACATCACTACCAACATTCTTCCAGTTCGACCATTGCCATCTGTAAATGGATGGATTGTTTCAAATTGAGCATGAATAAGCCCTGCTTTAATTAGTGACGGGTAATCATCTTTAGCGTAAATAAATTTTTCCAGATCATCAAGTGATTTATTCATGTCTGTCGGTGCCGGAGGAACAAAAGAAGCATCGGCCGGAGTTTTTCCTCCGATCCAATTTTGCGAATGACGAAATTCCCCAGGATAAGCATGCTGGGTGGAACGAGCTTGTGTCATTAATTTTTCATGTATTTCTTTAATTAATCTTAAAGAAATCGGAAGCGTCTTTGTTCTTTGGATGCCATAATTCACTGCCTCGACATAATGAACAATATCATCAACATCGGGATGTAAACGAGATTTTTCCTCAGTAACTGGAGCGGCTACAGCGTCTTGTAAAGTAGCCTTAGTTCCTTCAATTTGACTCGAATACGCTGCATCTTTTTTCACAAACATTAATAAGAAAAAAACCTTATCTGGCAAGAGGCGAGTAATTCCATCAAGTTTTCCGACTAATCTAATAGCCTCCTCGTGTTTCTTATAGAGCTTTGGACTAATAATAAAACCCTCCTTTGGCGGAAAATCAAAGGGGGTAAAGGACTTGTGTCCTTCTTTTTGGCTTATATATCGGCCGATTTTTGGTTTGTTGATGTTGTTCATAGTAATATCAATATATTATGCTATTTTGTTGATATTGGCAAGTGAGATATCAACTAATAATTATTGCCTTTATTTTCGCCTCTCTTTACTAACATTACTCGTATCTTCCAGAAACGTGCTGAGATCTGACCGTTTAATTCGCCAAGTGCCAAGCTTTGAAGCTTTAAGCCGACCGGACTCAATATATCGATTAACAGTCCGAGGATGCACCCTTAATATTTTGGCGATTTCAGTAATTGTAAAAAGTTTTTCAATGCCGTTCATAAAAATATTATTTAACATTTAAACCTTAACATTATTTTACTCTCTATGATTTATGTTGTCAAAAATGCGTAGTTTTGTCATTTAGCCACTATATCAGCCAAATGACATAGTAAGTGCCTTTTCTATATCAATCTACTGATATAGTAACAAAGATTAGTGAATGGAGGATTACTAAGGAAGAGTATGACAAAAAGTTTAAAGAGTTCAAGGATAAGCAGTACCAGTTGCAGGTTAAACTTAAACGCTATGACAATGGCAATAAAAACTATTATTTAGTAGCAGAACAGGTACTTTCTATGGCTCAACGGGCTTTGGAAATTTTTGAAAGTTCTGAAATTGAAGAAAAGCGGGGAATGTTGCAATTTGTATTTCAGAACTTGGAACTCAAAGAAAAAAATCTCTTATATAAGCTAAAAGAACCGTTCAAAACGGTTCAAATAGCTGGCGCCACGCCATTTGGCGCGACATGGGGTCAGAGTCTGTCAGTTATTATAACCAAGATAATGGACATTCTGGCCGACCGGCCGTATATGACCATGATTAAAGAAAAACTCAATAATATCAAGAAACTCCAGAAGATCTACGCCCTTAACCATTAATTATCCCATTCTTGCCACTTGGTTGCCCCGGGGTCAAGCTTTCCAACCCAATCCAACATAAATCCACCATTTAAGACAATTCGGCACCGGTATGCCGATTTTTTGATAACAAACAAAAAACTCCCCGAAGGAAGCTTTTTGTCGGAATAGCACGCTTGGTACACCCGTAAGCCACTGTTGCTTTTAACCGCACAAGGCGAGACTTATTACACAAAAGCGTTTCCGGCCAAGACCGGAAAATACCAACTCTGGCTATCCCAGTATTATTACATATTATACATAATATTTTAATATTATGGTATAATAAATATTAACAAAGCACTTGGTCTAAATCCTTATGATTAAAGCAAACAACAATTTATCAACATGCGATAAGATCATACGTGCTTCTTTTAGAAAAATTTTAGAAAAAGAGCTAAAAATTTATCGAAAACAAGGTCATAAGGCTGAAATTTTTGAGGAGCTTGGTGTGAGGCACGGGACGGCAAGAATAGATTTTGCTATTGTAAACGGTGTTATATGTGGATATGAAATTAAAAGTGACAGGGATACACTCGAACGTCTACCGGAACAAGTAAAAGAATTTAATGAAGTCTTTGACAAGCTAACTCTTGTGGTTGGAAAACGCCATCTATACCAGGCTATTTATGAAATACCCGATTGGTGGGGCATCATACTTGCGAAAGAGAATGGGCATAGAAACATAATTTTTCAAACGATCAGAGAATCGGGTCAAAATACAATACAAAAAGAAATTTCTGTAGCACGCTTACTTTGGAGAGAAGAAGCACTAAAAATACTCGAAAAGCGTAAGGAAGCGGACAGTGTGCGTCATAAACCGCGCGAATTTGTATATCAAAGGTTAGCTGATGTTTTCTCTAAGGATTTTAACGAACTAAAAAAACAAGTAAGCTCTACGCTTATTTCTCGCGAAGGCTGGAGATCTGAGCAACAACCAGTGCTACATGGTGGTTGATACCAGCTTCTAACCAAGTTTTTGGATTACCTGTTTTTTTCGTCTTAATATCTTTTGCTTTTTCGGCTATATAAGCATCGCCTGCGCTAAAGTCTTCACCTTTGAAGATTTTTTTTTGATTTGCAAGAATCTGAGCCTGCGCTGGGTATTGTTTAAAACCGGCACCTTTAGGATTTCTCAATCCTTCGCCTCTAACAATCACCCACTCGTCCTCAAGAGTATATCTTATGCTGGCACTCGGGTTAAAAGCCGAAGTTTTGGGTAAATATATTGGATATTGTATCAAGTAATCAGCAAAAGAAGGTCGTCTTTTTAATTTATTTAAAAGATCCTTCCAGATAGCCCAGTCTAATCGAGGAATATTATGTTGGTTGTGTTTTTCAAGATGAGAAAGGTCTTCTGGAAAAGATCCTCCGGCTACAATAAAGGTTCTCCATTCCGCAATTTTGGGGATGCTGTTTATTTTAACCTCCAGCGAATTAACAGAAGTTTTTTCATCAATAATTTTAAAGTCAACTAAAAGATCAATATCCTTTGCGTTTAATTTATTATTACGTAGAAAATTTTCAATATCACTTGAGAGAGACTTTTCTCTGAAATTAGAGTCGGTAATTCTTAAACAAAGGCCATGCTTGCTTTTTTGGGAGAATTCTATTGCCACTTGCCTTGTTTGGGTGTCGGACTCGAATCCAACAACTGGTATGATGGTAATCACCGGGATCATAAAAATATTAAGCTGTTGCCCGTGTTCTAAGATTTTTTTTAATGCCTCGGCTCTTATAGAACCGTCAATAAGCTGAACATCAATAAAGATGGCATTGTTACCCCAGTATTTCATAACCTGATCAGCCATGTTTGAAAGATTATCGGAAAATTTTTCTATTGATTTATTTAACAGATCCTTTGGAGTTTTACCCCCGTCGCTACTAGGTTGTGGCATAATAAATTCTACCAATGGGGTAATAAGAGATTTGTCGTCTTTTTTTAATTTCAACAAAGCGCCTTTTTCTGCGGCTCTCCATTTTAATATCGGAATATAATGCTTGTAGTTAAACATAATTATTTGGATAACTGATTAATAAAATAGTCTCTTACTTTATAGTCGTTAACAATCTTGTTAAGATAGTAATAATTCTTATGTTCATAACGCATGACTCCCGCAACAATGGCAATATGCACACCTAACTCATCGGCTAAACTCTGCGCCGCCATTGGTGATGGGACCAATTTGGCAGGACTAATTTCCCACTTACTGTTGGGAACTAAAGCCTCTCGCGCCAGCTGATCCGCCTCTTGCTCGACTTCATTAATATCTGATCCTTTTACGCCTTCTATCTCGTCGTAAAAGAGAGTAAAATTTTGGTTATAATGCAAAGCTATATGGGCAAGTTCATGCATTAAAGTAAACCAAAAATTATCAAGACGATCATAGCGTAAAGTTAAACCTATAATGGGGTTATCTTTGTTAATCAAAACTGTTGCTCCGTCCAAGTATGTTTTAGGCAGATGAAATTCAATAAGAAGAATAATCCCATTCTTTTTCAAATATTCTTGAGCTAATAAAGGCCCATTCTTTTCAACGCTTTTTTTTGCCAATTCTCTAAGAAAATCAATGGTTAAAATTCCATGCTTGTATTTTTTGGCTGGTTTTATTTTTTTAGCTTTTTTAATAATTCGGGTAGCCCACGCTTTAAGTGCGTGCTTATCTGTGAGAGGGGATGTTCTATAATGAGAAGATTTGCGAAGCATGCCGTCAATTTGCACGCGATCGCCAGTGAAAGAAAAAAAGTTTTTAAGAAGCCCGACTTTATCGGTTATATCAAAAGAACCCGAGCCAAAATAACCTCGTTTACCCATCTCCTTAATTAAAGAGTTATCCCAGGTATTATATTCAGACTGCTCTCCTAATTCTGGTTTTCTTATAAGCACCTCCGCCGGGATTCCAAGACCTTCGGATAAAGCTCTAACCATATCCAAGGTTAATTGTCTTTTGCCAGAAAGAATTTCTGAAACTCTGCTTCGGCTTCCAATGTAGGGGACGAGATCAGCTGGTTTTAATTCCGCTTGATCCATTCTAAACTTGATGGCTTCAATTGGATCGGGAAGAGTTTTTGGGAAAGCGCGACTTTCATAATCTTCAACGAGAGTTGTTAGCAAATTAAGTTGTTCGCCTTCTGTGGAATCTGGATCTGGATCGCGCGCTATAAGTTTCTCGATCATTTTAAGGGCTTCTTGATATTCGTGTTCAGTTTTAATTACTTTAATGATATCCATATATTTTTTGTTAAATTATATGCCATTTTTCATACTCTTTATGAGTGCCGACCTTTTTTATTAAAATTATTTGATTTTTATAATTTACCTTGATCCATAATCTGTATTTATTCCCGCAAATATCGAAAATAACGTTCTGACTCTTTAAAATACTCGCTTTAGGATACCTATTTTTCAAGTCGTGAGGCGTTAACCACTGTGCGTTTTCCGCTTCAGCTTCCCATGCCTCAACTTGCGACCGAGCATCCATGTGCCTGTTCGTAAAATCTCGCAATGGTTGTTTGCCTATTAATTTCATATACTATAATACAAGTTATTGATATATATGTTCCCATATTGGTAATAATATATCAAGTAATAAATAAAGTCAAGTGTAAAATTATCTATATTTTATCGTTAACGATAACTGATTCAAAAAAGCGAATTCGTTGACTGGTTAAATTTAAAATAAATTACAGCTTAATTACTTTCAAAACCCGCCCCAGCTTAAACGATGAAATTTCTTCAACATTTATCCACCTATAATCTTCATGCTCAAAATCAAGTCCGACCTTATCAACGGTTGATTCGCAAACAAAAATAGCGATTACTAATTTTTGATTACCTTTAAAATTATCAACAATTATTTCGCGTAAATCTTTTATTATTAATTCATCAGGTCTTATTCCTGTTTCCTCAAGCACCTCTCTTTTTAAGGCGGCAAAAATGCTTTCCCCGGATTTAACCGCGCCGCCAGGGATATCCCAAAGCCCGGCGTCGTCAGTATCACTGCCAGCTCTTTTTAAAATTAAAAGCTTTTTGTTATGATAAATTAAGGCCCTAACCCCAAGAATTTTGTAATACATATCATTAATATTTTACCATGCCAGTTAAAACTATAAAATGTAAAAGTGTTTTGACCAAAAGCAACCTGCCAAAAGTTGATTATTGTATTAATCCCTATGTCGGCTGTTTACATGACTGCGTTTACTGTTACGCCAGATTTATGAAACGTTTCACCAATCACTCGGAAAAGTGGGGGAGATTTTTGGATGTTAAAATCAACGCCCCAAAAGTCTTAGCCAAAGAATTGGCCAGACGTCCCAAACAAGGAATCGTGCTTTTGGGCAGTGTTACTGATGCTTATCAGCCAGCTGAAGGAAAATATCAGTTGACCAGAAAAATCCTTGAAGTTTTGCTTAAGCATGATTTCCCCGTGTCAATTTTAACGAAATCAGATCTGATTACCAGAGACATTGATTTATTAAAACAGTTTAGTAATTGCGAGGTCGGTTTAACTATCACCACCTTAGACGAAAAAGTGGCCAAAGACTTTGAGCCCTATTCGTCAACACCTCAAGAGAGATTAAAGGCTTTGGAGGTTTTGCACGACAATGGGATCACTACCTATGCTTTCATCGGCCCGATCCTGCCTGGGCTGACTGAGCTAGAGTCTATTTTCAATATTTTAAAAAATAAAGTTGATTTTGTCATGGCCGAAAGCCTAAATCTGAAGTGCGGCAATGTTGATGACATTCAAAATTTACTAAGAGAAAAATATCCGGAACTACTGGGCAAATACCACAAGGGGTTTAATAAGGAGTATTGGGAGATGGTTAGGCAAGAGCTCGTGAAACTTAGTCAGGATTATGAGATTCCGTTAAGAGGGTTTTTCTGCCACTAAAAAGTAAACGAATTTGGCTAAAAATTGGTTGCACCTTTGACATTTCGGTGGTATTATGCTAATATATGGTGTTGCTTAAGTATAAAAAGCAACTATCACAATACTGGTTCTTTTCGAATCAAATATAACCCAAAGGAGGGAATGAAAGATGGAAAAGACACTTAGCCACCCCATCACAACGATTCCCTCTATTGAGGGAATTAAGTATCGTAGCAGTATTGCGAAGAAGAGTGTGTGGCGAGCTGTTCGATCTTGGATCCGGCGATCGATAATCGTCATCCTCAATTTGTTGCTCAACCATGATTGGGTCTTTGGCCTGATCGGGATGGTTAACAAGCGGGTGAAGCTTATCAACTCGGTCTTTCTGATGTATCCAGCTAACGATGAGTACGCCATGGCGTATGTATTTCGCAGCCGTTTGCCGAAAGTCGAGTGGAACCCTTGGCCGGTTGGTTTGTTCTATCAGAACGGTAAGTTCGGTGTTAAGTTCGTCATCTCGGCTAATAACGGTCAATACCGTGACCCAGATAACGACCAGAACATGCGCCACGTCGTCGCTCGGATGGAATACATCCGGCAACTGTTTTGCGCCGAGCGCAAAACGTTTGCTGGCATTCTGCCTGGGGTGCTTTACTTCAAGCGAATGATCCGCGAAACGCATGAGGTGGAAGTAACCGTTAAGGCGGTTCTCCAAGCAATCGAGCGTGTTCGCACTGACGAAGGGCTACCGTCTGATACACCAATCATCGTTCTCGGTGGTCGGGGATTTATCGGCCGGAAAGTCGTCGTCGCACTGCCGAAAGAAAGCGTTTACAGCGTCGACATTGCTGGCGGTAATGGCCGAGATGATTGGCCAACCCATCTCAAAGGACAGCGGGTGTTGCTTGTCAACATCGCACTTAACTCTGCCCTTGATGGGTATCTCGACATGCTCTGGCCGGAGATGATCTTGCTTAATGAAGTCTATCCGGAACCGTCTGCTGAGACGAGCCACCGTCTGCACAAACTTGGTTGCCACTGCTACCACATCATGGGCGTAAAAGCAGCTGCCTTTCCGCTCTTTCCTCTTGCATACCGTGGCGGTATCCCATGTTGTGCGGCATGGCCGTCACAAAAAATGGAGGTCAGACTCCTGCGCATCACCTGAGGGTATTTGTCACATGTTGACCGATACCCTCCTTTTATTTTAGTCAAAAATGTCTTATAGTATAAGTATGAATATAGTATTCGATAAAATAAATATCGTCCTGATTGTTACGCTATTATTGAATCTCTTACTTGGGATTCTTATTTTTTTAAACGGTCATAAACGCAAAATCAACATCGTATACAGTCTTAACATTATTGCCATTATGAGTTGGGTTGTGGCAATGATTTTATATAGATCTGCCCCAGCAGAGACAAGTTTATTTTGGTGTACTATTTTATATATTACTCCTACTTTTATTGCCAGTAGCTTTTTGTATTTTACCTACATTTTCCCTTCACAAAAAGATAAAAATGTCTTCCTAAAAAGCCTTTTAATTTTTTCCATTAATGGTTTTATAGTGGCTATGGTCGCCATACCAGGCTTAATAATTAAAGAGGTAAATATTAGATCGGGGCTGGAAAAGGAAATAATATTTACAAAACTCTATTGGTTTTATTTTATATATACAGCAGAATTTTTTTCTTATGGTTTTTGGAGGTTATTTAAAAAATATCTTAAAAGTGTCGGCATAGAACGTTTACAAATATTATACCTTTTGTCAGGGTATGCATTAGCCGCTAACCTTGCCTTTGCCACCAATCTTATAATGCCATGGATTGGATTTTTTTCTTTAAACTGGCTAGGGCAAGCTTTTACTATTATAATGGTTGCATTTACTTCTTATGCCATACTAAAATACCGTCTCATGGATATCCGTATCGTTGCCCGTAAGACCTTCATCTATTTCGGCATTGCTACATTTGCCTATGGAATATTCTATTTAGTCACTTGGATTTATGATTACTCATTCGGCGGGGTCTATTCTCCAGCCGCCTTAGTATCTGGTATTATTATTGCCCCAATATTTATCATGACTTTTTATGCTATTGATAAAGGTTTAAGAATTTTTGCCAATAAACATCTCTTCGCATCTCTTTACAACTACCAAGAAACCATCAACAAACTCACCGATGAGCTGAATTATTATATTGATTTAGATAAAATTGTTGGCTTAATAGTGGACACGATTAAGAAAACCATGCAGTTAGACCGCGCCGGAGTTCTGCTAATTAATACTGAGATTAACCCAACCCAGTATCAAATTGCCAAAGTTATTGGTTTTAATCGGCAGAATGGTATTTCATTGGTTCAAGATAATTTTTTAACTCAGTATTTACAAAAAAATCAAAAGCCATTAGTCCGGGATGAACTATCGCTTTTGTCACGTGACGCTAATTCGCAAAAAGACAAACAAAGCTTTGATAGACTATTTGAACATATGAAACATATTGAAGCTTCCTTGTGTTTACCATTGATGAGCAGTAACAAATTGATTGGCATAATCGTTTTGGGTGCTAAAATATCCGGTGATGCCTATACCCAAGAAGATCTTGAACTTTTAAACACTATGTCTAAACAAGCTGGTATTGCCATCGAAAACGCCATGCTCTATCGGCAAGTCAAAAATTTTAGCAAAACATTACAAGGAAAAGTAGATGAGCAAACTAAATATCTCAAGGAACTACTGGAAATGAAAGGAGATTTTTTGCGGGTGGTCAATCATCAACTCAATACCCCGTTGTCGGTTATGAACGGATTTTTTTCCATGATGGAGGAAGGGTCATATCCCACCGAAAAAGCCCTGCCGTCAATCAAAGCGGGTCTGGAAAGGATTAATTCCACGGTGGCCGATTTCTGGGACGCTTACCAACTGGAAGGCGAGAGAATGAAAATGCAACCGCAAAAAAC
>Ga0210057_1007924_pt1 | contig 12713 bp, 13 predicted proteins | sample CryGeyCG2114_010_2_FD_183968 | JGI IMG/M metagenome (GOLD analysis project Ga0210057, IMG submission 183968) | Groundwater microbial communities from aquifer - Crystal Geyser CG10_big_fil_rev_8/21/14_0.10 (SPAdes) (version 2) | ecosystem: Environmental > Aquatic > Deep subsurface > Groundwater ... | reverse complement strand
TATTGCTAAGTCTGCACCCCCCTTTATATCAAGACCCTCCTCGGTTATGCTGGTTCCGACAAGGCAGTTATATTTTTCGTTACCAAAGTCTTTTATTGTGGATAATTGTTGTTTTTGCGTTATTCCCTCTTTTTGCCCCATAAGTTCTATTGCCCTTATCCCATTTAATGAGTTTAGGTTTGAGCTTATTTCTCTTACAGTATCACGATAATTTGCAAAGATTATTATTTTTGACTTAGGATTTGATTTTAGTTGTTCTTTGGCTATAGATAATAATTTAATCATTTTTGGGTGTTTTGTCGTGATGTTCAAAGATTCTACTGCCTGGAATACATTTTTATCTTGGACAATATTTTTAGCTGCTTTTGATTCCTCTTTTGATAGTTTTGACCAATACTTCTTAAGCTGGGTTATTCCCTGTGTTTCGATGAGTTCAAGCATGTAGTTTAACTTTAGGAGTTGTGCAATAACTGAGATTCCATAAAATGCAGCAGGATTTTTATTCCTTAAACTTTTTTGTAGTTGTATCTGCATTTGCAATAAATCTTTTTTATTTATCAAGTTTAGTGGCTTTGTTAAACCAAATTTTTTTAATTCTTTTAACTTAATATCATATGACTTTTTTATCTCTAATCTAACCTTTTTAAATTCTTCTGGAAGTTCTACTTCTATCCATTCTACATCCTTTTTTTGAATATAAGACTTGACATCTTCATCATAAACAGACCTAATTTCGATACTCTCTATTAACAAGTTTTTACATATTTCATCTATTTTTTCTTTTGTTCCTCCCGGAGATGCTGTTAAAGCAAGTATTTTTGGAAATTTTGCTTGTTGATTATATATTTTTGCTACAAAAGTATTAGCATATTTTAATCTTGAACGGTGGGCTTCGTCTATGCACAATAAAGAGAAATTTTCTAAGAAGATCCTATTCTTTTCAAGGTCTGACTGTATAGTTTGTGGTGTTGCTACTATAACAGTTGCTGAGTTCCATATCTTTTCCCTTTTTTTTGGGGGTATTGCGCCCGTAAATAGCAAGATACTCTTTTCTTCAATTGTACTAAAATCTATAAATTCCCTATAGATCTGCGCTGACAGCGGTTTTGTTGGGGTGCATATCAATACTTTAGAATTTGGAAATTTATTTAACCGGTCTATTGCTAGAAGTATAGCTATCTTTGTTTTACCTGTTCCGGTTGGTAGTACAACTAGCGTATTCTTTTGCCTGCTTGTATTAAGAATGTTTTCCTGGTACGGTCGTGGTGTAAAATTTTTTATTTCCATGTTTTATTGTAATAGAAACATTTTTATAAATATTGTTCTGTACTACCTCATGATGCTTTTATTTGGTTTGCTGGATATATTATCTGCTATTGTTTTAGTTGTTTTGTATTATAAAGTATTTGGTTTTGCTGTCATCTTTGCGATATACCTTATGGTTAAGATGTTTATCTTTTTTGACCTTGTTAGTTTTATCGATTTTTTAGCCGGGGTCTCAATAATTCTTGCTATTTTTGGCTTTCAGACTATTGCTTTATGGATATTTGCCATATGGTTGTTGCAGAAAGGAGCATTTAGCCTATTTAGATAGTTTTTAGATAGTTTTTTAAATAATAGTATTTATTTTTATTTTGTGGGCCCGTAGCTCAGCTTGGTAGAGCATCTGATTTGTTGAAGAAAACAAAGGTGAACCTCTTAAGCAGGAGGTCGCGGGTTCAAATCCCGTCGGGCCCGTATGAATACGTTAGATGAATGGTTCAAAAGCTTGTCAGAGACACCAAAAATAAAAATTGTTGAGGGTAAAAAGGATAAGAGGGCATTAGAAAGGTTTGGCGTTAAAAATATAGTAGTTCTGTCTAAACCAATATATGAACTAGTTGAAGATATCTCCAAACACAATAAAGAGTGCATTATTTTGGTTGATTTAGATGCGGCTGGAAGGAGGAAGTACAGCAAGTTAAAGCATGATCTACAAAAATATGGCGTTAGGGTTGATGATAAGTACAGAATATTTTTGTTTAAGAATACAAAGATAAGACAAATAGAGGGTCTAGTAAGGCATAAAACACCTTTTTAAGATTTTATTTATAAAGACTCTTTTATTTTATCTATGGCTTCTGCAATTTTACTGCCTTTCTCTGTTAATTTTATTGTTTTAATTCTACCCTGCTTTTCAAAACTTACTAATTTTGCTTTCTCCATTTCCTGTAAGATCTTAACTGCATGTGAATAGGTACAATCTACCTCTTTTGCCAGGATTGAACCATATCTATTCTTTCCACTATTTCTCAAAGAAATTAATATCATTGCAGGCTTTCTTCTGAAAAAAACTTCAAATATATCTTTTTTTTTACTCAACTTCCAACCCCCCTTAAAAAAGGTTATTAGGGAATTATTTTACTTGTATTTAAATGTTTCTTTTTTAAATTATATATTGAAAAACACACTTTTCATACCAATATAGTTTTTGTTATGTTTTATCAAAAGTTTTAAATATGGAGTTTAACTTAAGATAACATGCTAGATATAAAATTCGTAAAAAATAATCAAAAAATAATAAAAGAAGACTTGAAAAAGAGGAAGTTGGAGGCAAGAATTCCAATATTAAACCAGCTAATCTTGGATTATGGTAGATATTTAAATATAAGGAAAGGACTTGATGAATTAAGGCACAGGAAGAATATTATTTCTGAAGAGATTAATAAGTTAAAAAAGGGAAATGAGGATATTTCCAAGGAGTTAAGTGAGGCAAAGTCAATTCCTTCAAAAATAAGTGCACTTGAGGAGGAATATGCTAAGTTACAGAATAGCATTAAAATAAATTTAACACAAATCCCAAATGTCATGCATAAATCTGTTCCTTCTGGAAAAGATGCATCTGAAAATAAGGTCGTTAAAAAATGGGGCAAGATACCTAAATTTAGTTTTAAGATAAAAAATCATGTTGAACTGATTGAGGATTTAGGAGTAGCTGATTTTGATTCTTCCGCAAAAGTTTCTGGGAGTGGATTTTATTACCTAAGGGGAGATTTGGCTTTATTGAACCAGGCATTAATTAGGTTTGCTATTGATCATCTCCTGAAAAAAGGTTATATTTACATAGAGCCGCCATTAATGATAAAGAGAAAAATTGCAGAGGCTGCTGAAGATTATGAGGCATTCAAGAATAAGATTTATAGGATTGAAGGCGAAGATTTACATTTAATACCAACAAGTGAGCATGCAATCCTGGGGATGATGGCAAATAAAACTATACCTGAAGGAAAATTACCACTAAGATTTTTTGGTTATAGTATGTGTTTTAGAAAAGAGGTCGGTAGCCATGGTATTAATGAAAAAGGTCTTTGGAGAACACACCAATTCAATAAAGTTGAGCAGTTCATTTTTTGCAGACCTGAAGATTCCTGGAAGTATTATAATGAGCTACAAAAAAATTCAGAAGAAATATATAAAAAATTAAAACTACCTTACAGAATTTTTGAGTCGTGTTCTGGGGATTTAGGGTTGTGGAAGGCTAAGGGAAGCGACTTGGAAGTGTATAGGCCGACTACTAGGAAATACGAAGAGGTCGGTTCATTGAGCAATTGTACAGATTATCAATCAGGGGATTTGAATATAAAATGTATAAATAAAAAGGGGGAGAAAAGGGTTTTGCATACTTTAAATAACACTGCCATTGCTACATCAAGGGCGATGGTCGTTATAATTGAGAATTACCAACAAAAGGATGGGGGCATTAAGGTTCCAAAAATATTACAAAAATATATGGGTAAAAAGGTGATAAAAAATGAAAAGAGTTTCTGAAGAAAAGGATATAGGCGATATTGAAGAACATGAGACTGAGGATGAGGTAAAAGAGGAGATGGAAGAAGGCGAACTCGAGGAAGATGTTTATACTGAAGAGGGAGCTGAAAAGCTTGAGGAAGGAGATGAGATAAATGAGCTTGAAGAGGGATTTATGGGGGGCTATGATGAATTTAAGGGGGGAAAGTGCGTTAATTGCGAAAAGGTAATCACAGATAATCCTGTCGAGATTAAGGTTGGCAAGGAAATTTATAGGTTTTGTTCACAAAGATGTGCAGATAGTTTTAAAAACAAAAAGAAGATATGACTAAAAAAAAATTAAAAATTTTGGCTGCCGGAGATATCCATGCAGATGAGAATTTAGCTAAAAAACTTGCAAACCAGGCTGAAAAGGAAAACGTTGACCTGGTTATTCTAAATGGAGACTTAGTTGAGGAGCATAGGACACAGGGAATAATAGGGCCTTTTGTAAAAAAGGACAAGAAAGTGTTTATAATTCCCGGGAATCATGAGACAATTGCAACCACTGATTTCCTTGCTGAGCTTTATAACATTGTTAACCTTCACGGCTATAGCGTAAGATACAAGGATATTGGAATTTTTGGATGCGGCGGAGCTAACATCGGGTTAAATCAGTTGAGTGATGAAGAGATATTTAATACTTTAAAGAAGAGCTTCAATGACATTAAGGATCTACCTAAAAAAATAATGGTTACCCATGTTCATCCCAGCGAGAGCACTATGGAGAAATTCACAAGTTTTTTCCAGGGAAGCAAAGGAGTAAGAAAAGCTATTGATGAGTTTAAGCCGGACATTGCCATATGTGGGCATGTTCATGAGGCAGAAGGGATAGAAGAAAGAATAGGAAAAACAAGAGTAATAAACGTAGGAAGAAAAGGGAAGCTTATTGAGATCTAATCGTTTGGTTCATGGTCTTTTATAATTGCGAATTCTCTCAACATAGAATCGAGACTCTTTTCTTCTTGGATATTCCAACTGTATATTAATAGATTATGCCCAGCATACTTCATGAATATCGCGGGATCTGTTTCAATAAGTTTAATATTCCAATTAGATGGTGCCCATACAAGATGATATTTTGAAATAAGTGGGCCATCCAACGCCCTCTCGTACATTCTGTCTCTTATAAGTATACGTGCAAAAAGTTTGTCTTTATATGCTTCCGCAGTTAGTTCAGCACTAAATTTTACTGCATCAGAAAAAGCAATTCTTGCTTCTGGTGTTAATTCCGGTATCGAACATTCTATTTCGAATTCGTGCTCTCTTGTATATGAGTCATCATCCTTAATTTTTACACCTTTAACTCTCTTTTTAAAAACATCGTCTACCTTTAAACTTTGTAAAGGAACACTAACAACTACAGGTAACCTAACAGTATAATCTTTATAATCATGTGTATATTTTTCTTCTTTCTCTAAATTAAAGATTTCGTCTGAAATTATTGGGTATCTTTTAGAAAGCTGGTAGAGAAACTCCAAAGCTACAAACCTATTTAACGCTTCATAAACTTTCTGCTGTTCGGCTGGAAGTAATGGCTGTGATAGTAATTCTTCTAATTTATCTCTTGCATTTTCTCTATAGTATGTTAGACTTATTTTATTTGAATTAATAATTGTTGGTAGAATATGTTTTGTATCTGTTTGGGTTTGTAACATTCTCATTCGTTCCTTTTATAGGCAATAAGATTCAATAACCTTTGTGTATTAAACTGACTTGTAAACTATATCTATCTTTCTAGACAAATTTTGTCAATAGTGTTGTATAGTATAGAAATGCTTAAAAATAATAGAAAATTTAGTTAAAAGAGGGATTATAATAAAAATACTTTGCAGAGTTGATGTTGTTGGTAAAGAAAATATAAAAAAGTTCTTTCCTTTAATTTTAAGTATGGTAAAGAATTAATAGAGATAAGACATAGAGAACACCCAATTAGGGCATTTATAATTGATAATAAGATTTTTAGAATAAAAGAAATAAAAGAGCCAACTGGGAGGCTAAAAGAACTTGATAAAAGGATTTATATATATTATACTATTAAAGATAAAGAATGGACAGAATGGTTATCAAGAATTTTCTGGAAGATGTTCTCAAATTCTATAGATTCAACAAGAAGATTGGAGGAAATAAATAAGCTAAAATAATTGGGATTTAAAATGGCAAATGATATAATTATAACAAATGAAAAGGCATTAGAAAAATTAAAATATAAAATATTAGAAGACGGACCAAATAAGCTTCATATACTGGCAGATTTTGACAGGACTTTGACAAAGAATTTTGTTGATGGCGAAGAAGTGCCTTCTATTATTTCTGTTTTATGTGATGGCACTTATTTAACCTCTGATTATGCTCCAAAAGCTCACGCCTTATTTGAAAAATATCACCCCATTGAAATCAATCCAAAAATATCTTTAAAAGAAAAAAAGAAAGCCATGCGTGAATGGTGGGAAACCCATTTTAAGCTATTAATTCAGTGTGGTTTAAATAAGAAAAATCTGGAAAAGGTTGTAAACTCTAGCAAGCTAAGATTCAGAAAAGGAGTTTTAGAGTTTGTTGATATGCTGCATAAATACGATATACCTCTGGTTATTATGTCTTCGAGCGGACTTGGCGGAGATGCCATATCTATGTACCTTGAAAAACAGGGCAGGCTTTATAATAATATTTACATAATTTCTAATTCTTATAAATGGGATAAAAATGGAAATGCTATAGCTATAAAAGAGCCCATAATTCATTCAATGAACAAAGATGAAACAATGATTCAGGATTTTCCAGATATTTATAAAATAGTAAAGAACAGAAAGAATATTATTTTATTAGGAGATAGTGTGGAAGATACAGGAATGATAATTGGATTTGATTACGAAAATATAATAAAGATTGGCTTCTTGAATAAAAACATTGAAGAGAATTTGGAAAGATACAGGAAAAATTTTGACATTACTATCTTGAATGATTCTGATAAATTTTATGCTGATGAATTGTTAAAAGAATTAATAAAATAAACAAATCTTATTAGCAAAGCTTTTTATATAACTGATTTTTCTTTTACATTTTATGGCAGAGTTAATCATAGCAGAAAAACCGGCAGCAAGCCTGAAAATAGCTACAGCTCTGGCTGATGACAAAGTTGAAAAAAAATCCTACAAAGATGTTGTTTATTACGAGATAAAGCACAAAGGCAAAAAAATAATTATTGCCGCTGCTGTTGGTCACCTGTATAATTTGGCAGAAAAAATAAAAAATGGATGGAGCTATCCTGTTTTTGATATAGAATGGAAGCCAAGTTCAGCTGTTACTAAAAGCGCAGCATTCACAAAAAAATACGTTGATACATTAAAAAAGATATGCAAAGGGGCTGATGAGTATACGGTTGCATGCGATTACGATTTAGAGGGAAGCCTTATTGGATATAATGTTATAAGATTTATCTGCGGACAAAAAGATGCACATAGAATGAAGTTCAGCACACTAACAAAAGATGAGCTAGTTGAAAGCTATGAGCATGAAAGCAAACATTTAGACTGGCCACAAATTGAGGCTGGCGAGACAAGACACTATGCTGATTTCTATTACGGTATAAATCTTTCAAGAGCCCTTACACTGTCCATAAAAACAACGGGAAGATTTGCCATAATGTCAACGGGAAGGGTTCAGGGACCAGCCTTGAAGCTAATTGTTGGTAAGGAATTAGAAATAAAAAATTTCAAGCCAGTTCCTTATTGGCAGATTCAATTGCTAGGAAACATAAAGAAAAATAATATAGAAGCATGGCATGTTAAAGACAAGTTTTGGGACAAGAAAGAAGCAGATAAGATAATAATCAATACAAAAAATAAAGAAGCTTTTGTCTCTGATATCAAGAAAACCAGATTTAAGCAAGCACCTCCAACACCTTTTGATTTAACCACACTACAGCTGGAAGCATATAGAATCTTCAAGATAAACCCAAAACAAACCCTGGAAATTGCACAGAATCTTTACCTAGCTGGATTAATAAGCTATCCAAGAACAAGCAGCCAGCAGTTGCCAGAATCTCTTAACTATGCTAAAATATTAAAAAATTTGTCCAGACAGAGCAAGTATTCTGAGCTTTGCAATGAGTTATTAAGAGGCAAGCTAAAGCCCAATAATGGGAAGAAGATAGATTCAGCACATCCAGCTATTCATCCAACAGGAGAATCTGGAGAATTATCTGACAGAAACGCCAAAATTTATGATTTAATTGTTAAAAGAGCATTAGCTACATTCTCAACAGATGCTGTAAGAGAGACTGTCGAGCTAAATATTGATGTAAATAAAGAAATTTTTGTATTGAAGGGAACAAGAACTGTTGAAGAAGGCTGGCATAAATTCTACAAGCCTTATGTCATGCTTGAGGAACAGACAGTTCCAGATGTCAAAAAAGGAGGCAGGGTTGATGTCAAAGAAATTAAGCTGCATAGCAAAGAAACACAGCCACCTAAAAGATATACACCAGCTTCTTTGGTTAAGGAATTAGAAAAGAGAAATCTTGGAACAAAAGCAACTAGAAGCGAAATCATTGATACACTTTACCAGAGAAATTACATTAAAAATGAAAGCATAGAGGCAACTGAGCTTGGAATTAAAATTATACAAACTCTTGAAAAATATGTTCCAGAACTAACTTCCGAGAAATTAACAAGGCATTTTGAGAAGGATATGGATGCAATACAGGAAGGAAAAAGAAGGGAAGAGCAGGTTTTAGATGATACAAAAAAAGTTTTGACTAAGATACTTGACAAATTTAAGAAAAAAGAAAAAGACATAGGCCGGGAATTGATTAAGGCAACAGACATTACAAGAAAAGAAATGAATTTTTTAGGTAAATGTCCCGCATGCAAGGAAGGAAATCTCAGAACTTTATTTTCAAGAAAAACAAACAAGAAATTTGTTGCATGCGACAGATATCCAGACTGCAAGACAACCTACAGCTTACCACAAGGAAAGATACAGACAACTAAGAAAGTATGCCAGTACTGCGGAACTCCAGTCATAAAAGTCATAAGGGCTGGAAAAAGACCTTTTGAAATGTGCTTAACATACAACTGCAAGAGCAAGGAAGGCTGGAATAAGAACAGTAATTAATTTTTTAAATATTTAGTATCATCTTTTTTATTTCTGTTTTTTTCCTGTATTTTCTAATCTTTTTTGTATTCCCTTTAATATAAATTCAAATGGTGCATACTTTCTTTTATCCATTCTTCTAAGTTTATCATAAATCCCTCCTTTTTCTATAAGCTCTTTTGTTGTGTTATGATAATCTGATATGCCCTTGGCTATTTTTTGCCCAATAAACTCTTTTTTCCAACCATTGTCTTCTAATGCAGCTGCAAATTCCTTAACCTTATCACCTATAAAACCTCCTCCTTTTGTTAGGTAGCGATGATTAAGAAATAAGCGGTCATACCTTTCAATCCCATTATCTTTATAATTTATTATTCCATTGGTGTCTTTTTGTATCAGTGCAACAACACTATAACTTTTGCATGTTATAATCAATTTTTTTTCATCTTCAGTGCATAAATCAAAAGGGTAATATGAAACAGAACTTAGGGTGATATTTTCTAGACCACTTGTATCAAGTTCGTGCAACTCTAGAATAATCCTATCAACAAATTGTTTTCTCATTTCTTCAAAACCGGCCATTAATGCTAAATAAACCTCATTCATTTTAACCCCCATAATCAGTTATAGAATATTATTAATACATTTATAAGATTTATGTTTAGCTATAAACCACAACCTTTTTATATTCCTAGCCATTATTTCTTTTATGGTTGATTATAATAATGCAATAAAGAGACCCTTTAGTGATATTAGAAAATTAAGCATAGGGGCTTTGATGTATTTAATACCTTTAGTAAATATAATAACTGGATTTTTTGGTTCAGGTTATAACTTAAATTGTGCGAAGACCGCTATGAGAAATGATAAAAATTTGCCAGAATGGAAAAATTTTTGGACTTTATTTATTAATGGATTCTTAGTTTTTATTATAACCCTGATTTATATTATTCCATTAATAGTTGTAAGCATATTTACCGTTGGCTCTGCTATTTTTAGTCTGATAGTTGGAAACATCCAGAATTTAGGTACTATTGGCATCGGATTAATCATTTTCTTTATAGTTGCATTATTGACATTCTATATTTTACCAATGGCAATATTGTTTTTTGTAGACAAGGGAAGATTTGGTGCAGCCTTTAGATTTTTTGAAATATTAAGAAAATCCTTTTCAGGAAATTATTTTGTAGCATGGCTATTAACTGCATTATACTTTTTGCTTGTTAGCGTTGTTGCAGCGATCATAAACACTCTTACAGCAATAACCATTGTAGTACCTTTTATTGTTAATGCATACGTCAGCATTATCTTGGGCATAACCGGGTTTACTATTTTTGGAGAAGTTTATTCTGAAATTAAGTGAATACCCTCATTCTTTATTTCAAACAAGAACTCTTTATTACTACTTTTTATTATTAGTTTTCTTGGGCTTTTTTGCAGTTCAATGAAATCGTTACAATATCTTCTAAGTATATTTTCGGCTATTGTTTTTATGCTACCATCTAGATTTGAATAGACCTGGTTAGCAATTATCAGCGGGATTTTGGTTTCTTTTAGCAATCTCAACTGTGAATTTAGCATTCCATTAGCCAGGTCCTGATTGTGTTTAACTAATCTTTTATAATGCGGACCCAAGGTATCGATGATAATCAAAGAAATTTTTGTCTTTTTTGCTATGTCTACTATCAACTTTACCTTTTCCTGCTGCTCTTTAAAGTTTTTTGCTTTTATTAAGATTAAATTATCCAATAAACTTATCTTGTTATTTGCCAATTGCTTGAATCTCTCTACAGGGAAACTGTTTTCTGTGTCTAGAAAGATAACTTTGTTGTTTTTGTTTAAATGTTCTATTGCTTTTATGATGGACAGGGTTGTTTTGCCTGTTCCTGCTTCGCCGTAAATTACCGTAGTACTATTAAATAAGTCAGTTATGTTCATAGTGTATATTAGGATTAGATATCTTTAAAAGGATTATTCAAGCGTAAAGTTTATATATAAGTTGTATATACATAAAGGTGTATACACAAAATGACTACAAACGATATCTTTGAAAACGTTGTATTATGCAATAAATGTAATACTAAGACTAGAAAAATTATTGTAGACAGAAATGGGTTTAAAATGAGAACACTAGAGTGCCCTAATTGTGGTAAAAGAATATACCACCCATTAGATTTACAGGAATCTGAAAACTTTAACAAACTAAAAAACAAGGAGTTTTCTGTTAAACTAAGAATGGTTGGCAACAGCTATGCTGTTTCAATACCAAGAGAGATAATAGATTTTCAGGAAGAAATGGAGAGGGAGATACAAAAGGAATTTGAGAAGATGGACAAGATAATAAAAATGTGCCTAGAACGGCCTGGAAAATTAAGTCTATTTTTTACAAAAAGCGAGTTTGGCATACCTTTAAATAGTAAAAAAGAAAAAAAGAAAGAATTAGTTGAAGACGAGGAAATAGTTGAGGATGAGTAAAATGGAAAAAAATTTATTACTCATATTTGTTGAGCGGGGGTTAAAATAAAATGATGACTGGGCAAGTTAAGCAACAAAGAGAAACCAAGCTTAAGGTAATGGAAAGCCTGCAGGAAGAGGCATATAAAGGAATAATCAGGATAGATGCCCAGACTATGAGGGAAATTGGTGTAAGAGTCGGAGATGTCATTGAAATTGAAGGGGGAAGAATAACTGTAGGTATTGTTGACAGGGCTTATCCTGCTGATATAGGGCAGGGCATAATAAGGATGGATGGTATAATAAGAAGAAATGCAAAGACAGGTATAGGTGAGTATGTAAAGGTTAGAAGAGCAGATATTAAAGAAGCCGTTAATGTTACTATAGCTCCGGCCCAACAAGGTATTCTTGTACAAGCAGATCCTGAGATGTTTAAGCATGGCCTTTTGGGAAGAGCACTTGTTAGAGGGGACCAAATTTCTTTAGGTGGAATTAATAGAAGAAGAACAACTATGGCGGGAAGTCCTTTTGAAGATATATTTGATGTTCTTGAGCAGGGCTTTATTGGTGGTTATGGTTTTGGAGGAGGACTAAATTTTATAGTGGTTAACACAAATCCAAAACAAGCTGTAATTGTAACAGACCAAACTGAATTGATACTTAATCCGAAAGCTACCGAGGTTACAGAAGAAAAAATAGTTGATGTTACTTATGAGGATATTGGTGGATTAGAGGAGGAGGTTAAAAAAGTAAGGGAGCTAGTTGAGCTTCCATTAAAGCATCCTGAAATCTTCAACAAGCTTGGAATTGAGCCACCGAAGGGTGTTCTTTTGCATGGACCACCTGGAACTGGAAAGACCTTACTTGCCAGGGCTGTTGCTAACGAAACAGCAGCGCATTTTATTTCTATTAACGGACCTGAGGTAGTAAGCAAGTTTGTTGGGGAGGCTGAAAGGAGAATAAGAAAAATATTTGAAGAAGCTGAAAAGAATGCACCAACTATTATTTTTATAGATGAGCTGGATGCTATTGCTCCTAAGAGGGACGAAACTTATGGTGAGGTTGAGAGAAGGATTGTTGCACAATTGCTTGCTACAATGGATGGCTTAAAATCGAGGGGCAGGGTTGTTGTTATTGGTGCTACAAACAGACCAAATGCATTAGACTCTGCCTTAAGGAGACCCGGAAGGTTTGATAGGGAGGTTGAGATAGGAATTCCTGATAAAAAAGGAAGATTGTCTATACTGAAAATCCATACTAGAAACATGCCTCTTACCAAAGATGTCAATTTACAAAGGCTTGCTGATATAACTTATGGTTTTGTTGGGGCTGATTTGGAG
>Ga0210057_1007923_pt1 | contig 12713 bp, 12 predicted proteins | sample CryGeyCG2114_010_2_FD_183968 | JGI IMG/M metagenome (GOLD analysis project Ga0210057, IMG submission 183968) | Groundwater microbial communities from aquifer - Crystal Geyser CG10_big_fil_rev_8/21/14_0.10 (SPAdes) (version 2) | ecosystem: Environmental > Aquatic > Deep subsurface > Groundwater ... | reverse complement strand
CTTGAAATTTGATATCTTTTACTTGCCTCTCTTTAGAGGTTAAAAAGCAATATTCCGCGGTAGCTCAGTTGGTAGAGCAACCCGCTGTTAACGGGTAGGTCACAGGTTCGAGCCCTGTCCGCGGAGCATTACTGGACTTCGGGCATAGATTTGCCCGATTTTCCTTTTATCCATTGGCTTTTTCGCAGGTTCTAACCTTGCGGCAATCTTGCGAGCTTCTTTTGCCGCAGTTTGTATCGGAAACAGCAAATTATCCAGAGAAACATTGAGTTTTTTGTCTTTGAGGATGAGGTCCGAACCTAATGCGGCAAAAACCTCTCTTTTCGCTTCAGGGTTGTTATTTTTCTTTGCTTCGGCAAAAATTGTCGCCGCTTTCTCCGCGAAGTTGAAGCCGCGCTCGGCAATCTCAAGCCAGTTCTCAACTCGCTTGTCTGTATCCTTGAGAAACTCTTGAAAACGCTCTTTCTCGGATAGCAGAATTGTTTTCTTGGTTTTGAACTCACTCTCTGTGATTTCTCCGTTTGCCCGCATATCAATGAGGTTGTCTATTCTTCGCACACTTGCCTCATACTCGCGTCTTTGATTGCCGTAGATGTGTTCTCGGTCCGAGACCTCTTTTTCGTTCATCTGGCGTAATCGCGCCACTGCCCAATCTTTGAAATCTGCGGGGATTTGCAGTTTTGCAAGCTCGGCGGCAATCTGTTTCTCAAGTTCACTTTCTTCTATGGCTTGCTGGGTGCAATTTGGGTCTCTGCGCTTGGTGCAGTGGTAATAGGTGTAGCGATGCACATTGCCGTTTTTCTGATACTTTGTTTTTTCTTCGGCAGTAATCATACAACCGCACTCGCCACAGCGTATTGGTCCGCGATATGCAATCTCGCGCTTCTGTTTTCGTATTTGTGATGGTCTGCCAAGTAAAAATTGTATTCTCTCATATTCTTCACGGGTAATCATTGGTTTGTGTATGCCCTTGTGCCAGTTGCCGCTTCCAACGGGATACTCAAACTCTCCGTAATAAAACGGGCGGGTGAAAATAAGATAGATATTGCTTCGGCTTATCTTCTTGCCGTTCGGAGACCGAAAGCCCCACTCTTTTGTCGCCATCTCCAAAATACGCGGTGGTGAGTGTTTGCCTGTAAGCATAAGGTCAAACATTTTCCGCACTATATCAAAGCGTTCGGGGTCGGTATGGATAGTTTTACATCCCTTCTCCCCGTGTTTATCGTTTGTATAACCAAGAGGTGCGTGCACTGGATAAATGCCCATTTTTGCTTTCTGCTCAAGACCGCGCTTCACATCACGCCCTTTCTTTGCGCTTTCATACTGCGATTGCGAGAGTGCCATCTGAAGCATCCAAATGCCCTCGGGCGTATTTTCAAAGTGATAGGTGGCAAGTTTGAGGTCCCCGATGACACCGGTGCGTATCATATAGGTTATTTCGCCCGCGTCCTTTTCGTTTCGTGAGAGGCGGTCCGGGTGCCACGCAACAAGTCCTGTGCGTTCGCCCTTGCGTATGCGCTCAAGCATATCTGCAAAAGCTGGACGGTTGAACGGCTTGAACGCGCTCGCCTTATCTTCCACAAACTCAATATCCAATTTTCCGAAAATCTCGTTGAGCTTGTCTTTCTGCGCTGGAATAGAAAGTGCCTGCCGTTCTTCACCCTCGGTGGACTTTCTCACATACGCGAAGTATTTTATTTTGTTCGTGTCTTTATTCATAAAAACTCAAAGGGACGGTCTGGTTGACCCAGTTGCGTCTCCGTGAGGATAGCTTCCGGCAGACCGCCCCTTTCAGGACAGAAGCTATAAAAAAACTCACGGGTATTGGGCAACGGGTCAACATCTTCATTATATGCCTTTCTCAAGTAAAGCCAAGTCAATATGCTCAAATCGCTCAAATGCGCTGTCAATGAGGGCAATGGTGTTGGAATATGGCAATCCTCGTGTAAGCTCGGCTGACGCTTCAATTTTGCGTGTTAAACGCTCGGTGTGGTCCGTATTCCAGATGCTGAATATCGCCCTTTTTGCTTCTTTGGCCCCGTGGTCTCGTATGGCCCGCGCCAAGCCGTAAGAAATCAATGCCCGGTTCATACTATGCGCATCGCCGCCGAGTGTCTTTGCTTGCGAGAGTATGTGTAAGAACAGAGCCAGTTCGTCTGTCGGGCCGAGAAGCGCAAGCTGGTTTTCCGGCCGCTGGATAAGCCCGCGCCACGACTTGAGTATCAGCGTTTTGCATAAGTCCGGTGTAAAAAGGTCTTTGAGCGTAACCGGTGTTTTCGGTGCTCTGCCGAGCGCAGTGTTCACTTCACGCATAACCGTCTGCGCTTTCTTGACCCTATACTCATACCGAAACACCTCTCGGTTTTGCAATCCATAGCGTTCTATGACGGCTCTTTCGTGGTCTATCTGCCCCTTATCTTTTCGCTTCACTTTCGGACGCATAGCGTCAGCGACTTTGTCATAAAAGACACGCTCAATCGTTCCCGAGTAAATGTGGAGCCAACGCCCGCCATTCTTTTCTTCTTTGAGGGTAACATCCACGACTTTGTTTATATCAACGCGGTGAAGCTCCGCGAGTGCTTCCTGCATCCGTATGTTTTGCGGCAAAAGCACATTCTTGCAAAAATTGGCTACTGATACGCGGGCATCTGCTATAACATCGCTCTCAATCAGAACCCCAACGCCGCCAAGTGCTTTTTTGAAGGCCGCAAGCACTTTATCCAAGTCCTGTTCCGATATTTCTTGCAAGCTGTTCCTGTAAAGCAGTTTTGGAGCCGAAAACTCGGCTTTGAGAATATACTGCACAGCATCGCGGGCTTTAGTAAGCACCTCAAAAACATCTACTTTCGGCAGATAGCCATCGGAGTAAGGCGGCTTCAAAATAAAATGTCGCAGGTAAATACGGGTTGATTGCTTTTCGGTTGACGAGAGCTGGCTATACTCGCGCCTTGTAAGTTCAGGTAAAAACAACGAGGTGTTCGTAATTTGAAACTTGCGCGGGCCGTAGATTTTTATGATAACTGTATCCATAAGTGCTTTTTATGTTGTCGGTGTTTTTCAAGGAACCCTGCGGGGATTTTTCGCAGAGTTTTGCGTGTCTTGTTGTTCATCTGCAACAGCGCGACTCACGGCTTCAACCAAACGAATAAGCCGCAGACCTTTTTCAAGTGCCTGCTCTTTAGTGATTTCAGTTCCAAAATGCTTCTTGTAAAGCATCTGAAACTCCAAAAGGTTGTCGTCCGTGAGGTTCATAGTTATTCGCTGTATAAACGATTTTTCAACGCCTTGAGCTGGTCAAAGTAGGCCCGGGCGTTGAGCTTCAATTGGTCCGCAAAGTAGGCGTTTGCGGTTTCGTCAATGTTTTCTTCGCGCCGGAAAATAAAGAGCACTTTTCGCGGGTTGTTTCTGTTGAGCGACAATAATTCAAAACCCGCGCATAGTAGCGCGGTTGATACGCCGAGGTCATAAGTCGTCCAGACATACGCGGGGTCATTCAACGCCGCAACCTCGGGCTTCTCGTTTTTATTTGTCTTGCGCATATAGGGTAATGATTATTGAGTAATGCGAGAGTTTTTTGCTCTCACCCTATATGCTGAAAAATCAGCGAAACAAAAAATCCTGTTGTAATAACAGGAGTTTTTGATGTGTTGAAAAGAAAAAAGCCCTCTGATTTTTCAGAGAGCTTATTCTTCGCTATCTTCTTGTATGCGTTTTTCCTCGTATGCGAGGCGGTCTGCTTCGTCTCCTCGGTTTTCATTCAACCGGCCGCCTTGAGGCCAAAGGTTCTCTCGTCTCAAAGACGGTTCCGGCAGTATGGCAAACTTCGGCTCGTAATAGACGCGGTTGTCTCGGAATGGGTCATCGCTGGTTTTGAAAATCTCTTTGAGCTGTTTTGCAAACCCACTCTTTGCCTGTTGGACATTGTTTGTTGAAAGCGTTTTATTATCTGTAATCATACGGCGCATATTTTCTGCCGTTGCCTGTTTTATATCCGTGGATGTGAGCGCGGCCAGAGCACACAAGAAGCCCCAATGCCGGTCCGGTTTCTGCTGTATTTTGCCCGAAAAGAAGCCGAGCCGGATGTAATCGGCGGTTATGATATGGCCATTGTCGTAAAAAATCTCAATCTCTTGTTTACCTTCTTTGATTTTGAGCGTTACCTTCTCCCACTTGACCGGCTCCGGGAACGGTAATTCAATCGGCGACTCTCGCTTTCTGCCTTTTTGATGAGGAGTTTCGCCCACATTCTCCACCTGTAACTTCGGCATAGCTGTGATTTCAATTTTCTGCGGCGTTTTTTGCTCTTGCGGACTTGTGAACATATTGCCGAAGCCCCTGACCATCGCATCCTCAATAGCGTTGAGCACTTTATCGTTTCCGGTTTGCTTTTTTTCTTTTTCTTGCGGCGGTTCAAAAGAAAACTCGCCCCGTGCCTTTCGTTCTTCAATGTTTTTGGCTATTCGGTCCCACTTGGCCGCTTTATTTTTTCTATGTTCTGTTACGGCTTCGTCTATTGCGTTGAAGTGCTGAACCAGCCAACCCGGCATCGGAAAGGTTTGCTGGCCCGCCCTCACCCAAGCGGCTTCAATTTTTCCGACAAAATCCATCATTCCCGATTGCCCGCCGCACTCCCACCAAGTATCCATATCCTCAAATAAGAAAAGATGCTCGGGCAAATCTTGCGACAACGCCTCTTTTATTTTTATGAAATCCTTGCGTCCTAAAATGCCGTTGAGGTTATCCAAAAGCAAGATATATTTAGCGTTTAAGTTTTCATCGGCAAATCCTATGTATCCGGTAGATACGGCCTCAAGTATTCGGAAAATGTGCCCCATAGTGAGTTTGAGCAAGAACAGGGCTTGTTCGTATGAAAGCTCCGAGAGTTTTATTTCTTCGCCGCTAATAGCTCTCGTTGCGTTTGTGATACGCTCAATAAGCTCTGATTTCTTCTCCATTTCCTTGCCCACTTCCGTTGGGTCCGGGTTCAGCGCGGTAATCTCAAGGAGAAAGGCGTTTATGAGGTCTGACGGACTCTCCGCTTTTTTGGCTTTGGCCTCAATGTGCGCGGTGGCAAGAGATGTGAATGGTCTTTTGTAAGTTTCCTTGATACGGCCGAGCTTGCCATATTCTATGAGTTCTTCGGCTTTGCCGATAACTTCAAGATAGAGCTTCTCAAGCTCTTTATGGTCTAACGCTTGATTGTTTTCGTATGCGCTTACCAAAACAATCAATTGACTCCAGAGCACCCATAACTGCGCTATGTGGCTTGGGAACAAGACATATCCTTTCGGTTCAATCACATTGCCGTCCGTATCCATCCACTCAATAATTCCGAGGTCCCATTCTTCTTCCGAAGGACCGATATAGAGCTTTCCGTCATTAAGTGTTATGCGGTCATATTTCAGCCATTCGCTGTATTTCTTCTCTATCTCGGCGGCTTTCTCTTTATCTCCGTCAAAGAATAACGGATGGATAGCGGCTTCAATGACTTTGTATAAAATCTTGTTCGCTTTATGATTGGCCGAGGTGCTTAATACGCGGAAAGCGTCAAAGAGAGTTTTCCATTTCGTGTTCGGATAAACTATCATCTTTGTCGGCACCCCACACTTTTTAAGAAAATCAACGAGCTTCGGGCCGGTCTTATGTTCTGCAATATCTCGCGACAAAAGCTCAAGTGTTTCTGCTCGGATTACTGCTCTTTCTTCTCTGTCTTTCAGAAGTTCCTTGACCCTTTTTATATCCAAAACACGCAAATATGTTTTTGGGAGATAGATATTTTTGAGGCCGCCGCTTTCAACTACTTCAACCTCAACTTCCATTCCCGGCTTCAATCCTTGCATTCCTTTTTCTTTGGAAATCTTTACTGCGTCAAAATCCTCAAGAAAATGCCAAAATGCGCTGTTGTTGATTTGTATTTCGGGATTTTTTGGCTCGCCGGAGACATAGTTGTCTATGCTTATTTCGTCTCCGGTCTCGTCAGCCCAAGTGTTCTCGGCAATATCAATAAGCGTTTCCAAGTAACGGAAAATATGAGGCGTAAAATCAAACGGCAGTTTTTCTTTGTTGTAGTAGCGAGTCATTGTAATTTAGGGTAATCGTAATTTTGGTATTGCAGACAACTTCTATCTGCGTTATTCTGTATGTTAAGCAATGTAAGGTAAAAAATCAATGCCGAAACGAGCCAAGAAAAAAGAAAATATGCCGGAGCTTCTATCGCTCAAAGAGGCGTGCGATATTTTGAAATGCCATCCAAACACTCTCCGGCAGTGGGACAACAAAGGCATTCTTATTGCCGTGCGTTTTGGCGAGCGGAGAGATAGGCGTTATAGAAAAAACGACATCCTAAAACTTCTCAAATCAAAATAAAACTATGGCAAGAAAGAAAAAAGAGCAACCAAAGAAAGACGGGCTTACCAAAGCGGACATAAAGCGCGTCTGTGATATTCTGCGCCGTGATGACGGCGTGGGCGCAAAGGACTACATTGAGCAGTTTTCTTGGCTTCTTTTCTTGAGGGTTTTTGAAGGCGTAGAAAGTCAGCTCAAAGACCTTGAGGAAGCAGAGGGCAGGAAATATAAGCCGATTATTGATGCCGAATACCAATGGTCATCGTGGGCGAAAAAGGATTGGAAAGACAAAGGAGAACTCATACACTTTATCAATAAAAAACTCTTTCCATATCTCAAGGCACTCAAGGGCACGAAAGAAAAAGACAAAATCGCGGAGCTATTCCGTGAGCTTCACAATAAGGTTTATTCGCCATATAACCTGCTTGAGGTTATTGAGATTTTGGACAAGATTGAAAAGCATCATTTCAAGGATACGCATCTTCTCTCGCAAGTGTATGAGGAAATCCTGCAAGCGATGGGAAGTGAAGGCGGCTGGTCCGGCGAGGTTTATACTCCGCGCCCCGTCATTCGTCTGATGATAAAAATCGTCAATCCGAAGCTCGGCGAAACTATTTTTGACCCATTCGTTGGCTCGGGCGGTTTCTTGGTTGAAAGTTTCAAATATCTTTACGAAAACTCGGCAAAAGATGTCCGCGCGTGGCGAACGCTTCAGACAAAAACATTCTTCGGCAAAGAGAAAAAGCCGTTGCCATTTTTGATTGGCAATATGAATATGATTTTGCACCATATTCTCGTGCCAAATCTTGTGAGAACCAATACGCTTGATGAGGATGTCCATAATGTGCCCGAAGGTGAGAAGCATTCCATTATTCTTACAAATCCGCCCTTCGGGGGCGAGGAAGAAAAAAGGATTGGCAAGAATTATCCCATCCAAGCATCAGCAACAGAAGCAATGGCGTTGCAATACATAATTCGCCATCTCAAGATTGGTGGAAAATGTGGTGTTGTCTTGCCAGAGGGCGACATTATGTTTGGTGGCGGCGCAATGGCCCGTATTCGTCAGGAACTTTTGGAAAAATGCAATGTTCACACAATTATTTCATTACCAAAGGGTGTATTCACGCAAATGGGCGCAGGCGTTACGACAAATCTTATATTTTTTGAAAAAACAGGTTCAACAAAACAAGTATGGTTCGGCGAGATAGTTGGGGATTTTACTAAAGTGAATACTATCAAAGACGAAGATACAAAAAGCATTTTTGAAAGGTGGAAGAAAAAAGAATTATCAGAAACTTCTTGGACCCGAACAATAGAAGAAATAAAAAATGACGGATACAATCTTTCTGCTAAAAATCCGAATAAGACCGAAACAGATTACGGCGACTTTGATGAGAAAAAACTTTTGAAAGAAATAGATGTTGAAATCAACGGGCTTCAAAAGGTAATAGACGAAATAAAAAATACTTATGCCTAACATTCAAAAAGTTCCAATCAAAGAGCTTTTCAACATTGAGAAAGGAACTTTGCAGAGTTTGAAAGGTGTAGCGGGCGAATATACTTTTGTAACTGCAAGCGAAGAATGGAAAACCCATAAAGAATATACTCACGATTGTGAGGCGTTGATTTTTGCGATGGGTGCTGGGGGTTCCCTCGGGCGAACTCACTACATCAAGGGTAAGTTTATTGCGAGCGATTTATGCTTCATTTTGACGCCGAAGGATGAAAAGAAATACCCACTCAATCTTCAGTATTATTTTTTGTATTTCAATTTTATTCGCGAAAAAGTTGTTGCCGAGCTTGCGAGGGGTATGGCGAAGAAAGCAATCAATAAAACCAACTTCTCTGAATATCTTTTGCCCTATATTTCCATTGTCCAGCAAAATATGCTGGCGCAAAGAGGTATGGTTTTGTCAGAGAAAATAAAAGATGTTGAGAAGCTCGCTAACAGCATAAAAAATAAGACCAGTATCTTACTGAAGAAAATGTTGGCAGAAAGTGTAAGAAGCAAGGAACTCCAGCCAGAAGTAAAAACAGCCCGAGTGCCCGTCTCTGTTCAGGTGGTAAATGCCCCAAGGATATTTGATATTCAGCAGGCAGTTGCTTTAGTTCTGAAACGATTTGAGCGTGGCGAGATGGTTGTCGCTAAAATGCTCTACTTTGCGCAGAAGATTTATCAAGTGCCTCTCGGTATCCAGTTCAGTGCGCAAAACTTCGGTCCGTATGATAGCGCGGTAAAGAAAGCCGTTACCGCAGGGCTTTCTCCGAGAAATAAGTTTTTCGCGAAAAAAGGTTCTGGCAATACGCAAGTTCTTTCGTTGGGACCCAATGCAAACAAGATATTGAAATACGCCAATTCTTCACTGGCAAGAAAGATGAACGGCTATTTGGACGCGACAATATCCTACTTTTCCGATAGAGACAGCAGTTCAATAGAGCGTTTGGCTACAATCTGCAAGATTATTGAGGATGCAAAAACGACAGATGAGAAAATCGTCAAGGAGAAACTGCACGAATGGAAGCCAAACAGATTTCAGGATGCCGAAGTATCCCGCACGATTGCTTTTATCAAACAGCAGAAATGGGATACAAAGCTAATAACATAACTATGCCTTATTCAGAAGACGATACACGGGTCAAATTGATAGACCCACAAATACACGATTGCGGATGGGGTGAGGAATATCTTACCCGTCAATTTCCTATTGCAGATGACCGCTTTTTTGTTGAAGGCGAGGAGTTCAAGCGTCTCAAGACGGCAAAGTTTGCCGATTATGTGCTCTCGTATAAAAATCTTACGATTGCAGTTCTTGAAGCTAAAGCAGAAGACGAGGACCCGATGAAACACTTGAGCCAAGCGCAGGACTACGCCAAGCGGCTTGATGTGCCGTTTGTCTATGTCTCAAATGGCAAAACAACGATATTGCACGACCGCCGCACAAAAAAGACGGAAGAAGTAACAAGTTTCTTGTCGCCAGAAGAAATGTATCAGGCGTATCTGGAATGGAAAGGGTTTGCCGATAAGAAACTGGACGCGCTTGCATACCCGCTCCATATTGCTGGTTCAATGCGTCCCCGAGCGTATCAAGAAGCCGCAATTAAACACACCGTTGAAGCATTTATAAATGACAAACAGGTGGCACTTCTCACGATGGCAACCGGCACGGGCAAGACATACGCCGCGTTTCAGATTGTCTGGAAGCTCGTCAAATCACGAACAATTCATCGGGTTCTGTTTCTTTGCGACAGAATTATTCTCCGCGATGATGCGTATGGCAGGGATTTTGAGCCATTCGGCGAAGCGCGATGCAAGATTGAGGGCGGCAGTTTCAATAAAAACCGAGACATCTATTTTTCTACATACCAAACGCTGTATGCTAATGACCTATACAAGCAAATACCATCCGATTTCTTTGACCTAATAATCATTGATGAGTGTCATCGTTCGCGCTTCAAGGATTGGGGCGTTATTCTTGACCATTTCCAAAGTGCAAAGCATCTTGGAATGACCGCAACGCCGAAGCGCGAGGACAACATTGATGTGTATGAGTATTTTGGCGAACCGGTGTTTGAGTATTCGCTCGGGCAAGCGATTGAGGACGGCTATCTTGTGCCCTATAAAATCTACAAAATCACGACCAACTTATATCGTGAGGGTTTGGATGTTTCTGCGGCTGAAGAAGTTATCTACGATGACGAGATAGAACCAGACAAAGTAAAGGATTTCTATGAGCCATCAGAATACGAGCGAGCCGTAACTATCCCAGACCAGATAGGCCTGCTCGCGCAGAAAGTGATTGAGGTGCTGGATAAAACAAATCCTTACGGCAAAACCATTGTGTTTTGTGTGGATATGGCTCACGCGCAAGCGGTAAAAGACAAGCTCAATGAACTCAAGGGCAGTGAAGAATACGCATCGCGCGTGGTATCCGAAGATAAAGACGATTTGACGAGCTTTCGTGATAAGGAAAGAGCGATGCCTGTTGTAGCAACTACCGTGGACCTGCTCTCAACGGGCGTGGACATTCCTCATACCCAAAACATCATTTTTATGCGTCCTATTGCTTCACGAGTTCTTTTCAAACAAATCATCGGACGCGGCTCTCGTCTTTTTGAGGGCAAGGGTTTTTTCAGAATTATTGATTTTACGAACGCCACACGGCTTATTGATGAGTGGGATATTGCGCCAAAGCCGCCCGAACCGCCGGTGCCGCCCGAAGAACCAATCCCGCCTTTTGACAAACTTATTATGGGCATCGTCATTGACAACAAGCACGAGAAACCAGTTGCGGGCGCAGTTGTCAGAGCAAAACTCGGACGCTGGGAGAAGCTCGGCAAAACTGATGAGGATGGAATGTTTAAGATATTCGGCTTGCCGTCAAATGACGGAGTAAATCTTCACATTGAACACGCGGACTTCAAGAAATTGAGCAAGAAGCTCAAACCACACGCGTCCGAAGAAGAAACTCCGTATGAGTTCCGTTTGAAAGCGTGGAAATCCGCGCCGAAGAAAATAATCGTCAAAGGAATTGAAGTAACGATTGACGAGGAGATTGAGGTTGAGTTTGACGGCATCAAACTTTCGTATGCCGAATACCGCAAATACTCAAAAGACAAAATTGGGCAGACAATTCATTCTTCCGATGATTTGCGGGCTGTATGGATTGACCCGCAGAAACGCGAGCAGTTTATTTCAGACCTTGAAACCAAGCGTGTGAACATTTCTCTTATCAGGTCAATTGAGAACCTTGAGGATATAGATACTTTTGACATCATCGTCCATATCGCTTTCAACGCGCCTCTTTTGACCCGTGATGACCGCGTAACGCATTTTATGCGGCAGAACGCCAAGACCATAGACCAATATGGCAAAGAGATTGGCGAAGCAATCCGCGAGATTATGGAGAAATACAAGATTGGCGGCGAAGAAAATCTATCATCAGAGTTTTTTGAACTTCCTAATATGAGCGCGAAGCAAGAGACGATAAAAATGAAATACCCCGAAGGGCTTTATGGCTTTGTGCATTCGCTCAAAGAGGGCGTTTATTCGGTTGTGAAATAATTATGCCGACAACCAACGAAAAGAAAGAAAATGTGCTCAAATATGACGGACCGACCTCATTGAAGAAAATTGAGGAGAGGTTATTGGAGATTGAACACGAAAAGCCGATGCGCATTCATAATGCCAAAGAGAATTATTCTGGCGGTATTGAAGATGAGATTGAAGCCGATGATATTGAATATCTGGATGTAGAAAAAACACGGCTCCAGCTCAAACGACAGTTTATTCTGGACGAACGCAATAGTTGGAAAGCAAAAAGCGTTTGGAATGTTATCGTGCCAATTATTGTTTCTATAATCACGGCTTTTGTTGTTTCTGTATTGTTAAAATAGTGATGGGATAAAAAATATGACAGAACGAGAATATCAAAATAGAGCCAAAGAAGTCCTTGAGCGTATCTATGATGAAGTAGAAACGCAGTGGCATCCTTTCCGTGGACACGGACGAGGAATGTATGCCCCCAAAGTTGATATTGCTGTCGGACCTTTTGCTACCGAAAGGAACTATGAACATCGCTACGGCGAGCTACTTGAGCAAACGCGGGATTTTATTGAGCGTCTCATTGAACGGCATAATCAAAATGTTGAAAATAACGAGGAGCAAACTTCGTTTGACCGCATAGCTCATTTCAATGAGAATGCGAGATGTCTGCTTTGCATTGAAGTTGAAGAAACAGGGAGCAGAAAGCATTGCTTGGGTGATTTGGTAAATGCTTCCGCGCTCGGGAGAGTTGGTATTCTTGTTGCTCGGTCTGAAAAAATGCTTAATGTATTCCTACGACAACGGGTGTATCTGCACTTTTTGGCGAGAGTAGGTAAAAACACATTCAGAACCGATAATGCGCTTGTGCTTACAGCCGCACAATTTGACGAATGTCTTGCGGCGGTAAGATGAGCTAAAGCAAATCAACCAAAATGCTAAACTTCAATCCTAAAAAATGCCTTTGTAATGTTGCTGATTGCGGCAAATGTCTAACTCTTGGTTGCACGGATGATGATTGCGGCACTCATCGCATAATAACCAAATGGCGGTATAGAAAACGCCTTTTGGAGAGCTTAATGACCAAAGCCAAAAAATTGAGCGGTAGTAAATCCAAAAAAGAGTTGGCAGATTTACAGAAGGACATAAAAACCTGTGAAGAAGAAGTTGAGAGGTTAAAGGGCAAAGCTGTATGAAAAAGACGATTTTCCTTGCAGAAGCAGGGTTCTAACTTCGTCCAGCACCCGGAGCCAAGAGACTAGATACGAACTCGGATTTTGAAGACGAGAGGGTTCGCTCGCCCAGCCCCGCCAATGGCGGGGGTGGG
>Ga0210057_1007922_pt1 | contig 12714 bp, 12 predicted proteins | sample CryGeyCG2114_010_2_FD_183968 | JGI IMG/M metagenome (GOLD analysis project Ga0210057, IMG submission 183968) | Groundwater microbial communities from aquifer - Crystal Geyser CG10_big_fil_rev_8/21/14_0.10 (SPAdes) (version 2) | ecosystem: Environmental > Aquatic > Deep subsurface > Groundwater ... | reverse complement strand
CTCTTCCACAGGAAAGTGTACCAGCAATAGTGGTATTGCTTGTTTGTTTTTTGTCATCTGCCACAAGTAGGATGCGGGCTCTCATCATCTGTCTGGGAGTCCAGCGTCCTTTTTTAAGCATACCCTCCAGTTGCTTTCTCTGTTGAGAGCTAAGGGCGATGACCTGAATATATGTAGTCATACATTCAGTATAATTACATTAGTATTAAGGTGTCAAGATACTAGCACATGTTTGCTAGGGTAATTACATAACTGTTTTAGCGTCACATTGAGTAGGTTTTAAGACGCTAAGCGATTTGTAAAATACTTACTATACTGAGCGGGATACGGGTATTGTCCTATTTTCCGATAATTATTCAGAGCGGTGGACGAGATTCGAACTCGCGACCTTCTCCTTGGGAAGGAGACATTCTACCACTGAACTACCACCGCAATTCATTTTCTGGATTCCCGATCGGGGTCGGGAATGACATTATTATAACTCTTTGAAGATTCAGATTCTAACGAATGATTAGGATGACATGATCCAAATTCATCTCGGTATCACGAGCTCCATACCCACTTCAATAAGATCCGGACTTGCAAGATTGTTTGCCTGTGCAATCCTTACCCATGCATTTTTATCACCGTAGACTTTTTGAGCAATTGAAGCAAGGCTGTCTCCACGTTGTACGATATATTTATTTTTTGTATAGGTCACACGTCCTGAAGAAATTGCGCTGATTTGACCATTGATATCAAGCTCTTTGTCTTTCGGTACTTGATTTGGAGTGGCATTGTCAATCTTTATATTTGCGAGTGTATTTGATAAATCTGGAGAAGTAATTTTGTCTCCGTCTTGAGCTTTGAAGGTGAATAGCTCAGCGATATTGGTCTTCAAGCTTGCAAGAATCTGAGTACCAAGTTGTAAAAAGAATACATATACTATGAAAACAAGGGCAATAAGACCCGTAATGAAAAATGAACGATTTTCTCGTATCAACAATTGCACCTTCTTTTTGTAAATACTTACTTGGGTTTTGTCCTGTTCTGGAGTGTTTTCCATACCATCCCATTGTAGCATACCAATTTTCATTTTATGCTACAATTGTCTCATATGCGAAAGGAGGTGAATAAACGATGAATACATTTTTGATAGGAGGAGGTGTACTAATACTTCTGGCGGTGTATCTTGTTTCCACATACAATGGTCTAGTTGTCTTGAAAACACGGATTCAAGAAGCATTTTCTGGCATTGATGTTCAGCTGAAACGAAGAGCAGACCTTATCCCAAATCTGGTCGAAACAATCAAAGGATATGCAAAACACGAAAAAGAGGTATTTGAAAACGTGACAAAGGCTCGCTCAGCACTCATGACTGCAGACAACGTCCACGCAAAAGCTGAGGCCGACAACATGTTGACCGGAGCACTCAAATCATTGTTTGCTGTGGCTGAGGCATACCCTGAGCTCAAGGCAAATACAAACTTTCAAGACCTTCAAAGACAGCTAGAAGATACCGAAGACAAGGTTGCATACTCACGACAGTTCTACAACAGCAATGTTTTGGACTTCAATGCAAAAATTCAAATGTTCCCAACAAATTTGCTAGCAGGAATGCTTGGGTTTACTGCATTTGAGTTTTTCAAAGCAGACGAATCTGAACGAAAAAAAGTAGACGTAAAATTCTAAGACTAATGAACTGAAATGAAATTGTATCAATGTCATTCCCGACTTTGGTCGGGAATCTATTTCTCCCAGAGAAAGAATGGATCCCGCATCAAGTGCGGGATGACATTTGATAGTTAACTTTGATTCCTCTGAAATTATTATCAATGAATACATCATGTCAATATATTCTGAAATAGCACACAATAGATTCAAAACATACCTTATTTTTGGTCTGTTTCTCATACTTTTCACTGGATTTTTTTACCTAGTGGGGAATTCCTATGGGGACGCGAACACATATGCTGTCTTGGGTTTTGTGATTGCATTTGGATCTAGTGTGGGAAGCTATTTTCATTCAGATAAAATCGTACTTTCGACGACGCATGCACGACTTGCAAAAAAAGAGGAGTTTTTTGACTTCTACACAGTTGTTGAAAATTTGAGCATTGCGGCAGGAATTCCCATGCCAAAGGTCTACGTCATCGATGATCCTTCTCCGAATGCATTTGCAACGGGTCGAAATCCAAAGCATGGAGTGGTTTGTGCGACAACGGGACTGCTTTCACTTCTCAACCGATCGGAGATTGAAGGCGTAGTTGCTCATGAGCTCTCACATATCAGAAACTACGATATTCTCGTGTCAACGATCACGGCAGTTCTTGTCGGAACTATTGCGCTCACCGCAGACTGGATTATGCGGAGTTTTTGGTGGAGTGGTGGGAATCGAAGTAAAAATAAAAGTCCGATCACGCTAGTTCTGTTGATAATAGCCCTCATTATCACTCCGATAGTCGCAACACTTATCCAACTTGCGGTTTCTCGAAGACGCGAGTATCTTGCTGACGCCAGCGGAGCACTTCTTACAAGGTATCCAGATAGTCTGGCCAATGCTTTGGAAAAGATCAGTAGTTATCCACGAGGCGTGCAGTCAGCATCGTCTTCTACAGCACACCTCTTTTTTGCAAACCCTTTTAAAAAGGGAGATCGTGCCTCATGGTTTACCAATCTTTTTAGTACACATCCTCCAGCTGAAAAGAGAATAGAGATATTGAGGAGGATGTGACCAAATCTCAAAACTCAAATGTTAAATGTCAAAACTACTATTAAACCAAATCCAGGAAAACAAATAGAAATCGAAGTAGATGGTAAGATATTTTCTCGCTATCCCATTAAAACAGAGTTGTTTCAAAAAGGGGATGATTATTCTTCAAAAATTGCAAAGCATGTGCAAACAGTTTTTGCCTGTCATCCTGAGGAGAATCCGAAGGATCCAGAAGAACATGGATTCTTCGCTCACGCTCAGAATGACAACCAAAAATGGTACGTCGTAGTATCTGAAAAGATTGTCGCAATATCTCAGGGCAGGTCATACTTTATCAAAGACATTAAGCCTTCATGGTTTGCTACAACACTCTCAAAATATGTGAAAAAGACGCCACATGGAATTGGGCTTGGGAGTCCGTGGACTATGGAGCTTGCTATAGGTGAAGTCGGACTGCCACGAATATTACTTGCTTCCTTATTATCAGTGCTTACAAAGCCATTGGGTCTTCAGGGAGTGTTTTATCATGTGGCAGGGCGAAGAGCTGCGGCGATCGATGGTCCCACTTCATACTCACTCTATCCAAGTAATGTTTCAGCAAAACTTGCACCCAAAGATCCTCAAACGGCTGCAGAGCTTATCCGCATTGAAATTATGAGACAATTGTCGTCTAAATCAAATCGTCATGCTGAAATTGTTTCAGCATCTTTTGCAGGCGTTGTCATCATCGATGCGAATGACTTAGGAAGAAATGTACTTGGCAATGCCACTGATAAACCAGATTCATTCTTTGAAGAAGTGATGAGAGATAATCCTATGGGTCAAGGAAAAGAGGGGACGCCGGTTGTGATTGTGGTGTGAAGTTTCATCCGATTGTCTTGACATAAGCTCGAACTTTTTCTTGCAAGAACGATTTGATTTCTTTGGTGTCGTACTCTTCTTTCAGCCAGTCAATATCTACTAATTCAATATCGTCATAATATACGAGTTGCTCAAGAAACTGTTCGGCTACAAATTCGCCCTTGAATTTATTTTGCGCATCGGAGATTATATCTTCAATATTCATAAGATTTTGTTTTAGTACATAAAAGACATCGACATAATCCCGCCAGATAGCTCGTCTTCCGATAGTATGCGCTTTATCAGCCACAATATCAGAAATAGAGGCTAACGGAATAGAGTTGGTATCAATCTTCCCATAGAGCAAAGAAAACCAATAGTGAAGAAATGTCACTGAAATATTCTCAACTGTTTCAAAGATGACTTGGTCAGCGGTGTTGTGAGAGTATTGAACATCACCAAAAATGTTTCGCACCTGCTTCCGGAGTGAATTACCAATCGGTTTTGGTGTGAAAAGGTCAAAATCAAAAGAACGACGATGTCCTAGCTGTAGAGCAAGAGCAGTACCACCTGCAAGATAGGATTTACTTCCAAAGGTTTTTAATTTTTGGAAAGTTTCTTTACGTTCTTGGTCGAATATCTCGGGGTATATTTTTGACATATCTAGCGGGATTTGGATTATAATTTCCGACGTCAAGTAAATAATTCGCGATCAAATTAAATCGCGGCGCACGATAATCTTTGTAGGGTTTGGTGAGGAAAACATTTTGAATTCTATCAGCAGGATATGTATCAAACAGCCAGCGCCATTGGGATATGTTTCCGTATGCGAGCAGCTGATGGATGATGTATGTTTTATTTTGTTCAATATCCAATTTATTTACATCGCACGACCAAAGAATTCCCTGCAAGTACTTGGGCGGGTGTTGCTGTTTTGAATTCATATACCTTCATTATACTACCAAAAAGTTACAATCACAATCTTAAGATACAATGGTTTTAGACTATCAGAATAGGATATAAAATGAAAATCTTTTAAACCGGATTCATTTTTCGAAGACGTGATGAGAAATAATCCTATGGGTCAGGGGAGAGAAGGGACACCGATAGTAATCACTTTCAAATCAAATCTTGCGAATAATACATAGCTTATAGTATAATATGCCATGGCTGAAATGTTTCGATTTACTACCTATCCACTCTGTCAATTCTTTAAACCAAGATCAATGCAGGATGTCGGTGAGAATTCATACACACTATTGTCAAATGGTGAAGGTAAGATTGGATCTTCATGGTCAGGAACAAGTCTCATTCATCATCGTTATGGAGGAAGATTGAGCAATGAACATATGAATTTCTTTACAGTTCGAATGGGTTGTGTCACGTATAACCCGTCATTACCATCATTTACATACGGTGCAAATACTTGTTTTGCTGGAGCAACATTTGATAAAAAAGGTGGCATATACGTTTTTCATTCATATGGACTTGATGTCCCGACACCCTTACTACAATTAGTAGATCAAGATAAAGTTTTTGGTGGAGTTGTTGGAGGATGGCATGATTCAATAGAATGTCATCGTACACTGTTTAATGATCTCGGGATGAAAGTGGCTCGACCAAGTGCCGATCTTAAGGTATCATTTGAAGTATATGGATTACCAGAAGATAATGCCGTGGTATATCAATATATTCAATAGTTAGGATTTTGCTTTTCATATTTCCTGAGCTATAATAACTTCATGTCCAAATCAGTACACCTTACCAAAGAAGACGTGCTTCATATCGCACAACTTGCAAATCTTCCCCTATCTGAAGAAAGCATTGAAAAGTATCAAAAGGATCTGACTGAGACGTTACATTATGTGGAGAATTTGGATGAATTGGATATTTCTAAAACAGAAGCGTCATCACATACGACTGATCTTCAAAATGTATTTTTTGAAGATGGCACCAAAGAAACAAGAAAATTTACTCAAGAACAAGCGACGCAAAACGCAAAAAATATTAAAAATGGACAATTTGTGGTAAAGAGATTGATGTAACCTATGGATTTATTTGGAAAAACTATCACCGAGCTTCAAGCTCTTATCAAAGAAAAAAAAGTAGCCGCATCTGAGGTATGGGAATATTTTGTCAAACGTAGTAAACGACACAATCCCAAGCTCAATGCTTATGTTAGTTTGCTTGAAAAACCATCGAACCCTATAGTAAAAGGGATAATCCCTAAAATGGAGCTTTGGGGCATTCCCTTGGCTGTAAAAGACAACTATTGTACAAAAGGCGTTCGCACTACCGCATCTTCAAAAGTTCTTGATGATTTCATTTCGCCGTATGAATCAACGGTGACTTCAAAATTGAAATTATCAGGATATGAACTTCTTGGAAAAACTAACATGGACGCATGGGCACATGGCGCTTCAACTGAAACCTCGGATTATGGCCTGACCAAAAACCCGTGGGATCTGGGACGATATCCGGGAGGATCATCGGGAGGTTCTGCCGCAGCAGTCGCGGCATATATAGCGCCTGGAGCGATCGGGTCTGATACGGGAGGATCTATTCGTCATCCATCTGCGTGGTGTGGAATCATCGGATTAAAACCGACCTATGGACGCGTATCACGATATGGAGTGATTGCCATGGGTTCGTCATTTGATTGTCCCGGACCGATGACTCAATCGGTGGAAGACAATGCGATGCTTCTTCAAATCATGGCGGGAAAAGATCCGTATGATGCAACCTCATCTCCTGTTGCGGTGCCTGACTATCGGTCCAAAATGAAAACAAAAAGAAAACTCAAAATCGGTATTGCCCGTGAATATCTGAAAGGGGTCGAACCTGATATTCAAACGGCATTTGAAAACATGGTTGATGTGATAAAAAAAATGGGGCATTCCGTAGTTGATGTTTCATTAATGTCACCGGAATATTCAATATCAGTTTACACAATCGCACAACGCGCCGAGGTGTCCTCAAATCTTGGGAGATATGATGGAATACGATACGCAAATAACCGCGCCTATTTTGGTCAGGAGGCAAAGCGACGAATCATGTTGGGAACATATACCTTGTCCCATGGATATTATGATGCATTTTACAAAAAAGCTCAAAAAGTTCGCACGTTGATAAAAAATAATTTTAAAAAGACTTTTGAGGACGTCGATCTTATCATTGGACCAAACACTCCCGTCACTGCGCTGAAAGTCGGAGAATTTGAAAAGTATCCTTTTTTTGGTGAACTCATGGATCAACTGAATGAGTCAGCATCAGTTGCAGGAATCCCGGCAATGAGTATCCCAATCGAACTTGATTCAAAAAATCTTCCCATAGGGATGCAAATCATGGGTAATTATTTTGACGAATCAAGCATTTTCAATTTTGCATATCAAATTGAGCAAGAAACCAATTTCTTTGATGTGATAAAAAAGGGAAGGGAGAAATACAAATGAGCAAATACACACCGGTCATCGGCCTTGAAATACACGTTGAACTCAAGACAAAATCAAAAATGTTTTGTCAGTGCGATGCCGATTATTTTGGAAAAAAACCAAACTCAAATACCTGCCCCGTTTGTATCGGTATGCCGGGAGCGCTTCCTGTTCCAAATCGTACCGCTGTTGAGTGGGCCATAAAGATTGGTCAAGCATTAAACTGTGTAATAAACAAACATAGTAAATTTGATCGAAAACATTATTTCTATCCTGACTTACCAAAAGCATATCAAATCAGTCAGTATGATGAACCAATTGCCGTGAATGGTCGTTTTAACATTATTACCACCCCGTCTTCACTACGTTCAGCCACCCCTCCTTATATAGGAGGGGAATTTACTAATAATAATCTCCTCCTTACTAAGGAGGAGTACCCAAAGGGGGAGGTGGTTAAAAAGATCGCTATCACCCGAGTACACCTTGAGGAAGATACTGGGAAACTGACGCACACAGGAAAAGACACCTTGGTAGATTTCAACCGTTCGAGCGTCCCTCTTGTTGAGATTGTTACAGAACCGGATTTCGAAAATGCTGAAGACGTAAAAATATTTCTTGAGAAGCTACATACTATTATCCGCTACCTTGATGTCTCTGATGCAAATATGGAGGAAGGAAGCATGCGCATGGAGCCGAATATTTCCTTGAGCATGATCTCAGATAAAGCAGAACGAATGAAGCACTTGCCAAACTACAAAGTTGAGGTAAAAAATATTAATTCATTCAACTTTGCCAAAAAGGCAATTGATTTTGAGCTTATTCGTCAAGCAAAAATTCTTGATAAAGGAGAAACCCCAGCTCAAGAAACCCGAGGATATGATGATAAAAAGGGAATCACGTTTTCACAGAGATCAAAAGAAGAAGCTCAGGATTATCGCTACTTTCCTGAACCTGATATTCCGCCAATGGAGTTTAGTGATGAAGAGATTGAAGCTATTAGATTAACCATCCCAGAATTGCCCAGCGCAAAACGCGAGAGATTTATAAGAGATTTTGGGCTGAAAGAAAATGAAGCTGCAATATTAGCTAGAGAAAGATCAATTGCGGATTATTACGAATCCGTCTTTTCAAAAATTAAATCAATTAGAGCATCATCTGAGATTGAAAATGTAGAAAAACTTACTGCAAGTGCAATTGTAAATAAACGCATTTCAATAAGTCAGTCTCCTGATGAATTTGCAGAAAAATTTATTGAAACGTATAAGCCAATAGACGTTGATCAAGATAAACTTTCAGAAGTCATCGCATCCATCATTAAAAACAATCCTAAGCAAGTAGAACAATATAATGCAGGCAAAACTGGACTTCTTGGGTACTTTGTAGGCATGGTCATGAAAGAAATGAATGGAAAGGCCGATCCTCAAGCGGTACAAAAACTAATGAGAGAGAGACTTAGTTAATCTGTCATTCCCGACCCCGATCGGGAATCCAGACTGGATCCCCGCGTTCGCGAGGATAACTGTCCTTCGATAAAACTTCGGAATGGTAGCAACGCATGGATCCTTCACATTCGTTCAGGATGACAGTAAGATACGTTATAATATCACCATGTCTTTTGTCCATCTTCATGTACATTCCGAGTTCTCTCTTCTTGATGGCATGTGTCGGGTCAAAGATCTGATTGCAAAAGCCAAAAAGCACAAAATGCCCGCAGTAGCAATCACTGATCATGGCGCACTCTATGGAGCTTTCAAGTTTTTTATTGCTGCAAAAGACGCGGGGATAAAGCCCATTATTGGGTGCGAGCTCTATAAATCAAAAGGTTCAAACAAGGAAAAAACAGCTAAGGGAGAGAAGAACGCTTACCATCTTCTTGTTCTTGCAAAAAACTTCACAGGATATCAAAACTTACTCAAGCTTGTCACATACGCAAATCTCGAAGGGTTTTATTACAAACCTCGAGTGGATTGGGAACTTCTTGAAAAGTATCATGAAGGACTTATCGCGACAACCAGCTGTCTTGGAGGCGAGATTCCACAGCTCATTTTGCAAGATCAAATAAAGCAAGCAGAAGAGTTGTTGGTGCGATACCATACTATGTTTGGTGATGATTTTTATATTGAACTTCAACGTCATCCCAATCTCCCTGAACTTGATAAAGTGAATGAAGTTCTCGTATCCTTTTCAAGAAAATTCAATATCCCACTGGTTGCCACAAACGATGTTCATTATCTCGAAAAAGACGATGCCTATGCACAAGAAATACTGCTCTGCATTCAAACACAGCGAGCAATTTTTGAAAAAAATAGGCCATTGAGTATGATCGATATTCCAGATTATTACTTCAAGTCAGAGGCAGAGATGAGAGAGCTTTTTCATGACTATCCAGAAGCGATCGAGAACACGGGCAAAATCGCAGAAAAGTGTAATGTTGAGATTCCATATGGAAAGCTCATTCTTCCTAAATACGATCTTCCTAAAGGCTACACCAATGAATCATATCTACGTGAACTTACGTATTCAAAAAAAGATCGCATAAAAGATGCAACAGATAAAGTGATCCAAGAACGGCTTGATTATGAGCTTGATATTATCAATAACAAAGGATATGCGCCATACTTTTTATTTGTGCAGGATATTGTCACTTGGGCCAAAGATCAAGGAATTGCAGTTGGTCCTGGGCGTGGATCTGCTGCAGGCTCACTCGTCTCGTACGTACTTCGGATCACTGACATCAACCCACTTCAATACAATATTCCATTTGAACGATTTCTAAACCCTGAACGGCCAACTCCACCTGACATTGATATTGATTTTTCTGACAAACGTCGTGAGGAAGTGATCAAATATATATCGTTCAAATATGGCTCAGACCATGTAGCGCAAGTCATCACGTTTGGAACAATGGAAGCGAAGATGGCTGTACGTGATGTCTCGCGAGCGCTTGGTCATTCATACTCACAAGGAGATCGTATTTCAAAAATGATTCCTCTTGGGAAACAAGGATTTAAAATGTCGATAGACGGAGCGCTTGAAGAATCCGCAAACCTCAAACTCGCATACAACTCAGAAGAAGATGTGAAAAAAGTGATAGATATTGCACGAAAAGTTGAAAGTCTTCCACGTCATTTCTCTGTTCACGCTGCTGCAGTCGTCATCGCTGATAAACCTTTGATCGACTATGTACCTCTCCAGATGGACAACAAGGAGGGTCGTATTATCACACAATACGACATGTACTGCTTGGATCTGAATGCGGTTTCTGAAGACAAGGCAGTTGGCCTAGTGAAAGCTGATATTTTGGGTCTTCGCAATCTTTCAATTTTGGAAGAGGCTCTCCAATATGTAAAAGAATTTAGCGGTGATGTGATAGATATTCACGAAGTACCACTCGATGACAAAAAGACATTTGAGCTCATGAGCAGAGGAGAGACGATCGGCGTGTTTCAACTTGAATCGAGCGGAATGCGACGTCTCGCGCGTGATCTTCAGCCAACAAAGCTCAGTGACATCACTGCTATGGTCGCGCTCTATCGCCCTGGACCTATGGATCTGATTCCGACCTTTATCAAAGGAAAGAAAAATCCTCGCTCAGTTCGATATCTTCACAAGGATCTTCGATCATTTCTTGAAGAAACATATGGAATTCTCGTGTACCAAGAACAAGTGATGGATATTGCTGTCGGGTTTGCAGGTTTCAAAAAAAGTGAAGCAGATCTTTTGCGCATGGCAATGGGAAAGAAAAAGAAGAAACTCATGAAAGAAGGGAAAGTCAATTTCATCCAAGGAGCTTACAAAAAGGGATACACCAAAAAACTTGCTGAGCAGATTTTTGGATTTATGGAAAAATTTGCGGCGTACGGATTTAACAAGGCGCATGCGACTTCATACGCCCTTATTGCATACTGGACCGCATTTATGAAAGCAAATTATCCTGTAGAATTCATGACCGCACTCATGACAGCAGAGCTTCAAGGTGTCGCAGGGCCACAGCGTGAGTACAAAATGGCGCAAGCTCTCGAAGAAAGTAAGCGAATGAAAATTAAGGTTCTTCCTCCTGATATCAACAAGTCAGTGTATAAATTTTCGATCGAAGGACGTTCAATCAGATTCGGAATGTCTGCTATTAAAAATGTAGGATCTGCTGCGATAGATTCGATTATCTTAACTCGTGAAAAAGAGGGAGAGTTTTTGTCTTTTGGCGAATTCCTGTTTCGCGTAGATCTGCGAAAAGTAAATAAACGAACGGTTGAAAGTCTCATAAAGTCAGGAGCCTTTGACGCATTTGGTACGAAGGCTACTCTTTTGGGTGCATATCCTCAACTTGCTGATGAAATTTCGAAAGGAAAAGACAAAAAAGCAGATGGTCAATTTGGGCTCTTTGGGCAAAATGAGCAAAAGAGGTACGTGAAGGATTCATTTCATGTAGTTCCTGAATATACCGAAGACAAGCTCATAGAGTTTGAAAAAGAAGTTATAGGGTTTCTTATCAGTCGAAATCCCATGGAAAAACATAGTGAAATAATTAAAAAGAAAGTGAATAAAAAAATTGGAGAAATAACACCAGAAGATGTCGAGAAAACATTTGTTTTTGCAGCAAATATCTCGAGTATAAAAATGGTTAAAACAAAAAAGAATAATCAAGAAATGGCCTTTTTGCAGGTAAGCGATGCAACTGGTACCATTGAGGTGGTCGTTTTTCCAAAAACATATGCAAAAATGAAAGGTGACTTTGATTCCAATTCGGTTATTCTGTTTCGCGCAAAGGTATCTGAGCGAGATGGTGAAATAAGTCTTCTTTTGGACAAATCAGTAAACCTTGATAAAAGAATGAAGAAAGAACTGGTTGATTAATGCATCGTGAATATGTATGTGTGATATCATATATTCATACTATAATTACCTCAAAGAAAATGACAAAGCCAAAAAGTCATGTGTATAGTGGTTTGAATAAAGAGGGTGACATAGTGAAGACTGTGTCGCCAACGCCAAGGAAACCCGATAGAAATCTCAACATACCGCCAGAATATCTCAATCTTGGGATGTATCTTGTTGTTCCACTCATATTGGGTGTTATGATTGGTATATATCTTGATAATTCTTGGAAAACGGGCGGAACGTTTACCCTTATCGGAATTGGGCTTGGTACAATATCAATATTCTATAATTTATATAAACTCTACAAAAAAGGATGAGTCCACATATTAGCATAAAGGCAGAGAAAGTGTTTGAAATCTTAGGATTTCCAATCACAAACTCATTATTAGTCACAACACTCGTTATTGTGGTGTTTAGTTTTATTGCCAGGTATTATTATCAAGAACTCCAAAAGGAAGACAGGAGTCTTGTATTTTATGGACTCCATGCGATGTTTGTAGGACTTTATGGGATGTTTGAATCAGTTCTTCGAAAGAATGTGAATGTCTTTTATGGACTGCTTGGGTCTTTTTTCTTTTTTATCCTACTGTCAAATTGGTCGGGACTTGTTCCGGGAGTAGGGTCAATTCTTATTGAACCTCAAATACATTTGGAGGAAATTGCTGAAAGTAAAGAAATACATGGATCAGGAAAAATCCCCCTGTTGAGAGGGGGGACAGCTGATCTTAATACGACAGTGGCACTGGCGCTGCTATCTGTTATATTAACTCAAATTTTTGGATTCAAATATTTGGGTGCAAAGGCACATCTTAAGAAGTATTTTAATTTTAAGGACCCGATCATGATCATGCTGGGGCCTCTGGAGATTATCCA
>Ga0210057_1007920_pt1 | contig 12718 bp, 9 predicted proteins | sample CryGeyCG2114_010_2_FD_183968 | JGI IMG/M metagenome (GOLD analysis project Ga0210057, IMG submission 183968) | Groundwater microbial communities from aquifer - Crystal Geyser CG10_big_fil_rev_8/21/14_0.10 (SPAdes) (version 2) | ecosystem: Environmental > Aquatic > Deep subsurface > Groundwater ... | reverse complement strand
GTCTTTTTGTTCAACTGTAGGATTGAAGGTTACGTACGGTTTGACATCGCGCTATGGATGCATAGCCTATGCTTCATCACTCGATACTGTTGGGCCTATTGGAAAATCTGTTGAGGATGTAGCTATTATACTTGAAACAATTGCGGGAAATGATCCACTAGACGCTACATCAGTACGTCATAAAACCCCCAAATATACACAAACGCTCCGAGATAAAAAAAATGGGCTCGTTATAGGTTTACCGAAAGAGTATTTCAAGAATTCACTCACTCCCAGTGTAGCCAAAAAAATACAAGAAACTATAGCTGTATATAAAGAAATGGGCATTGCTTTTAAAGAAGTTTCACTTTCCCTTACAGACTATGCGATAGCAGCTTACTACTTACTAGCAACGAGCGAAACAAGTTCTAATTTAGCCCGTTACGACGGTATACGTTATGGCAATGAACGATCTGTATTTGGCAAAGAGGCAAAACTACGTATGATGTTGGGTGCGTTTACTCTATCAGCAGGTTACTACGATGCCTATTATATTAAAGCTACGAAAATTCGTAGTCTTATTAAACAAGAATTTGACACCGTGTTTAAAGAAGTTGATTTATTACTTGTTCCGACGTCACCAACCCCTGCGTTTAAGTTGGGTGAAAAAATGAATGATCCGCTTCAAATGTATTTATCTGATATATTTACTATTCCAACAAATATAGCCGGGATACCCGCGCTCTCTGTGCCGTGTGGATTGAGTGAAGACACAAAGTTACCCATTGGCTTTCAGCTCCTTGGACCGGCGTTTAGCGAAGGGCTTATTTTACAAACTGCGTATCGTTATGAAAACGCGGTAGGTGGATTTATGAAGTTTGATACACCAATAGAATGACGACATTCACGCCTATAATTGGTTTAGAAACACACATAGAGCTCACAACAAAAACAAAGATGTTTTGTCGGTGCCCCGCTGAATATTTTAACGCGCAACCAAATACGTCTGTTTGTCCTGTGTGTTTGGGTTTGCCAGGTGCTATGCCTATAGCTAACGCGCGTGCTATTGAATGGACAATTAAGCTTGGCATTGCACTCGATTGCACTATAACAATGCGCTCTTACTTTGAGCGGAAACACTATTTTTATCCAGATTTGCCAAAGGGTTATCAAATAAGCCAATACCAATCACCACTCTGCGAAAATGGTTCGTTGACTCTGCCAAACTCAAACATCACCATACCAATACGTCGTATACACCTCGAAGAAGACACGGGCAAGCTTTTACACGACAATAATACACATTCAAGTCTCATAGATTTTAATCGTTCAGGTGTCCCGCTAGTAGAAGTTGTTACCGAACCTGCTATTTCCGACAGTCGTATTGCTGTGGAGTATCTACAGACACTACAAAAGTATGTACAATATTTGGGTATATCAGACGCAGATATGGATAAAGGAAGTATGCGTTGTGAACCAAATATATCACTGAAGTCCCCCGCTGACAAAGGCCTTCCACAATACAAAGTTGAAGTAAAAAATATTAACTCGTTTAGATTTGTGCGAAAAGCAATTGATTTCGAACTAGAAAGACAGGCAAGCATTCTACAAAAGGGGGAGATACCAGCTCAGGAAACCCGTAGATACATTGAAGCAAACGGATCAACAACAGCTATGCGTCAAAAGGAAGAAGCACACGATTATCGATATATGCCCGAACCAGATATCCCTCCTGTAGCTATTAATAAAGATCAACTTCAATTGCTCAAAAAACACGTAGAAACAACCGAGTTACCAAATGAACGCCTTAAAACTCTAATGGAAACGCAGATCAAAAGAGAAGATGCGCTTTTATTAGTTGATGACAAAAAACTTGGTGATTTTCTTATTACAGTAATACAACTATGCACCTCTGAAGAAAAACAAAACGGATTTATACAAAAACTTGTCAACTATTTAGTGAATAAAAAAATATCATCGTCGGTGTCAAAACAACAATTTTATAAACAAGCACAACTGCTATCCAAGCCCATAGAAACAGATACAGTGTTATTAAGACAGTACTTAAAAGAAGCATTAGAAAACAACAAAGCAGCTGTTTCAGATTACAAAGCAGGTAACATAAATGCTATTAACTCTATGGTTGGTTATATTATGAAAGAGTCAAAAGGTGCGTTTCATGCGAAAATTGTTTTAGAAGAGCTCGAAAAAGCGCTCACCTAGAACTCATTTCAATACTAACGGATATGGATTGTCATTGCGATCCCGACGTAAGTCGGGAGAAGCAATCTCTCCTTTGATTAGATTGCTTCGTCGCTGCGCTCCTCGCGATGACATAAGGTCAGGTATTGAAATAGCTTCTAGCCCATTAGTTCTTCCTTACGTAAAAGCCCCGATTGGGCTGTGAGTTTAGCAATAACCGATGCAGCGTTTTTTGAACCCCAAACAAGCGCCTCTTTCTCATTTTTACCATAGAAAAGTGCAGATAAAAATCCAGATGTAAATGCATCTCCAGCTCCTGTAGTATCGCGCGCGCGTGAAAGTTTATGAGCAGGTTGGAAAAATATTTCCATTTTTGTCTGTGCATATGCTCCAAACTCACCATCGGTTATTGCCAATATACACCCTTCTTCTAACTGTAATCTGTTATGATAGTTGACAGTGCCGAGGGCAAGTTCGTTTGCTGGAATGCCAAGCGCATCAGCCAACTCATATCTATTTAAAATTATTATTGTCGCCTGCTTCAAGAGTGATCGTATCTCGGCACCTCTTCGACAATCCTTCACACCCAAATTTACCGCAACCATTGCACCAGCGCTTCGAGCTATTTTTGCTATTTTCTCACGTTCTAACAATGAAGATTCGGGTAAGTTGCCAATAAAAACTACTCGGGAATGTTTCAGCGCATCCATACGCGACTGTGATAAATCAAGTACTATGTGTGATGATCTATGAGTCAGAATAGCGCGTTCACCTTTTGGAGAAAGTACTATTGCGGATAAGTTTGCAAAATCAGGTTTCTCTTGCATTAATGTGAGATGAATACCTTCAGCTTCTAACTGAGTACGAATATACAAAGAAAGCCCTTCGGTACCAATCTGTGACCATAGTGCAGTTTGTATACCAGCTCGAGAAAGTCCAATAGCAACATTTGCGCCTCCACCACCCATGCTCTCACCAAAATGCTCAACCACATACTTTCCTCCAAGTGCTAAAAAAAACCTACCATTGCGAATGGTTAGTGAATCATCTTGAAAAAAAAGGTCGAGCGTCAGACTGCCGAGTGAAATTGCATCAAACATGCAGTTCTTTCTCAATTTGCATCATACGCTGATGTTTTGCAATACGTTCACCTCGTGCAACAGAACCAAATTTTACAAACTCTGCTTGCATAGCAACCGCAAAATCAGCAACCCATGAATCATTTGTTTCTGCAGCCATTTGTGAAACAACAATTTTAAGTTTTCCTTTCTTAGCCCCAGCAACAAATTCCATTGTTTCCCAAACTGTACCGCGTTGCAATAATTTTACACAAACAGTGTTACACAACTTATTGGCAATAGCATGTTCTAACTGCTTTTTATTTGTTTGTGTTAAATCATCTGATACAATAAAAGCTTTACCTCCCAGCTCATCCATTAGCAATCTCCATCCTGCGTCGTCTTTACTGGCGATTGCATCTTCAAGTAGTAAAAATTTATATTCCTCATTAAGTTTTTTTATTTTATCTACCATATTTTCTGCAGATAACGGTGTAGGACTATCTGATAAGTAGTATTTACCTTTATAAAAAAAATCTGCAGCCAGATCGAGGGAATAATACAGTTCGAGCCCTAGTTTGTAGTCAAATTTCGTCACTGCCTCTTTAATTATTTCAAGGCCATCAATATTAGAAGAAAGTGCTGGAACATACGCCCCATCATTACCAAGACCAGCAAAAATATTTCTATACTGAAATACTTTACGCAATTCATGATATACGTTAAAAGCCATTTCATACGCCTGCGCGTATGTTTTACTTGTAGACGGAGCGATATGAAATTCCTGAAAATTCAAGATTTCAGAACCATGAGCACCACCACTTATAAGATTAAAAATAGGTGATGGCGTGTCTACAATGGGCATTTTTTCAAAGCTCTCCTCATACAGCTCATGAAAGTAGCGGTATAAGGGAATATTTTTTACAATAGCCGCAGCCTTATAAAAAAGAATTGATACTAAAAATGTAGTATTTGCACCAAGCACCTCTTTTTTTTCTGTTGGATCTGCTTTCATGAGCCAAAGGTCAATTTGCTTACATTTCAAAGGATCTGCTCCAACAATTTTTGGCGCGATAAGCTCATTAATATATTTAATGCTTTTTTGAATTCCTTGTCCTAAAAATCTTTTATCCTCATCATATAAAGATGATGCAGAAAATTTACCTGGATGCTTCCCGTTGGGAATGGTAGCTTCCACACTCACACCAGTATCGAGTGTAAGAATGCCTCGTATCGTAGGAAATCCGTCTGAGTCAAATGCCTGTTCGGCATGGAGTGATTTAACGCTTGCCATGCAATTCTAGTTTGTGAACTTCCTCGTTTACTCGCCAAAACGCATCTGGGCTTATGGAAACGCTGGTAATGCCTCTTTTTACGACAAATTCTAAAAGCTCAGGATAATCAGAAACTGACTGCCCGCAGATAGAAGAGGTAACCCCACGCGCATTGCATATGTCAATCGTTCGACCAATTGCCCATTTTACAGCGTCATTTCTTTCGTCGTACAACTGCGCCAATACTTCGTTATCACGGTCTACTCCAAGAGTTAGCATAGTAAGATCATTACTGCCTATAGATACACCGTCTACTCCCACGTCTAGAAATGAATCCAGCAAAATGACATTCACTGGTAACTCAACCATCATCCATAATTTTAGTTTTTTTCCAAAATGAAGCCCACCTTTTTCCATCATTTCTTTTGCTTGTCTGAGATTTTGAGGTGAGCGAACAAATGGGATCATAACAGCAAGATTATCATTACCGGCAGCAATAGCTCTTTTTAATACTTCTATTTCTAGTGCAAAAACCTCTGGTTCGGAAATATACCGAAATGCTCCTCTATAGCCAAGCATAGGATTATCTTCTGTTGGTTCAAAATTTTTACCACCCTTTAAAAACCTATACTCGTTTGTTTTAAAATCTGTCGTACGGTATACCACTTGTCTCGGGTAAAATGCTTTCGCGATGGTTGTAACCCCTTTTGCTAAATTATCAATAAAAACAGCTCCCTTGCCTCTCTTAAGAAGGCTTTTTGGGTGTTCTCCTATGTTTGCAATCATAAACTCCGCGCGAAGTAAACCCACACCGTCAACAGGCATTTTTGCCAATTCATCGACACGATCAGGTTCCCCCACATTGAGATAAATATGTGTCTTCGTTCTAAATTTCGTATGCGCGTGCACTTCTTGTTGCATCGCTACTTTGCCACTATAGATTTTACCAGTACTTCCATTTACTGTTACAACAGATCCTTTCTTTAAAATACGCATTGCATTTTCTGCACCTACGATACAGGGAATACCCAATTCTCTTGAAACTATTGCCGCATGGGACGTACGACCACCATGTTCTGTTACTATCGCACTGGCACGTTTCATAGCTGGAACATAATCTGGGTTGGTTTGCTTCGCAACTAAAATATCCCCCGTATGAATCTTTCTTATTTCTTTCGGCGACAATAGCTGCACAACAGCTCCTGTAGCTATGCCTGGAGAAGCCGCATCACCCTCAAGGAGAACTTTCTGACTAGTAGTCATATCTGCCGATGAATGCTCGTTATTAGGCTCAAGTGTAGTAATTGGTCGCGACTGTGTAATGAATACCTCGCCTTTTTCAACAGCCCACTCAATATCTTGAGGAAAATAATAGTGTTTTTCTATTTTTTTCCCAAGTTCTGCTATCCGCACTATAAGCTCATTGGTTATTTTCTGCCTGCCCCCTATACTTTTACTCATGCGTGCTTCAACTGTATTTCTTCCCTTTTTAATAAACTGCACGTCTTGCGTTGCGATTTTCTTTTTCACGATGTTCATACTTTTCTTATCCACCAAATACTGATCTGGAGTAACTTTTCCCCGCACTATATATTCTCCGAGACCAAAAATAGCTTCTATAACAATCACATTTTTATCATTCGTCACCGGATCAACGGTAAACATAATGCCAGATTTTTCAGACTGCACCATTCTCTGAACTACGGCGGCTAAGCCAACTTTAAAATGGTCAAAACCTTTTTCAGCTCTATAGAAGACGGCTCTATCAGTAAAAAGCGATGCCCAACACTCCTTAACATGCTCGATAACACTTGCTTCACCTTGTATATTTAAATACGTCTCCTGTTGGCCAGCAAATGACGCATCCGGCAAATCTTCTGCAGTGGCACTGCTGCGAACGGCAACAAGTGGTGGATCGTATACAGCTTTGAGTTTTATCGGAAGAGAAGCTAAACCTTTTATTTTTTTCTCTTTTTGATAGAGCTGTTCATAGTATTGTGCTATGCTGTGCGCGAGTTCATCTGGCACACTTGCGGATACAATTAATGCTCTGATACTTGTCGCTATTTTATGTAAATTATCTGGATCTTTATGATTAAGTTTTTTCAACAATTCACCAATTGGAACCTTTAGGCCTGCCTTTTCCAAAAAGTAATAGTAAGCACTCGATGTAACAATAAAACCATAGGGAATGGCTAATGTTGCGCCAGTCATTTCACCCAGATTAGCTCCCTTTCCGCCGACAAGGGGAATATCTTCTTTGTCTACTTCTTCAAACCAAACAACATCTAATCGTGTCATACAATCAGTATAGTCAGATTCCAAAAAATGTGCAAGACACTAACTATGGAAAGTTATACAAGAATAGAATATAGCAATTATCCTAGCGCTTCGATGCCTGGCAAAGTTCCCTTTTCTATAAATTCAAGCATCGCACCACCGCCGGTCGAAATATGTGAAATAGTATTTAAGTATTCTTTCTTCGATATTGCTGCTAATGTATCACCACCCCCTACTACAGAGACGCAATCATGATTTTGCGCAATAGAGTAATAAATAAAATCAGTCCCTCTTCGATACATAGGATTTTCTATATATCCTACCGGACCATTCCAAATTAAAGTTTTAGCTTTTGCAATAATAGTGCCAAATTGTGCTTGTGTTTCAGGCCCAATATCGAGAATCTGACCATTGTGCGGTGTGTTTTCAACCTTCGTCACATGGCCACCTTGGGAGACGTCTGCAGGGTTCCCAACAATGGCGTCCTGCGGTAAGACGAGCATTGTATTTTTCTGAGCAGCCATAAATAGTACTTTTTTTGCTTGCTCAACCTCTGTAGTTTCGCAGTAGCTCTTACCAATCGGTATGCCCTGCGCACAGAGAAATGTATTTGCCAAACCACCGCCAAGAATAAGATAATCTGCAATTTCAATAAGCTTGCTCAAAACCTCTATTTTAGTACTTATTTTTGCTCCTCCAACTATCGCTACCACAGGCTTCTTTGGCTTATTCACAACCTTCGATATCATCTCTATTTCACGCTTCATAAGTAATCCACCATAACTGGGCAACTCTTTTGTGATAGCCACTATAGAAGCGTTTGCTCTATGTGAAACGCCAAATGCATCGTTAACGTACACATCAGCCAATACGGCAAGTTTTTTTACAAATTCCGAATCATTCTTTTCCTCTTCAGGGTAAAAACGTATATTTTCAAGCAAATAAACTTCTTGCCCGCTTTTTTTCTCAAGAAGGCTTGTATCTTTCGTGAAATCATCTATGAGCACAACTTTTTTTCCTGGCAAATATGTGTGCAAATCACGCGCGACTCTCACTAAAGAGAGGCGGGAATCACGTTTTTTAGGTCTATCTAGATGCGACACGATGATAACTGTATTGTTCCGCTCAAGTAAATACAATATGGTTGGAATAGACTGTTTGATCCGTGCATCGTCTGCTATAGTATAGTCTGGATTCAACGATACATTAAAATCAACACGCAAAAGTACGCGCTTATTTGAAATAGCAACTTCGTCTATAAATTTCATTTATACATATGTTGTCCTAATTTCTCAACCAACTCTACCAGCCGTGTAGAATATCCCCATTCATTGTCGTACCAACCAGTAATCTTTACTAAGGTACCGCCGATTACATTAGTGTAGTTCGAATCAAATATACACGAATGTTCGTTTCCGATGTAATCACTAGATACAAGAGGTGTTGATTCATACGCTAATAGCCCTTTCAATCTACCTTGAGACTCTTCTTGAAACACCCTATTTATATCTTCTATCGATGCAGATTTTGAAATCTGGGCAGTAATATCGGTGAATGAACCAGTTGGTACAGGGACTCGCAACGCCAAGCCATCGACTTTGCCTGTTAATTCAGGAATGACTCTCGCCACAGCTTTTGCTGCCCCAGTGGTCGTTGGAATTATAGACAAACCTGCTGCACGGGAACGTGTTTCGTCTTTGTTTGCGTCGTCAAGTAAACTTTGTGCAGAGGTGTATGCGTGTGCGGTTGTTAAAAATCCTCTTTCAACACCAAAATGATCGTGCAATACTCTGAACATGAGCGCGGCACAGTTGGTTGTACAAGATGCATTTGAAACTATAGTTGCGTCGGCAAACGCAAACGATGCATCATTTGCGCCCAGCACGCAATATGCCGTCTCGGTATCTTTACTTGGCGCAGTGAGGACTACTTTCTTTACCGAGTTGTGTATATGACCTTTCAATTTTTCACTTGTTGTAAACGCACCGGTGGCATCAACCACAATCGATACATTGTGATCACCCCACGGTATATCTGCTGGACTGTCTGCCAAGCTGGTTGGTATAGGTATATCCCCAACTCTGAGACCATTTACCTCTGATGTTACTTTTTGCTCAAAAGTTCTATAAACAGAGTCATGTTGCAACAAATAAGCCATAATATCATTTGGCGTACGACGTGTATTTATAAGGCCAATATCAAAAAGGTTTTTTCTGAGCGCTATTCTCGTAAACGCTCTACCAATTCTACCGAATCCATTTAAACCAATAATAAGCTTTGACATACTGTTGTTATAACTTATAATGAGCAGTTAAACCGCGCTTGTCCATATAATTTGTGCATGATCGCTGCTCTTTACCCCGTCACGTTCATGTAATTTCACTGAACGTGACGCGATGGTTCGATCATAAACAAATCATATCACATGCCATGCTGCTTATACCATCTTCCCGAGCTTTTCTTTAAAATAATCAACCCATGGTATTGCATTGGGATTTTCACCATATTTTTCAGATAAGTAGTAGGTTAGATATCCACCCCACATAAGTACTTCCAGTACCTGTGCAAGCTTTGTCTTTCCTTGACAAGTATAACGTACTATTGAAGTTTCATTTTTTTCCACTACTTCTCTCGTTAACACGAATCTTTTTTGTATTCTTGGAAAATACAATTGAGACTCAAAAAAAATAAACAAAAGTTTTTTATCTTTCGGATTTTTCAATCCTTCCATGAGATGATGGTTCATTTCTGGTATTAGGTGATAGTCGGCATATGCTTTTGCAGTTTCATTCGTCTGGTTGCGCATAATGTGTGCATTTCCAGATAAATGCTCTGCTGCCACAAATATAGTTATGCCGTAACCAATTTCCTGAGCACAAGCCTTGGCACTGGTAGATATATGTGGCACTAACGCTTCAATTTCCCGCGATACTTCAGCACTATTATTCGTTGGAAGTAAACCCATTTTCGAGAGTAAACCAACTGCTCCAAATATCATATAGCCTTGTCCCATGCGTGGTTGTCCACTTGGGTTATTGATGGGGTCAAATTGATACACAAATAAGTTATTTTTTTTACAATAATCTGCTATTTCTCCACCGGCAGTAATTGCTATACAAAATGCTCCTCTTTCATGTGCTTGTTTTAAGTTGTACACCACCTCTTCGGTGCTTCCAGAATATGAAGAAGCGATAAAAAGCGTATTCTTATCAACTGAGGCCGGTACTCCATATTCGTTCACTGCTATCAACGGTAGAGCAAGTTCATTTTTAAAAAGACTTCGTATTACGTGATAGTTGTAGATTGAACCCCCCATTCCTGCTATTGCAATATTCTTCACTGTAGGCATCTGTGGAAAATCCATCTTACCTATGTCTGCTAATGTTTGCTTTATTTGCGCTGGCAACATTTTTATTGAATCCAACGCGCTATTGTCTATCATATTTATTATTTATGTATAGAGGGCGTCTACATTCACGCCATATCCAAAATCTACCTCTGAAAACCTTTTTAGAAGTGTTCCAATCTGTACACGCAACTCTTCATATTTCTCTTTGTCCCGTGCCTCAAATTTTATCGTGATGTACGGCCCATTTTGAGAAGCGCGTATCACAACCATACTATCTTCCATATCTACTCTCACACCATCTATTTCCAAAAACTGAGCACCCTTATACATATTCTTAAGCTCTCCACCAATCCTATCCGAAACAAGAGAGAATTTTATAGCGTCGGGCGCTCCCACTTTTATCTCTGGGCTCGATACATAGACAGGAAGTTCTGCCACCGCCTGCTTCAATGATAGTTTTTTACGTGTCAGATAGGAAAGCAAGCGCAGCGATGCTATAGCTCCATCATCGTGACCATAAAAATTGTCTGTAAAAAAGAAATGACCACTCAATTCCCCGCCAAATGGGCTTCTAATTTCTCGCACTTTTGCCTTTATGAACGAGTGACCTGTCATCCATATAACTGGTTCTCCACCAGCCGCTCGTATTACCTCATCTGCCTGTTTGGAACAAAGTGTGTTATACACTATTTTTGAACCAGGTAAAAAGTCGAGAACATCTTTTGCAAAAAGTGACACAAGTGTATCGTTCCATAGTAAGTTCCCTTCATTATCAACAACGCCCAAACGATCTCCGTCCGCATCGTACGAAAACCCTATATCAGCACCTTCTTTTTTAACCCGTTTTGCTAATCGCTGTTGGACATCGTTTTCGGTAGGGTCTGGTGTTCCCACTGGGAAATTGCCATCTGGCTTGGTATTTTGTTCTATGACTTTACATCCAGCTTCCCGCAAAATTCTTGGTAAGAATATACCCGTTGTTGCCGCACACGAATCGACTACAATTTTGAAATGTCTAATTTCTCCCGTCCTTTTTTTAAGATCTTCTCGATATGCAGGGAATACATCTTCTACGACATGTTTTCCTTTGACCTTTCTTGTCTGAAACTTCCCACTATTTACAAGGTCTCTAAATCCCATTATCTCCTCGGTGATCATTGTTTCTGAAAAGCCCACACCCAATTTCATACCGTTATATTCCTTAGGGTTGTGTGAAGCGGTAATCATAATAAGCCCTTTGGAACGGAAATAATATTGTGCAAAATATGATATTTGAGTCAATGTTAACCCAATATCGTAGACAGTTATACCAGCATCTGTTAACTCACGAATAATAATCTTGGAAAAGCGAGGACTTGAAAGCCTACAGTCATATCCAACGACACAATCATATATTCGTCTTTGTAAAAGCCATGTCGCGTACCCTTTCGCAAGTGCGGCAACTGTTTCGTCGGTTAATTCTTTATCGACTATACCCCGTAAATCGTATCCTCTAAATAGTACAGGTGGTACTTGTATCATTGTATGATGGTATCATAACTTGTAATACTTTTACTATATCAAATTCTCGACACGTATCAAACATCATAAATAAAAACTTAAAAAAAGTGAAATAGATTTATCCGAAACATAGGGAGTCGCGCCACTTTTCATATCACGCTCTAGTCTATATAAACTTTTATATGCTGATACGAGTCTCTGTTTTTTCCAACGCGTAAGCTGGCTTTGCAGCTTTGCTTTCTGCCACGGTTGATATGCTCCGGTGAGTGCGCCCTCTGATAACAGCACAAGCTCTCTCACTCGCCTCTTTAAAAAATAAAAGACCAAGTCGGGCGCAGAGGCCTCTATTGTTTTTTTATATTCACTGTATGCTTGTGTAAGGTTGGTTGGGTAAAGACCGTCGAGAAAATAGAATAAGTGCCGTGGGATACTAAAAGTGCTATATAGTGCCTTTGGAAAGATTTGTTTATAAGTACTTATTTTTTTTTCGTCCAATTCTATAAAGACTATATCTGTCTGGGTATTTTGAATGAGCGGTAAAATTTCCTGTGTTACTTTCGGTAACACGCCACGCCGTGATCCCTTTACAAAAGAATTAAACACTACCAACGTATCATTACCAAAGAAGTTTTCAGATATGAGCGCATTCTCAACATCACCATATAAAAATGGTGGTTCAAATGAAGTAACTGCCACATATTTTGCGCGAATTGACAAAAAAGCTTTGTCTATGGCAACCTCATCGTTGCCACACAAAACATGTATTGCCATAATGTAAAGCATACTGAAAATCCGCTTAGAAAACAAGTGACGGCAAAAGTAGGCTTGGCTAATGCGAAATTGTAGTCTATACTTAAGATTATGAATGTAGCGTTCGACGTGTTTAAAAGTATATACAGCGATGTCATAGCATACATACCAGCATTCCTCAGTGGTATTGGGATTTTGCTGGCAGGACTTATCATTGCTCCAATAGCAAATAAGCTCACTATCGCGCTTCTGAAATTGTTTGAGATAACAAGGATTTACGCACTGGCTGGTATAAAAAATACACAACCCTTAAGTGTCTGGAGAAA
>Ga0210057_1007918_pt1 | contig 12719 bp, 8 predicted proteins | sample CryGeyCG2114_010_2_FD_183968 | JGI IMG/M metagenome (GOLD analysis project Ga0210057, IMG submission 183968) | Groundwater microbial communities from aquifer - Crystal Geyser CG10_big_fil_rev_8/21/14_0.10 (SPAdes) (version 2) | ecosystem: Environmental > Aquatic > Deep subsurface > Groundwater ... | reverse complement strand
AATAGCTGTTTAAATTCAGGATTTAAAAATATTTTCTTAATTTTATCCCGTAAAAGAACCTTATTTGAAAAATTTTCTAAACTAGTAGATGAAAGTGTGAGATTTGCTTCAAATGAAAATTCTTGAAGAGCTTTTTTGCAAAAACCATGGATTGTAAAAATTTGAGCATCATCAAAAAAAGAAATAGCATTTTGAATATCGTTAGTAGACTCTTCCAAAGTCTCACTAGAGGAGAAATACTTTTTTAAGTATGGAAAGGCTTCTTTTTCATCTTTTTCTTTTAATAGAGAAAAGCATTTTTTTAAGTTTGATAAGATTCTTTCTTTCAACTCATTAGTTGCAAGGTTTGTAAAAGTTACAATTAAAATCTTATCAATTGGAATTTTTTCTAAAATTAATCGTACAGCTATATGTTCAATCGCAAAAGTCTTGCCAGTACCAGCGGAAGCCTCTAGCAGTTTTTGTCCTTTTATTGAAGTTTTTGCACTAAGGCAATCAAATACTTTATAATTCATTTGCTATAGGATCAAATATATAGTTTAAGTAATCTGCCCAAATTGAAAAAAAAGAATCATCTTCATTGAGCTTGAAGTGTTTTATAAACCACTTCTCATATGGATCTTGATATTTACTATTCTTAGTTAAAATTTGATTCAAATTTTTGTTAAAAGAGTCTAAGTCTTTTTTTAGTATACTCAAAATAAAACTCTTGGTGAATGGAAAAATAGCTTCTTGAGAAGTTAAGAAATAACTTACAAAATTTTTTAAATTTAAAGACGAATCAAAAGCCGAAATATCTTTTCTTATTCCAGATTTTAAAAAGAAAACTGAATTGGAAAAATCTGCATTTTGACCTGCAACCAAATTAAACAACACAATATCTGCCCAATTTTTAATCCATTCATAAGTCGTGTTTTCCTTTAGTAAAACCAGCCCTTTCTTATGAATGTTTTTTATTTTACCAACTATTGTAACACGTCTTTTCCCAATAAAAAACCTAACAGCCGGTAAATATATTTTTTTACCCTCCGTAGTTTTTGTACTTACCTCTTTTGACAATTCAATACTGAACAACTCCTCAAGATCAAGTCCAAAACTCTTTGATTTATCTTCGAAATTGTGTTTTTCCAAGTATAATTGATTTTCAGCAATTTCTTGAAAAATCCCTTTTGGGGAAAGTTCTTTTATTTCTTTTTTAGCAAGTTTTTTATCAGTGATAAGATCTTGAACAAAAATAGATTTATTTAAAGGACTCAAGAAAAAATCTTCTTCTACAGAATCGTAAAGATCAGGTAGCGATAGGGAGTATTTTTTTTGCAAATAAAACCCAATTGGATTTTTTACCAAAAGAGAAAGTTCATAAGTTGATATCTCCAAATCCTTATAATTAATTCCAGATATCGGATAACTAATTGGTAAAAACTTGCTGGCTTGCCTTTTCTTCTTACTTTTTTCAGTTGAACTGTAGCTAAATTTTTTATTCCATTCATCAAAACTAAACCCATTAATCTTATAATGCTTGTTTAGAAACCCTCTTAGATCTTGCAGGAATATAGATGGTAGATTTGCAGAACCATCGCCTTGAATTGGGTAACTTATCCAAAGTTTGTCTTGTGCGTTGATTAATGAAGTTAAAAAAGTAAAACGCTCAATTTGTATTTTTGATGGATAATAACTATCTTTTAATAAATTAAGAGAGCTTTTTGAGATGCTAGCTGGAAAAGCCCCATCATACATTCCTATCAAAAAGACATATTTATAAGATGGCCATTTATCTATCTTAAGTGTTCCAAATTGAATAGCATTACAAAAATTGGAATTCAGTGTCGCTTTTTTCTTAAGCTCTTTGATTAAAAGAGCATAAAAGTAAGAAAATGAAACTGTGGTTATTTGATCAATTTTTTTTAGTTTTAAGCAAAATGACTTCACAACTTCAAGTGCTGCATACTCAATGGAATCATCTGGTATCTTAAAATATTTATCGATAAATCCAACTAACTTAGATGCATAAAAATCAAGTTGCTGCAAATTAGGCTGATCAAAGTCTTTTAAATCAATGTATAAAGAAGATATTACCTTGAAAAATGGTTCAATTCTTTGAAGATCACTTTGACTGATATTAGCAAAAAGCTCAGGATAATTTTCATCTTCGAACTCATGACAAAAAGTTGAATAGGCGGTTATTATCTTCTGAAAGCTTTCTTCCCAAGTACCTGACTCATTTTTATAGCCTGCCAAACTGTTTTTGTGATCTTTATCATATGCAAATCTTAGGCGGGATTTTTGTAAAATTTTTTTAAAGTATTCAATATCTTTTTTATCTATTTCAAAGTTTGACTGAACTAGAGGATTATCTAAAACTTTCATTATTTCATCATAAGTCCAATCAGAGTTGATAAGACTTAAAATATCATTTAATCCTTTTGCTAAATTACTTATGAATAAAAACTCTACATCATGAACTTTAAAATCATTAAAGCCATTTTGCCTGCCGAAAACTGTTTTAATATGACTTAAATATTGGTTTATGTTTGGAGCTAAAACTAAAACATCATTTAAATTTATATCTTCTTTTTCAAAAAGAGTTTGAATAACTCCATAAACTGTTTTTATTTCTTCTAGTTTTGACCCGTTTATCTCTTGAATGCATATCGATGGGGACAACTCTTCAACATAAACAGGCTCTGACTCATCTAATTCAGCTAAATCTAATATATTGTTTTGAAAAGTACTTAAGAGATTTTTTTTATTTCTCTCAACGAAATAGTCATTAAAATTTAAATCGTAATTCCCAAGAGTTTTTTCATAAAGCTTCCCTAATGTCCCAAACTGAGCAAAAAAGCTATTGGTTTCGAACATTTTTAAAGAGAGGTCTTGATCTAATTGAGTTCCTTGAAATCTTTTTTGAAAATATTTTTTAGCTTTCTGTGATTGGATATCTTCCCAAAACTCACTTGTTATTCTAGGATAGTAGATAAAAAGATCTGAAAAACTACTTAACCTATAGAAAAAATCAAAATATAGCTCAGGAAGATACGTGAAACCAAAAATATAGACCTTGATGTCTATTTTTTTTAATACATTTACAGGAAGCTCTTTTAGAGGAAAACTATGATTTTTTTCATAGAAGATTTTATGAAATAGTATTTCTTGCCACTTTTTAGGATTTTTAAAATTTTGAATTAAATCAACTCCATAAATTGCATAATTTTGGAAAAGATTAGCTAAAATCTCCGACATATGAGTTAAGCGCTCTTCTTTGTCCACAGATAAGTAAGCGGCTAAATTAGGATCTATATGGTGTTCAATTCTTTGTAAAAAATGATTTATAAGAATTTTCAATTCAAGTGATGATACAAAACTAGTTTCACCTTCTTTAACAAGGCTAAGTAAATAAGCTATAGCAGAATCTAGTGTTAAAAATTGAACCCCGCTAACAATGCCAAGATCTTCAGTCCATTGGCCTACTAGCCATGATTTTACCTGCTCTGAGGGTAATACTAGCAATCTTTTTTCAAATAGTGAACCGTTGAAAAGATCACTTTTTAAAATATTTGCCATTGACGTATAGTCATTACTAATTTTAAATTTCACAACTTTTAAAACTTATTTTAAAATCTATCACTGTATTTTTTTTATTTTTAAGGATATCCTTATGCTTATATTAATAAAAATGCTTTTCTCTAAATGAAATTTATTGCTAAGACAAATTTTCGAGCCCTATATTTTTTAAATTTTACTCAATTTTTAGGGGCTCTAAACGACAATATATTCAAACTTTTAATTGCATATCTCTTGATTAGCATCAAAGGGGAAAGCCAAGCGTCTTCTATACTATCAATTGCAGGAATAGTTTTTGTAGTTCCTTTTTTACTTTTTTCCAATGCAGCAGGCGTTCTAGCTGATAAAATAAGCAAAAGAAACATCACGGTAGGGACTAAAGTAGCCGAAGTGTTAATAATGACCATTGGGGTTATATCTATTTCTTTAAAATGGGAATTTGGTTCTTATTTTTTGCTTTTTTTAATGGCAGCTCAAAGTGCTGTTTTTGGCCCTTCTAAATTCGGAATTATTCCAGAGCTTGTGCAAGAAAAATATGTATCAAAAGCAAATGGACTTTTAGCCTCATTTACTTATCTTGCTATTATTTTTGGAACCTTTTTGGCTTCTTTTATCACAGATATAACTAATCAAAATTTTATAATGGTAGCCTCTGCTTGTTTATTAATATCTGTGATCGGTCTGATAACTTCATTTGGAATCGTAAAGACGCCAGCGAAAAGATCTAAGAAAAAAATCAATCCGTTATTTTTACATGAAATTTTCAAGACTCTGAAAAAAGCGTCTCATAAAAGACATCTTTTTTCATCAATTTTAGGATCTGCTTACTTTCTATTTTTAGGAGGATATGTACAACTTAACATCATCCCTTTTGCAATCCAATCACTTAAAATGAGTGCATCCGGTGGTGGTTATTTATTCTTAACAACTGCTGTGGGCATTGCAATTGGGGCTGTTTTAGCTGGAAAACTTTCAAAAGAAAAGGTAGAGCCCGGGCTATCTTGTATTTCCGGTTTTTGTATTTCTATTATGCTTTTCTTGCTATTTGTTTTTTCCAAGTTTCTGATAGCAGTTGTTATAATCTTGATAGTTTTAGGAATCTTTGGCGGGCTTATGTTGATACCATTTGATTCTTTTATTCAAATTGCAAGTCCTGATAAAGAAAGAGGTCAAGTAATCGCAGCTTCTAATTTTTTAAGCTTTACGGGAGTTCTGCTCTCAGCATTTACCCTTAATCTTTTTGGCGAAAAGCTTAAGCTAATGGCATCAACTGGATTTGCACTAGTCAGCATAATTACATTTTTATTTATGCTATTTCTAACTGGAAGGTTATCGTCTTTATTTTTTCCTTACTTCATAGAGAAAATATATGCTCGGATTAGGCCAATGTATTTAAAAACACCAAAACCAGAAGATGATTCGGTAGTGGTGGTTTCTAATAATTCTTGGAAAACAGTGCTAATGTTATTTTCTTTTTTCACCAAAATGAAAGTTTTTATTCCAGGAAGACCTTTTAGTAGGTTTCCATATTTAAGCTCTTTTTTTAGCTCCTTTTTAATGGTAAAGACCAAGTCTACAAAGCATGCTACAATTGCAAAAATGTTTCAAAAGGCCAAAAAATACCATGAAAGAGGGTATCTAATATGCCTTATGCTCGATGAATCATATCCTATTGATATTGTTGTACAAGAGTACAATAATACTCTTAGAGGAACTAGCTCTAAACTTTTTTTTGCAGAGACAAAAAAAGAAGAGATCAGCGTGTCACCTGTCCAAAGATTTCTACATTTAAAAAGAATAGATATAATTTTTAGAAAATATAAAAACGCAAAGTAAATATTTTCCTTACTCTGAAACACCGTTTTACAGTTTTTTTTTGAGTCAATAGGTCTTTTAATATTAGCATACTAGCACTAGGTAAATTGACTCATAATTATTTCGCATTAAAACTAGATCATTTTATCTCAAAATAGTAAAATATTGACTTAAAATAACAATTAAGAGACCTAAATGCGCTCGCAGTTAGATTTTATAAAGCAAAATGCAATAATTCCATTCATAATTGACCCGATTAAAGATAAGTTATCTCCTAGGAAAAAAGTATCTTATTCAAAATGGCTTTGGAGCAACTACACAGATATAGCAAGAAATGCAAAGCCTACAAGATTTGAAACTCTTAACAAGGTAGCTAGGATAATATTTGCAATATCTGCTTTAGTTCCTTGCATAATTGCAACCATTGGAACAATTGCCATTGACGCTATCATTAAGATTAAAGAGAATATTAAATTAATTTTAAAAGAAGCCAAGAAAGCATACTTGGAAAAGTATGGCGTTCAGCACTATCTATTTACAGCTATCAACGTAGCTATGCTTGGAGCTGCTATTATATATTTTATTAAGTCTCGTAATTGTAATTGTTAGTCTTTAGCAGTAAAAAATTAGCTTTAAACTAAGTTTAATTGATTGAAATGAAAAAGCCCGCCTTTTGAGCGGGCTTTTTTATAGCTGAAATTAGAAAGCATAAATAAATTCAGCTTCGTACTGACGATACTTTAGATCAGGTCCAATCGACTTGTCTAAAGTATTCGAATACTTAAAGTTTTGCTGAAGTGTTAGGTTGTCTGTAATCGCATACAATAGATCGATAGCAAATCCATAGTAATTACCACCACCTACTGCAGTTGCATTTGTAGTAGCTCCGCCACTACCATTAATGTTTTGTGTATACAAACCAACTCTTTGAGCATTTCCACGTCCGATTCCAGACGTATCAAAGTCTGGAACAGCTTGTGCTCTTAAATACTGGTAGTTCACATCTAATGCCCAATCACCTTTCTTGCGTACAAGCCCGATTGACGTTCCAACATACCAACCAATATTGGCTCTTTTAAAATTAGTTACAGCCAAGTCATTTTTAGCAAAATGGTTATAAAGTCCTGCTGCATAAAATTTAAATAACTTGTTGAAAGATTTTGGAGTATACAAATAAGAAAAAAGCAATTGAGAGACCAAAAAGTCATATCTCAAGTCTTCTAAGTAATTTGAACTACCAATAACAGGCTTATGCTTTCTCCAATTAATCATTGAATATTTTGCATTAAGGCCTGAATTTTTAATTTTGAGCATGCCCATCTCACCAACATAGCCAAAATGGTCATCGCGCTCATCGATAATAAAAATACCGCTGTTAAAATAAAAATTTGCAATAGATTCAAATGCTTTGCTGAATTTGAATAATACTCCGTCATATAGATTTGCGAACTCTAAGTTTGACTCAAAAATATTAAATAGATAACGCCTTCCAAGCTCTATGTCAAAAGTAAAGGTATCACCATTAACAGCTCTTCCGCCAAAATATCCTCTTTCCAAGCGAATGGAATTAACTGTTCCGCTTCTGATTCCCATGTTGTTATCAAATCTTAACTTAATCGATGCCCAGGTTCTATCTGCTCTGTAATCTATGTTTAGGTTGACATCAACATCAAATGATCTTGCTGCAACATTAGTAGCTCCGGTAGGTCCTCTTTGTTGAACCCCAAATCTTTTTTCGTCAAAGGCTTGAAACTCAGTCCTAACCTGTCCACTAATTGCTAATTCTCCACCAAGTTCTTTTGTTGTCACAAGTCTCTTGTCTCGAATCCACTTCCGAAGAGCGTCCATGTCAATTTCTTCACGCTTTTCCTCAAAATTAACGTCTGCAGTTTGTGCAAAAGCGTTAATTACAAAAAAAGAGGCAAATGCAAAGATAAATGCTAAGGTAATAATCCTAATGATACGCATAAAAATTAAATCCTCATTAATTGAAATATAAGTTGAACCGTTAAAGCGTATTCTCATTAAGAATTTTTTGCAAAGAAATCATTAAATTTTAAATAAGATTTAATATTATTTTTAAAGACATAAAATAAAACTAAAATCTTATTTGAGCGTTTAATCCAAAAGATGTCTCAGAATATAAATGCCCTTCAAATGTAACTAAAAAATATGAATTTGTGGAAAATGTAAGACCCAAAAATATGCCAAGGTTTTCCTTTTCAATACCATTAATGCTAAATGAGCCCTCTTTCGAGATTCTAAAGCGTGAGCTATCATACACCCCACCTATGTAAGGAGAAAAAAAACCTAATTTTGAAGATAAGCTCATAGATGCCTGCCAATGACGCAAGCGAAACCAGGCATCATCATCATCTAAAAATGAATGATCTTTTGCTTTTGCCATCAAGTACCTCCCATCAAATGAGAGCGTGACAAATTTAACATTAAAAATAATCAGCTTACCATGAGCTTGAATGGCATAACCACTATCACTTTTCTCATTTAAATGAGCTGATTCATAGTTCGAAATAAACTCCATTTGGGAGCTACCTGCGGATATTCCCAAATCTAGTCTGTCAAAAAAATTAACAACTGCCTGCCCTAAATAGAAATTACCTTCTACATGTGACTCTTTATAGCCGGTGTTTGAAAAGGTGAATTTTTTTTCAAACAAAAAATCTCCTTCAAATCCCACCCTTAGACTTACTGGAATCAAATCAGAGATGAAAATCCCTTCATATATTATAGCTGGTGTAGATGGGTTGCCTATGTAAAGCCCATAAGATGGCTTTACAAAAAAAATGGCAATTAAAAATATGAACTTTCTCATTTAGAAACGGAACTGCCCGGAAACTGTTGCAGCCTCTTCATCTGCAAGTCTAGCTTCAATATTTACTAAAAACTTACATCCATTTGTTAGAGTAACACCAATAAAACCACCAACATGATTTCTTCTTTTCATTTTGATCGTATTTGCACCTGAATTTGATATAATAACATCATTTGGAAGTCCATTTATTTGAGATCTAGCATCTGAATACTTAATTCCAAAATAAGGGACAAAAATTCCGATCTTATGTGATAGACCAAAGTCTACTTGCCACTCATCATAGCAAATTGTGCCTCCCCTAACAATCAAAGGAAGTCCATCACTTGTCAACCAAGAGATTTCAGGCTCTGTTGAAAAGTATCTACCTGTAATGCCAAGTGCTGTTTTGTCATTATGCCATATAACAACTCTTCCACCTGCTGACCAGGAAAAGTGATATCTGGTCTCTGTTTCAATTCTTGTAAGCCCTCCTGCAGGTGGAGCAATTCTCCAGTTTGCTTTAATTCTCGATCCACCAAGAACTCCAAAAACATCAACTACGTTTTTTATATTGAAAGTCAAAGTCCCAGAGTTAGAATTAATTTCATAGTCATCGACTCTGCCTGATGATGTTGATGTCTGTCTAAGTTTCGCATCAGAAATAAAGTTGCCCTCATACCCTGCTCTAAAACTCACTACATTGCAGTCAGAGAAAAAAATTCCATGAGGTATATAAAAGCACAAAGACGAGTTATTTATAGGTGTTGAGAACACTAACTTAGTGAATAAAAGAAAAGCTGTTAAATAAAATTTTTTCATCTTGTAAATAAGTTTTTTCAATAAGATATACTTATTAAAAATTTAAATGTTAATCCTTTTCACCTCAGATTGAAAAAAAGTTTTTATTATTAATAATAAATCTTTATGAATTCTTAAAAATATCACCCTAAAAATATTAAAATTACGTATAATGTAATGTAAAGATTAAATTGGAGGATTTTTTTATGACAAGAGTTGATGGATCTCTATCAAGTCAGGATGTGGCATTAATTGAGAGATATGCAGATAATTATTATTTAGACAATTCATACATAGGTGCAATAAAACGTTTAATACTGCCGTCTAAAAAGCATGATAGTACCGTTAATATTTTTCAAAATCATTTTGACTTTAGGCGTCATCATTTTGGCAGAAAAGGTGATACACTATCTGACATAGCAGCCTATATTGTTGGAATTGCTGTTGTTTATTTTTTTGTAAGTATCCCGGAATTTTACAGAGAAACAAAAAATATTATCCTTACAGGAAAAGTTGAGAAAATATCTAAAAAAAATGTAACAGATATTAATGAAAAAAAAGTTGTTGGAAAATTAAAAACACTTATCAAAGCTGAAAAGTCCTTGAATTATGTAAGAAGTCAGAAAATTAAAGCGTTTTCAGTTTTAGGAATAATCGGTTCAGCAGTGACTGGTTATATGGCTGAGGAGTCAGTTGATATTAATTTTGATTCAGAAAAGATAAAGATAGTTCGAACATCAGCTAATATAGCAGAAAATAGCCTAAATTTTGCAAAAAACTTAACACCTAAGTTTTTAATTGATTTTATTAAAAAAAATAAACCTAGCTCATTAGACTTATCTAAAATTCAAAATAAGACTATCGAACTTTTGTCAGATAAAAATTTGGTAAGTTGTGCGAAATATACAGCAATAGCATCTATCGGACTGCTTACACTTAATAGTATATACAATATCTATAAAGACTTTTACGATGACGCCGGAGAATCTAAAAAAGACTTAAGCCAAAAAGCAGCTGAACTCAAGATAGCCGTAAATGTAATGAAAGGGAAATGGTTTCCATCTTTAATCTAATGATTTCAAAATTAACTATAATTTTTTATAGATAATCAGATTAAGCGCCACTTTTAATAAGTGGCGCTTTTTTATTAAAAGTCAAAGTCGCATCAGAAATAAAGTTGCCCTCATACCCTGCTCTAAAACTCACTACATTGCAGTCAGAGAAAAAAATTCCATGAGGTATATAAAAGCACAAAGACGAGTTATTTATAGGTGTTGAGAACACTAACTTAGTGAATAAAAGAAAAGCTGTTAAATAAAATTTTTTCACCTTGTAAATAAGTTTTTTCAATCAGGTGTACTTATTAAAAATTTAAATGTTAATTCTTTTCACCCTCGTCTTAAAAAATCCCCATTAGAAATAATCATTCTTAATAAATTCTTAAAAAATTAACCTAAAAAACCTTAAAAATTATATAATATTTTCCAAAAAATATTGGAGGAACTTCCTATGATAAATGCAGTAAAAACTACCTTTACCCCTCAGGAACTAGGGTTAATTCAAGATTACGCCAAAGGTTACCTAAAAGAACGTGAAGTAGAAAACATAAGCTTTTTTACTTTAGATAATTTTCTTAGACTCCCGGTTATTGGAAGTGTTTTTGGAAGTAATCAAAAAGATAAAGTAGATGAAAAAAGGAAAAATTATGGCCTTGGTTTTGCAATTGCAGCCTTAGCTACATCTATTTTTTATGTTCTTTCAACTATCCCAAAATCTTATGCACTAGCAAAAGAAGTTTACTTAACATGGAAAATCAAAAAATTATCTAATAAGAATACTTCTGACTATCGCGAAAAAATAATTATCGAAAACTTAAAAGACCTTATTAAAGCTGACAAATCTGCTAGACATTTCACAACCCAAAAAATTAGGACATTTGCAGGTTTTAGCTTTTTTGTTTCTACCGCAACTTGGTTTGCTTCATATTCATATAAAATAACAGAAGATACTTTAGGTTTTACTAAAAAGTTAGCTCCTGAATATTTGACTAACTTTGTCAAAAAATCTATACCAGAAAAAATAAAGCCATCTGATCAAACTCTTAATAAAGTTACTGAATTACTTTCAAACGATAATTTGATTTATTTTACAAAATGCATAACAGCCGCATCTTTTGGCCTGCTTGCAGCTAACAAAATGTACAATCTATATAAAGACTTTTTCTACGATACTGAACATTCTAAGAGTTTCTTAGTTCGAAAATCTGAAGTTATTCAAAAAACAGCAAATGAACTAATGCTTGAAGACGAAAAAAGAAAAGAAATTGAGATGATGCAGAAGATGAACCAAAAGCAGACAAATACAGTCTCAACTTTTAACGGTCTTAAGTTAATTATTTAATACTCTAACTTATCAAAGTTACAGTAAATCTTTGCGCTGCTAGTACTTGGCGGCGCTTTTTTTATAAAACTTTTATATTTTTAAATTTGCTGCTTGTTCCAAAGGGATAAATCTTTTATTTTTTTAATTAAAAAAAGTAAAAATTCAAAATTATGATGATACAGATAGATAATAAAAAAATTGAAATCGAGAATAATTCAAATGCTAAAGATTTAGCTGAAAAGCTAAATCTTTTTGAGCCTGGACAGGCACTCGCTGTTTCCATAAACGGCGAATTAAAAGATTTGGAAGCACAGCTTAGTGATAACGATAAAGTAGAATTTTTATCTTTCGAAACATCTGAAGGAAAAGAAGTTTTCTGGCATACATCGGCACACGTGCTAGCTCAAGCTATAAAAAGACTTTATCCCGATGCAAAACCAACCATCGGACCTCCAATTGAAAATGGTTTTTATTATGATTTTGCAGACTTAAAAATAAGCGATGAGGATTTCAAAAAAATTGAAAAAGAAGCTGAAAAAATCATATCAGAAAATTACAAACCAGAAAGAAGTGAATTTGCCAATAAAACTGAGGCTATCAAAGCTTTTGAAAACAATCCTTATAAAGTAGAATTAATCAAAGGATTTGAAGAAGGCTGCATCAGTGGCTATAAGCAAGGAGAGTTTTTTGATCTATGTCGTGGACCTCACCTGCCGAATCTTGGAAAGATCAAAGCATTTAAAATTCTAAAAACATCCGGAGCATACTGGAAGGGCGATCAGAAAAATGAAATGCTAACTAGAATTTATGGAATTTCATTTCCAGATAGAAAAAACTTAAAAGAATATCTTCACATGATTGAAGAGGCTAAAAAAAGAGACCATAAAGTAATTGGTCCAAAACTAGACCTTTTCTCTTTTAAAGAAGAAGCTCCAGGAATGCCTTTTATTCACAATAGAGGAATGCATATTTGGAGTAAATTAGTTGACTTCTTGCGTGAGTGCTTAATTAAAGCAAATTACATCGAAATCAAAACTCCGACAATGATGACCAAAGAGCTTTGGGAAAAGTCTGGTCATTGGGGACATTACAAAGAAAATATGTTCATATCAGAGATAGAAGATCGTGAGTTTGCAATCAAGCCAATGAACTGCCCTGGATGTATGCTTTATTATAAAACAACTACTCACAGCTACAGGGAATTTCCACTTCGTGTTGCTGAAATTGGGCACGTTCATAGGTTTGAACCATCTGGAGCATTGAACGGACTTTTTAGAGTACGCAGCTTTCATCAAGATGATGCCCATATATTTATGCGCTTTGATATGATTAAGAATGAAATTTTAGAAAT
>Ga0210057_1007917_pt1 | contig 12722 bp, 7 predicted proteins | sample CryGeyCG2114_010_2_FD_183968 | JGI IMG/M metagenome (GOLD analysis project Ga0210057, IMG submission 183968) | Groundwater microbial communities from aquifer - Crystal Geyser CG10_big_fil_rev_8/21/14_0.10 (SPAdes) (version 2) | ecosystem: Environmental > Aquatic > Deep subsurface > Groundwater ... | reverse complement strand
GTGGCTAGTGCGTCAGTTTTCCAAACTGAGGACACGGGTTCAATTCCCGTTACCCGCTCCAGCAAATCAAACTTGCGGAAGCCAGCTTTGTTACTGTCAATACAATTTAAAAGTATTATTTAAAAACTGCCATCCGGGGTCTTTTTTTATTACGTTGCCCGAAATACTTCGCAGCTTGCTGCGAGGATGGAGGGCTATGTAAATAATTCTGTCGGCGGAGCCGACTCTACTCGTAAAGAACCCACCCCGATACTCCGCGGCTTGCCGCGGAGTTGGGTTCATTTTGGTTACTATTTTTTTTCTGGTATAATGACTTTATGAATTTTTATCAAAAAGTTTACGCTTTAGTCAAAAAAATTCCCAGAGGCAAGGTGGCCACTTACGGTCAAATTGCCGGCATAATATCTTCTTCCCGGGCCGCCCGGATGGTGGGTTGGGCGTTGCATGTTGGGGCCGACAAAAATCAGGTGCCGTGGCAGAGAGTGATCAACTCTCAAGGCATGATTTCCACCACCTGCCTTGACCACCCTAAAGATCACCAGGCGTTTTTACTAAAAAGAGAAGGCGTAAAAGTCAGAATGATAGAGAACAACTATTTTATTCAGCTGGATAAATACCTTTGGCGGCCCGCTTCAAGTTTTTCTAAACAATAATTTGGGGCGAGGCTCGCCTTTGGCGGCCCGCTTCAAGTTTTTCTAAACAATAATTTGGGGCGAGGCTCGCCTTTGGCGGCCTCAACAACCATTAAAACAATGATTAATTTTTTTATCATCATTCAATTGATTTATTTATTTTTGGTTTTAATTCTGATTATATACCTCGTCAATATTATTTTTTCCTTTAAAAAGTTGGTACCTTACGTGCCCACGCCTTACCGCATCATCAGGCAAATGATTAAACGGGCGGAGATTCAACCGGCCGATAAAATAGTTGACTTAGGCAGCGGCAGCGGCCGGATTATTTTAAAAATTGCCCGTTATTATCCCAATGCCGTGACTGGGATTGATAATTCTGCGGTGTTGATTTGGATAACCAAAATTAGATTTTGGCTGAATCAATTGCTGGGTCTTTTGAAAACTCAAAATTATCAGATCATCAAAGGTGATTTTTTGAATTTCAACCTTTCTGCTTATAATTTAGTGTTTTGCTTTCTAACCAACACGGCGATGGATAAGCTGAAGGAGAATTTTGAACAGTTGCCTTTAGGCGCCAGAATTATTTCTTACCATTTTCATTTTTCTTCCGACAAATTCATTCAAGAGAGAATTCAGCTCGGCCCAAAAGGAAAAATTTTTGCTTACAGAAAAATCAGCTAGGCAGTTGACAAAACTGCTAACTTTTGCTATCTTTATAGTATAAGAGCCAAGCTATCAGCTAGGCTTTTTAATATTGCCTAAAAATGCTAAATAAGTTACAAAAACAACTGAAAAAAGCAGGAAAAACCATTGATCAATGGCTGGGAAACTTACTGCCGGTATTGATGCTGATTGTTATCTTTAATCTATGTTTTCCGCACGTCAGCGTGGCCAAAGCAATGGAGCCGATTCCCCAGCTGCCTTTACAGGCGGGCCGGTTGGAGTTTTTCCAGCATCAAGTTGCGGTCACTACCTCCTTATTGCCAGAAGTTGCTTTACGGGAGCCGCAGTATGTTTATAAAATAGCCGTGACGGCCTACACCAGCCACGTCAGTCAAACAGACGGTTCGCCCTGCATTACCGCTTCGGGCTTTAATGTTTGTCGGCACAACACCGAAGATATTATTGCCACCAATTTTTTGAATTTGCCGTTTGGCACCAAGGTCAGATTGCCCGAACTTTATGGCGATAGAATTCTTATCGTTCAAGACCGAATGAATTCCCGTTACTACCGCACCATTGATATTTGGATGCAAGATCTGGCCAAAGCCAAACAGTTTGGCCGTAAGTGGACGACTATAGAGATTCTGCCTTTTGTAAGATGACACCTCAGGTTCGTTAAGTATTAAGTCCAGTAAGTCCGTTAAGTTTATTAAATCAACTCAATAAAAAAATCCATCTTGAGCTCGTTGAAAGGTGGATTTTTGTTTCATTGATCTTTTTTAAAATCAACTTCCGAGATATTGATTTTTTGGCAATTTTTTAGTATATTCAACTAAGTTATAAGGCCTGGTAGCCCCCGCCACCCCCTCTCTACAAGTTCGAGGTCGTGTGCGGGGCAAGCAAGTGGTTTAAAGATATAATAAAATAAACGGCCACGTACCCAAGTGGTTAAGGGAGAGGTCTGCAAAACCTTTATTCGGCGGTTCGATTCCGCCCGTGGCCTCCAGCTGATTAGCAATGTTTTGATATATGACGACATTTTACAATCATCAGCAAATAGAAAAAAAGTGGCAACAGCAATGGCAAAGTGATCCGCTCAAACTGGCCGATGACCGGTCCAAAAAAAAGAAAAAATATGTTTTGGATATGTTCCCTTACCCGTCGGGCGAGGGGCTGCACGTTGGCCATGTTGAATCGTACACCGCCACCGATATTATTTCCAGATATTTAAGGATGCAGGGTTACAATGTCTTGCATCCGCAGGGCTTTGATGCTTTTGGTTTGCCGGCGGAAAACTATGCCGTCAAAACCGGCGTTCACCCGGCCAAGACAACGGCGGCGGCCACCGCTGTTTTTAAAAAACAACTGGAGTTAATCGGCAGTTCTTACGATTGGTCCAGAGAAGTTAATACCTCAAGCCCCCAGTATTATAAGTGGACGCAGTGGCTGTTTTTGCAGCTTTATAAAAAAGGCCTGGCTTATAAAAAAAAGGCGCCGGTCAATTGGTGCCCCAGTTGCCAGACGGTACTGGCCAACGAGCAGGTGATCAACGGCCAATGTGAGCGCTGTGAATCAAAGGTAGTACAAAAAGATTTGGAGCAATGGTTTTTCAAAGTTACGTCTTATGCTGAAGAGTTGCTGGAGCAGATTGATAAAATGGATTGGCCGGAGGCGCTCAAGCATGCGCAAAAGAATTGGATAGGAAGATCAGAAGGAGCGCTCATTAATTTCGAATTACTAATTTCTAATTTAGAAAAAAATTCAAAACTCAAAATTCAAAATTCAAAATTGTTTTTAGAGGTATTTACGACCAGGCCGGATACATTGTTTGGAGCGACCTATTTGGTGCTGGCGCCGGAACATGAAATAATTCAAAACTTAAAATTCAAAACTCAAAACTGGAATGAAGTTGAAGAATATATTAAAAAGGCCAAAACCAAAAATCAGCTGGAACGAACGGATTTGGCCAAAGAAAAAACCGGCGTGGAATTAAAAGGAATCATGGCCGTCAATCCGGCCAATAAAAAAGAAATACCCGTCTGGGTGGCTGATTACGTAATGTTGAGCTATGGCACCGGCGCCATTATGGCCGTGCCGGCGCATGATCAGAGAGACTGGGAGTTTGCGAAACAGTATAATTTGGAAATAATTAAGGTGATTCAGCCCATTGAGTCCATTGAGTCAGATATATTACAGGCAAAAAATATTTTTACTGGTCAGGGCATCATGATCAATTCCGGTAAGTTCAATGGACTGGCTTCAGAAAAGGCCAAAGATCAAATCATCAAATTTGTGGGCGGCAAAAAACAGGTGCAATACAAAATCCGCGATTGGCTGGTGTCGCGTCAAAGATATTGGGGCGCGCCTATTCCTATTATCTATTGTAGTAAATGTGGGATGGCGCCGGTACCGGAAAAAGATTTGCCGGTGTTATTGCCCGAAGACGTTGATTTTAAACCAACCGGCGAATCGCCGCTGGCTTTGTCAAAATCTTTTCATAACGTCAAGTGCCCCAAATGCGGTTTGGCCGCCCGCCGCGAATCAGATACTATGGATACGTTCGTTTGTTCTTCCTGGTATTTTCTAAGATACTGCGATCCGAAAAATCAGCAAGAGCCATTCAGCAAAACAGCGGCCAAACACTGGCTGCCCGTTGATTTATACATTGGCGGCCTGGAGCATGCGGTCGGCCATTTGATTTATGCCAGGTTTATTTTTAAATTTTTACGGGATCTCGGCCGCTATCAATTCAACGAACCTTTCCTTAAAATCAGAAATCAGGGCATTGTTTTGGCCGAAGATTCCAGAAAGATGAGCAAACGTTGGGGCAATGTCATCAATCCCGACGATGTGGTTTTGGAATACGGCGCCGATACTTTAAGGATTTACGAAATGTTTATGGGGCCGCTGGAAGATACCAAGCCCTGGAGTCAGCAGGGAATTATTGGAGTGAGAAGGTTCTTGGAGAAAATCTTTAAATTAATTTCGAATTCCGAATTTCAAATGTCTAATAAAAATCGAATTCCGAATTCTGAAATTAAAAATTCAAAATTGAATCAAAATTCGAAATTAGAAATTAGAAATTCAGACCCGGAGCGATTGCTGCATAAAACCATTAAGAAAGTCACGGAGGATATAGAAGATTTAAAGTTCAATACGGCAGTCAGTTCCATGATGATATTTATCAATGAAGTGACGGGTAATCAAGATTCAGTAACTAAGGAGATGATGGAAAAGTTTTTGATTATTCTTTCGCCGTTCGCGCCGCATTTGGCCGAAGAACTGTGGCAGTCGCTTGGCCACAGAAAATCAATTTTTAAAGAAAAGTGGCCCAAGTATGATTCAGATTTGGTCATTGATGAGTCGGTGACCATCGCCATTCAAATAAATGGCAAGCTCAGGGAAACGATTTTGGTGGAGCGGGGGATCAGCGAGAAAAATCTTAAATCAAAGATTGAACAACTGCCCAAGATCAACAAGCATCTGGCTGACAAACAGGCGAAGAAGTTTATTTATATTAAAGATAAGCTGGTGAATATTGTTTTTGATAAATCCTAATATTGAAATCCTAAGTACTAAACTCTAAATACTAAACAAATCCAAAATCTTAATTTTTTAATTTTCAATCCCGCTAAGCTGAAAAAAAACATTTAGGTGATTGGAATTTTGGTATTAGATGTTGTTTATGATTTAGTGCTTAGGATTCAGAGTTTAGTCTAGAGATTATGTTAATAATAAAAACTAATCAGGACAACTTTCAACAAATAATCAGGCAGGCAGTAGTAACACTTAAAAATGGCGGGACAATTGTTTATTCTACAGAAACGGCCTATGGTTTGGGGGCTGATTTTTTAAACTCTCTGGCCGTGGACAGAATCTATCGGATCAAAAGTAGGCGTTTGAAAAAACAGCTGCCGGTGATTGTCAGCAGTTTAGCGATGGCTAAAAAGTACGTTAACTTTAACAGCCGGTCGCTGGCTTTGGCCAAAAAGCATTGGCCTGGCCCAATAACGCTGGTGCTGGACGTTAAAAGTAAAATCAAAACTCTTAATGAAGGTCAAAAAACTTTAGCCGTGCGAGTTTCTGCCAATAAAATTGCTCTGGCCTTGGTGAAAAAGCTGGGCCGGCCGCTCACGGCTACCAGCGCTAATCTTTCCGGCCAAAAAGCCTGCTATGCGGTGTCTGATGTTATTCGCCAGTTTAAGAAAATAAAATACCGGCCCGATTTAATCATTGATGCCGGTAGATTGCGCCAGCGCCAGGTTTCCACCATCGTTCGTTGCCAAGATAATGGTTGCTTGGTGTTAAGGAAAGGGAAAATAGTTCTAGATAAGAGTTTTGAATTTTGAATTTTTAATTTCGAATGAATTTCGAAATTCGAATTTTTTGAATTTATTCAAAATTCTTATCTAGGATTTAATAGATTATGTCTTTACTTTCGCAAACAAAATATTTTCTTGAAAAAACCGGCCTTAGGCCAAGTAAAGCCCGGGGGCAAAATTTTTGCATTGATGAAAATGTCATAGAACAAATGGTCGGCACCGCCCGGATCTTGCCCAACGATACGGTGCTGGAGGTCGGGCCGGGTTTTGGTTTTTTGACTTTGGCGCTGATTCAAAAAGCCGGCCAGGTTATTGCCGTTGAATTAGATAGGAAGCTGGCCGAGCTGTTAATTAAGATGCAGGAGTCTCACAAAAATTTGGAAATCATACAGGAGGACATTTTAAGATTTAAGAGCGAAACACTCAAAGATTATAAGATTGTGGCTAATTTGCCTTATTCAATAACCGCCGCTTTTTTGAAAAAATTTTTAACGGCGGCCAATCAGCCGAAAACCATAACTTTATTACTGCAGTCGGAAGTGGCCGAAAGAATCTGCGCTCGGCCCGGCCAGATGAGTTTGCTGGCCATTGCGATTCAGCTTTATGGCCGGCCAAAGATCGTTGCCAAGATTGATCGTTCCAGTTTTTGGCCGGTGCCCAAGGTGGACTCGGCCATTTTGCAGATTGATGGCATCGCCCCCTTTCCTTACCCGGGTGAAATTTCAGAAAAGAAATTTTGGCAGGTGGTCCGGAGCGGCTTTTGCGCCAAACGCAAGCAGCTGAAAAACAATTTAGCCAGCAGTTTGCATTGGTCGCCGGAAAAAGTGAGCGCTGCTTTAGTCAAAATTGGCCTGGACCCCAGATGCCGGGCTCAAGAAATTGCCATCGGCCAATGGTTGCAGATTGCCAAAAAACTTATGTTGACGAGAAGTTAACTATTTTGTTATAATAAACTAAATTGGTAACAAAATTTTATGGTGGATAACGAGTTAAATTCACCGCCTAAAGAAGCGCGGGCAGAGCTTGTGTTTGGAGATCAAACCGACGATTTTTTCTTGCCGGCCGGGGATTCAAATCAAAACCAAGGTCCAAAAAAAGATTTTATTTCACCAAAATTATTGGTCGTTTTTCTGACAATCCTCGTAATTATTAGCAGCGTTTTTGCCGTTGGCAACTGGTTTAACAATCTAAAGCTGGGTTTTGCCTATCGGGGCGAGGTCAATCAGGATTTATTGAGCGCCGAATCTTCTTTAATCAATAACGACGTGGCCAATAATTTAGCCCTGCAACAGCAAGACACCGATCTTGACGGTATTTCCGATTATGACGAGCTCAATGTTTACCGGACTTCGCCTTATTTGGAGGATTCCGATTCCGACGGCTATGCTGATTTTACCGAAATAGAAAACGGGGAAAATCCCAATTGTCCGGCGGGCCAGACCTGTAACATTGCCAGTCAGACCGAAGTTCAACCACTGGCCCAAACTGAACTGGAAAATTTAACGCCCGAACAAATTAGGCAGCTGCTTCTTGAGGCCGGTATTAGCCAGCAAGAACTGGCGGGCGTTGACGACGCCACCTTAAAACAGCTTTATTCAGAAACATTAACCGAGGTCAATACCGGCGAAACCGGTCAGACCGGTACAACCGGTTTTACCGGGCTGGAAAATCAGCCAGACCTTAATGCCATTACTCCCGACCAGTTAAGAGCCATTCTGTTGACGGAGGAGGGAATCAACAAGGAAGACGTTAACAGTTTAACGGACGAAGAACTGATGCAACTGTGGCAGGAGATATTAAAAGCAAAAGAATAGGCATGAACAAGAACGGCCAAAAATTTGTACTTTCCGCGCTACTGGCGGCTTTTGTGTTTATTTTTGTTTTTGCGGTTGTCAGTATAAAAACCTCTTATTTTGAATCCGACAGCGTCGTTAAAGTGCAGGCGCAGACGCCCGATCCTGCCGGCCCACCCTTAATTGCTGCCGTACATCAAAGCAATTTTAAAAGAACGATGGAATGGTTAAAAAACCGCTGGAACTGGGTCAGAGATAAAGTCATTGTCCGATCGGCCAAGATTGCCTATAAAAACGCCTTAAGGAATTTTTTGGGCCAGATGGCCCACCGCACCGCCGTTTGGATCAGCCAGAGCGGCCGGGGCCAGGGACCTTTGTTTACCACCGAGTCGTGGCAAGATTTTTCCAAAAATATTGTGGAGACGACCATTGTTGATTCTCTGGACGTTTTAGCTTCCGATAACGGCTTTTTTGAATTTAACGTTTGCCAGCCCTCCGATCTGAATTTTGCCATGGATATTATTTATACCGCTTTTCTTGAGGTCGGCGGGCCCGGGACGCATAAACCCAAATGCACTTTCCAGCAGTTAAAAAAACGCTGGGACAAGTTCGGCCGAGAAATTTGGCAAGACGTAAACATTGAAAGAGTCAACCAGGAAGAATTTTTGGATTTAATGGGTGATGCCTTTAAGCCGACCGAACAGAATGTGGGTATTGCCCTTAAAATTGACGAGAGCATCAGTAAAAGAATCCAAAATAAAAAAGTCCAGCAGTTTTTTCAAAGATTGGAAAATCAAGGACTGGAGCCGATTACGGAAAAAATAACGGGCAAAATAAAAACTCCGGCTAAATTTGTCGGCTTCCAGGCGCAGACTTTGGCGGCCAACGCTCCGGTCAACGAAGAAACTCCGACTGGCGACATTGTGGCCGATGCCATGGGCATTTTTACCAACACTTTGGTATCTAAACTGATAGATCGGTGGCTGTCCGACGCCACCGGCGGCGTCAAACGGGCCGAAACAACCAGAGAATTTGCCTGGTCAGCGGAAGGCGGCCGGTCCGGCGCCGGTCAAGATCAAGACAGCGGACAGTTTGCCAAGCTGGCGGCCGTTAGTTTTACCAGCGGTCAGGAGCGGATTTTAGAACAATTAAGCAACTGCCCTGATCCGGATAATCCCGGGCCGTTGGACTGCGTTATGCCGCCGAAATTAATGACGGCCTTGGATCAAAAGATGACGGTCCAGCAGGCCATGGACAAAAATTTATTGGAAAAAAACTGGGTGGTGGGCTGGCTGACCGGCGGCGGTCAAGATGCGCCCCAGCAGCCCAGTTACTTAACGGGTTATCCTTACCGCAGTCTGGTTATATTAAGAACGCAGCGCATTATTCCGGTGGGCTGGGAACTGGCCGCCTGGTACGCCAGGGAAAAAAACGTCACCGTTACTTTGGGCCAGTTGCTGCACTGTTTTGAAGATGCCAATCCGGAGCTGGCTGATAATCCGGAATATCCCGAAGATTGCCGCGATGCCGACTTGGACTATAATCCTTACTATCATTTAGTGGATCCTAATTGGGTGCTGAAAGCGCCGGAAACTTATTGCGGCAAAAAAGGCGCCGGTTTTATGATTGCCGGCGAAGAATGGGCCTGCGCCGAAGATAATGTTGATGAAACCTGCCCGATTGGTCCCACCTGCCCGCCCGAAGATGTGATTGACGAGCCTAACTGCGACGCCAAGCAGTATCAGAATCCCGACCGGCCGGTCAAATTGGTAACCCGCGAATCGGAATATTGCGCCGACTGGCAGACCTGTTTGTTTGAGAACGACGACGGTTCCTGCGCCGGGGTTTGGGGCTACTGTTTGGAGGAAGAAGAATTCTGGAAGTTTGACGGCGAAAGCTGTCCGGCCCAGTTTAATTCCTGCCAGACTCTAACGAGAAAGTTAGACCAGGCCGCTTTTTCCTTTTTAACCAATACTTTGAATGCCTGCAGTCAAAGCAATGCCGGCTGCAGTTGGTACGCCATGGAACAAGACTGGCTGCCTCCGGAAAATGATTTAACCTGGCTGACGGCGGCCGACGACCGCCGCATCTATTTAAACGAAACTGCGGCCAGTTGCGAGATTGACGATGTCGGCTGCACCAAGGTGGGCCGGATGATTCTTGGCATGAACACGGTGGTCAACGGGGACTTTGCCATCGGCGATCCGACCGACGGCGTTACTTCGCCCGACATTATTGATTTGCCAACGGACTGGAGCAGTGCGGCTCCGAATTGTGATTATATCCATCATGAAGACTCGCAGGAAATGGAAATCGTGGCCAAAACCATCAATGACCATTGCACTTTTCAGGCCCAGGGCTTTATTCCCATCAACCCGGATTTTACCTACCGTTTTAGTTATAGGGTCAAGGCAGGTAGCGGAGCCACGGCCGCCTTTGGCTTAGGATTTTATAATGACAGTAATGGATACATCGACAGCCAAATGTTTAATGGAGAATTTGATCCGGCCGATGATTATACTGTTTATTCTTTTCAAATCGGCCCGGAATCGGCCGGCGGCCAAGATTTTTCCAGCGGCACCAGCTATGCTAAGCCCTTGGTTTATGGTCCATACCAAAACGGCGTTACTTTATGGGCTGATTACGTGGAGTTGACCATCATCAATTCCCCGGTGCAGTTTCAGAGCGCGGCCAATCTAAGTTACGCCACCGCCACCGCTCAATACATCACCGATTATAGCCACGCCTCAAACAACGCCAACGTCCGACGCTTTTTAAAGCTGGCGCCGGATTATTTGAACTGCGACGGTTATAACGATATTTTGTATCAATATTCAGACAGCGAGTCGTGCAGCGGCGACGGCCATTACTGGAGGACAGATATTGATTTTTGCGTTGCCGGCGGCGACGGCCTATGCGATGAGTATGCCAATTACTGCAAGGCCGAAGAAATCGGCTGCCAGGGCTACACGCCGGTCAATGGCGGTTTGGAAATTCCGGCTAAAGTAAGCAGCGCCGATGCCTGCCCGGCCGCCTGCGAAAATTATGACAGCTACATGGAACAGCCGGCTTATTTTGAAGAGGTGGAATGCCCGATGTACCAGACGGAAGACGTTTGCTTAAATAAAGGCTGCTTTTGGAAGAACAATAAATGCCAGGGCGGACTGGCCCAGCGTTTATTTATTCCCCAAACGTCTCAAGAGTGCGCCGCCACCGAGGTCGGCTGCGAGGAATTTACCAATCTGGACGAAGTGGCCCAAGGCGGCGAGGGCAAAGAATACTATACTTATTTTAGGCAGTGCATTTCGCCGGATAATTCCAACATTAAATCTTATTTTACCTGGGAGGGTTCCGATACCGAGGGTTATCAATTAAAGAAATGGTCGTTTTTAAAGAGTAATCTGTTTAATTACCGGTATTTTGATGCTGGCTGGGTGCCGGAAGCCGATTACGGCCCCTGCACCAACATCGCCATTGGCAGCGAAGAATGTCAGGATGTTAATGACCCTAATCCTAACACTCCGGGCGCTCCCAAAACCTGTTCGCAAGCCGATATTGACAACGGCGATTATGACTGCCGCGACTTTTTTGACGCGGCCGGTAATCATTACTTTAGAAAGCAGAGTTATGCCGTAACCTCTTCCAGCCAGTGCCATCCTTATCGCCGTACTACTACCGGCCAGATTTACAATGCCGATCCGGCCGAGGGCGCCAGCTGTTCGGCCGCCTCAAGCGGCTGTAGGCAGTACAAAGGCAATGCCGGCAACAACGTTAGAAATATTTTTATCAACGACTTTGAACAGGGCGGCATAGGCAATTGGCGGAACTTTAGCGGCAATTTAGAGGGCCTGGAATATTCCAACGAATCGGTGGTGCAGGGCGGCCATTCTTTGAAAGTTTATTTAGACAATAACAGCATTATCCAAGCCGTGACCGGACTTAGTGGCGGCAAAAAATATAAATTGTCATTTTGGGCCAAAAAAGCGCCGCTGGTCAATTGTCCGGCCAAACCGATAATGGGCGACCTGACCGGAGAATATTTATCTTTTCATACTTTTGTCACCAACGACTGGCAGCAGTATCAAATGACTGCTGAAAGCGCCACTAACCCTGCCGCGGTTATTGTTAAAATTGACGGACTGACCAGTTGCGAAGCGTTTTATCTGGACAACATTGTTTTAACGGAATTTACCGATAACTTTTACGCGGTTCGTGATTCCTGGCAAACGCCGGTGGCCTGCGACAATAATATAAATAATTCCGCCGGCGAAGTAACTTGTAATTTAGGCCACTCTGCCCCGTTGGGCGGCGAGCAATGCTTAGGCGCTACGCCGGACGGCCAATCGTACTCTTGTTTTGTGCCGGAGAACGAAACATCGTGTCGGGCCAGCGGCGTCCGGCTGGATTTTGGCGCCCAATTGGGCTGTCAGCAGTACCAGGATCGGGACTTTAAAACCCAGTTCTTAAAATCTTTCAGCTACATCTGCCGGGGCAACGCCATTGGCTGCGAGGCCTTAATCACCACCAACAATTCTTCCGATTACCAAAGCGAACATATTTATTATAACGATAGTTTTGTTTGCGACGGTAACGTCGGCGAAATTGATGCGAGTTTTGATTGCCGCATCCGCGGTCAGGTGATGTGCAATACCGGCGGTAGCGATTCCTGCAGCTATCAGGACTACCCGGACGCAAGTCCTCCGGCCGGCAACAAAGTGGCTAACGACGAGATAGTTTATGCCGTGGTGGATCCGGAAAAAACCTGCGCTCCGGAAAAGCAGGGCTGCATGCTTTTGGGCCAGCCCCAGCTCAATAAGCAGCTGGATGATTTAAATCAGCCGGACTATGTTTTGGATGTTGCCGACGTTTTCTTAACAAATAATCCCGACAGTTACCAAAGCACCCTGTGCGCTCCCAGCGGAGAATTCTGCGCCTCGTATGCCAGCGAGGATAGCGCCGGTTATAGTTATTATTATGACCCGATGAGCCAGGGCGGCGGCGAGGGGCAGAATAAAACCTGTTATTTTAGCACCGCTTTAAACCAGTGGCTTAAGAGCGGCTCCGAAAATGAGCCCTGCCCGGGTAGCCGCACCGTCATTGATACCAATTATCTGGCCAGAACTGGCGACATCGGCTATGAGGGCTGGACCGGCTTATGCGAGCCGAAATATTCCAGCTGCGTTGAACTGCGCGATCCGGAACAGCCCTATCTGGAAGCCGCCGGCGAGTGCGATGCCGCCATTTCGCCCCTGTTGACCGGCCACTGCGACAATGTGGTGCAGTTTCCGTTAAACGATCCCAATGCCAAG
>Ga0210057_1007915_pt1 | contig 12725 bp, 11 predicted proteins | sample CryGeyCG2114_010_2_FD_183968 | JGI IMG/M metagenome (GOLD analysis project Ga0210057, IMG submission 183968) | Groundwater microbial communities from aquifer - Crystal Geyser CG10_big_fil_rev_8/21/14_0.10 (SPAdes) (version 2) | ecosystem: Environmental > Aquatic > Deep subsurface > Groundwater ... | reverse complement strand
CGGCTCAAAATTTGAGCCGTTTATTTTTTGCTTAAAATTCCCAATTCCTGATTCATAATTCCTAATTCCAATTAGTGAGCCGTTTTTTTAGCCGTCTTCCTCTTTATCTTTCAATTTATCAAAAACCTCTTCTATTTTTTCGACAAAATCCATCGTTGAATCAAGCTTGAAGCGTAATTGCGGTGTGTATTTCGCCACTGAACGACTACCGAGCTCTTTGCGAATCTTATTGGCTTGATTCATAAAATATTTTAAATGAGCTTCTTCATTTTCTTTTTCCAAAAAACTAAGACCAACGGTAGCATTCCGTAAATCTTTGGCGGCGTCAACGTAAGTGACACTGACCAGTGGAAAATCCTTCGGCGTCATCTCCGCCAATATTTCGGCGAGTAGCTTTTGCCACTCGGCATTAATTTTATTTATCCGTTCAGACATAGTTTAATTTTAACAAATAGAAAGGGCGCCCTTGCAGGCGCCCTTGCGATAGGAGAAACGAGTGGCTTGCTAGGCGGCTGCGGCGACCTCCTGCAGCAAAGACAAGACTTCTTCCCCGGCAAAGTTTTCATTTCCCGGTGCGTGCACCTCCAGAATCTCCCGTGCCCTCTGAGGAGGCATTTCGACTCTTGAGGGGTTCGCGAGACGCTTGAAGTCGGAGGGATCGATCGTCCGACACGTGCTCAAGAAATGCGCTACTCCTCCCGGAGATGTGTAAGAGAGCTTGTCCACAGTCACTTGCAGGGCAAACAGCATGCCCTCAGCCTCATAAAGCCACCACTCCGTGTCCCCGAAGTCGCTGTTCAGTCGACCACGGAAAACAAACATAAGGTTCGCCTCCTTGTTTTTCTGCTCCTAGAGTACTTTAATTCCTGAGCACAGTCAAGCCACGCTACTCAAACTTATTCCCAGCAGCCTCAGTATCTTCGCCTTGATCATCAATGCCGACATCTAAACCAACAAATTTATTATTGATGAATTTATTCTTCTTGCCACGATTGAGAATACCCACCTTGGTTCTAGGCTGATCGTTGGAAGAGCCAATATTAGAAATATTGATATTTCTAGCAGCTTGATAAACCGAACTCTTGGAATGAATATCTCTATTCTGGATATCCTTCTTGTTGCGGAGACTCATTTTCAATGTCAAATTTTTTATAAAATCTAAGAAATTCATGAACTTACAATTTTGGCTTGTTGTATTCAATTTTGAAGAATTCGACTTTTTCACCTTCTTCCGGCACTTCTTCAATTTCAACTTCGAAACCAAATTCCCCTTCAGCTGTGGCTTTTTTTAATTCTTCATTGACGTGCTGAATCTTCAGAATCTTGCCTTCAGGGATTTTTTCATCTTCCCCTGCTTCACGCAGGATTCGTAGATAATCGCCGACCTCCACTTCGCCAATATTTAATTTAACGCCGATAACCTTGGCCTTGCCGCCACGGCGAAATATTTTGAGCACCTTACCCTTGCCTTTTTGAATTTCGATTTTTTCTGGCTCCATCGCTTCAAAAAGCAAATCCTTCAAATCATCAATCAGCTCGTAAATGATATCGTAGGTGAATATCTTCACACCGGCCTTCTCCGCCGCTTTCTTGGCAGCCAAATTTGGATTTACTCTAAATCCAATCACAAAAACATGCTGACCTTCTTGCCCCTCAGCCGTCAACACGTCGGACTCGTTGATGCCACCAATGCCCTCGTGAATAATCTTGATGCTAGCTTTGTCTGTCTTGATGGCCTCTAAAGACTTCTTGATGGCTTCCAGAGAGCCGAAAACATCTGTCTTGATAACCACGTTCAAGGTTGTCATCTTGCTATCTTTGATTTGTCTGGACAAAGTTGAGAGATCTGACTTGGTAGCAATATTAATTCGTCTAGCCGAGGCTGAACGACCAGCTGAATGCGCCTGAGCTTTGGCTTCTTTGTCGCTTGAAGCAACTTTCAGAATATCGCCAATCAATGGCTGATTAGAAAATCCTGTCAGCTGTACTGGCAGGCTCGGACCCGCTGTTTTTATTTTCTTGCCCATATAGTCCTCTATGCTTTTGATCTTGCCAGCTTCCCCACTTACCACAAAAGCATCACCAACTTTTAAGGCCCCCTTTTGAATCAAGGTAGTAGCTGTGACACCCTTCTTTGGATCAAGGTTAGACTCCAAAACGACTCCTACGGCAGGGCCCTTGTCGCGAGCTTTAAAATCTTCGACATCCGCCATAAGCAAAATTGTCTCCAAGAGTTCGTCAACACCTTCACCGCTCTTGGCTGAGACCAAAACTGCCGGATTCTTGCCGCCCATATCTTCAGTGGCAAAATCTTGCTCGACAAGCTGACCCTTGATCAGATGCAGATTGGCACCTGGTTTATCAATTTTATTAATAGCAATAATTGTCGACACTTTGGCCGCCTTAGCCAAATCAATGGCTTCAATAGTCTGCGGCTTCACTCCGTCATCAGCGGCAACCACCAAGACTAGAATATCGGTAATCTTGGTACCCTGAGCTCGGATGGCCGAAAAAGCTTCATGACCGGGCGTATCCAAAAAGGTAATCTTGCGTTTTTCCTTTTTACCGCTTCTTGAGTCTTTAAGCTCATGTTCGATCTGATAAGAACTAATGTGTTGAGTGATGCCACCCGCTTCAGACTTGGCAACGTCCGATTTGCGAATATAGTCTAGGAGCGTGGTTTTACCATGATCAACGTGACCAACAATCGTCACAACTGGTGGCCTGGTTTTAGGTTTATATTGTTTGTCGAACTCATCCTCAACCTCAGCATCTTCGATGGCAGCTTTCGGAACAAGTTTGATACCCTTCTCTTCGGCAATGATGGAAGCTGTTTCAAAGTCAAGACTGGCATTAATCGTTGCCAAAATGCCCTCTTTTAAAAGAGAGCCGATGAGTTCCGTAATGGGAATACCTAAAATCTTGGCCAAATCCTTGACCTCAATCGTTTCCCCTACCTGGATTTCTTTCATATCTTCGTTCATACTATCTAGGATAACCTGTTTTGAAGCTAAAAACAAAGGAAATCAGAGATTAGAGATTAGCACAAGACGTCATCCCAGACTCCGATCTGGGATCCAGGAATTATCTGCAGGACTGGATTCCAGCTGGAGTTTATGCTGAATTTAATTCAGTGCTGGAATGACAAACGTGAGATTCTGGAGTCACTTCGTTCCCCAGAATAACGAAAAGTGATAAAAAATAAATGGCTCAGACGCATGAGCCATTTATTTTTCAATGATTTTCATTGATCCCTCTACTTCTTTTTGACAATTTTCAGGATTTTTTCAGCAATTGTCTTGCCAACACCCTTAATCTCCATCAATTCTTCCAAAGACTTGTCAGCGAGATCTTTCATGCTTTTGACACCAGCCGATTGAAGCTTACCCAGCGCTCCCGCACTAATATCAAGCTTGCTCAACTCAGTGGCCGCAACATCGTTTTTGACGATTGGCTTCTTGCCCTCTACACCTGCTTTTGGTTTCTCAAGAGCTTTCAAGCTTAAGCCTAGGCGATGAGAGTCCTGCTCAATGCTGATAATCTGCATGTCATAGCTCTTGCCAACGCTGACTTTTTCAGCTGGATCCTTAACATGTTCCTGAGAAATTTCTGAAATATGGATAAGACCATCAATCTTGTCATCGATCTTAACAAAAACACCAAAAGGCATAATTTGGGTAATCTTACCCTTAACGGTCTGGCCTTCTTTGTAATCTTTGGCTAATGCCAACCACGGATCTTTATGCATTCTCTTTAAGCTCAAAGAAACTTTGTCTTCGCTGGTGCCAATGACCATGGCTTTAACCTGACCACCCACCTTTGCAAATTGGCCTATATCACTAACTTTGTCCCAGCTAACTTCGGAAATATGGATAAGCCCTTCAAGATGATTGTCGAGCGCGACAAAGATACCAAAATCGACCACACCAGTAACCTTACCAGTAACAACTTCGCCTTCCTTCACCTTGTCGATGAGCTTGGCTACTTCCTCTTTTTTAGCTTCACGTTCAGAGAAAATGAGCTTATTAACATTCTTGTCATAATCAAGAACCTTGACTTCAATATTTGTGCTCTCAAGCTCACGAAGTTTCTTGAGAATCTCTTCTTTGTTATTGCCAACTCGCGGATAGTTCTCTGGAGAAAGCTGTGAAACCGGCAGGAAACCACGCATCCCATCGGCCTCGACCATAAGGCCACCGAAATTAGCTTCCACAATCTTGCCCACAAATGTCTGATCTTTTTTAAATTTCTCTTCAACAACTTTCCAACCCTTCTCTTTGAGAGCTTGACGGATAGAAAGCAACATAAAGCCTTGATCCAACTCTGGATCAACGACATAGCCATTTACCTCTTGGCCAATTTCAAAATCGGGCAAGGAAAGCCCTTCTTCGGTCAATTCGCGATTACTAATGACACCGACAAAACGGCCATTATCAATATCAACCCAGATCTTATTTTTGGTGACAGCCAAAATTTTGCCATCCACCAAATCTCCAGCTTGATAAATTTTATACTGCTTGAGGCTAGCCTCAAGCAGATCTTCCATTTTTTTGCTTTTTTTCGTCTTAGTAACTGTCATAGATACCTTAGTAGTATAGAAAGAGTGCGAGAAAAGTCAACCCTCCTGGCCCCGAAAAAAGGCTGTGCGGGCAGGCTATCTCTTCTTTCTTTTCTTAGATTTCCTCCCGACTGAGCGATATTTATTTTTAATTTTTGGCTTACTGACCTTCAAAAGATCCCTTTTCTTTCTTTTGTAATCTCGGAAAATTAAGAAAAGAATCACCACGGCGTAACCCAAAAGAACTAAATACCAAAGACGCATGTTCAGGTAATGAACATTTTCGTATCGGAAAAAGAGCAAAACAAGTCCCCAAAAACCAATGGTATACAAGAGTGAGACACTTTTCTTCCAAGCGCTCACAAAAAGTCGTGCTTTATGGATAGTCAGATACCTTTGTGCCAAAACTCCCAGAGCAATTAGCAACAAGAAAAAACCAAAGAGATACGGCTGACCACTCGGCGCATAGAAAAGCTGAGTATCGAGCCAATAACTAATCGTGAACAAGTTAATGAAATTCATATAGCCTAAGCTCCCTTATCTCTTTTTCTTAATTTTGCTTTTCTGAAAATTGGCTGATTTGGAAGCAACCACATTAGGTTTAGCAATTCGGCTTCTAGTCATCTTTACCTGGGGCTTGGCCACCTCCTTGGGCACAGTCTTAGGACGTGCAACCTTGAGCGTTGTTCTGCGGCCTGTCTGATAATTTGTAACCTTTACTTTGGCTGGTTTCTGAACGGGTTTCTTTTTGGCTGGAGTCTTTGCCTTGGCTCTGAGTGATGTCGGTTTTTTGAGCGTTGTTATTTTCTTTTTTGAAAAACTAGTTACACCCTTCTTCTCAGCCGCTTTCTTTTCTGGCTTTATCTGTTCCGTTACCAATGTTTTTGCTATTTCAGTAGCTGCCACTTTATCCTCCGTTTCCTTTTCAGATTGCAACCACACAGCTCCCAGCGCCTTATCACCACTTTTTAGACGAATCAATTTCACCCCTTGAGTAGCGCGACCGGATACCTTAACACTTTTAATTGGCAAACGAATGACGGAACCCTTGGTAGAGCTGATCAAAAGATCGCCTGTGTTTTCTGTGATCAACTTAGCGTAGACCAGCTTACCAGTCTTGGTCGTAACGTTGGCCGTCTTGACCCCCATACCGCCACGCTTCTGAAGAGTATAGTGGCTAAGCAGAGTCCTCTTCCCCAGACCATTTTCTCCAATAATCAAGAGAGCTTCGTTTTTGTCACCGGTACTAATATCCGCCCCAATCACATGATCTTTGTCACGTAATCTAATGCCACGTACACCCATGGTTGCCCGACCTTGCGGTCTAGCATCACTTGTCTTGGCCAAGATAGCCTTGCCTTCAGCCGTAACGATAACAAAGTTATCAACTGGTCGGCTCAGCAAAATCCATTTCAACTCATCATCAGGTTGTAGCTTAATAGCAATGAGTCCCCCGCTCCGAATATTCTGATATTTATTGACTGGTGTTTTCTTGATAACCCCTTGCTTGGTCACCATCAAAAAGTTCTTTTCATCATCAAAATCTCGCAAAGTGATGCTCCCCGTAACACGCTCTTCCGGTGCCAGCTGAATCAAATTAACGATTGCCTGTCCTTTAGCAATCCGCGTAGCTTGTGGGATTTCGTAGACCTTGATCTTAAAAACACGCCCGCGATTGGTAAAGAAAAGAATGTGGTCATGATTCTTGGTTACGATAATTTTGTCAGCACTAACATTGTCGTCCTTGGCCTTGAAACCTTTAACCCCAACACCACCCCGCCCCTGACTCTTGTAGGTAGTAATCGGGATTCGCTTGATGTAGTCGTTGTCAGTCATGGTGACAATGACGTCTTCGTCAGGGATCAAGTCCGTTTCTTCAAATTTGCCAATTTGGGTCTTGGAAATATTGGTTCGACGTTCATCACCATACTTCTCCTTAATCTCTAGAAGTTCTTTTTTGATTAAAGCTCGGATTTTGGTCGGGCTCTTCAAAAGGTCTTTCAGATGAGCAATGATTTTTTTCTTTTCTTTGTACTCTTCATCAATTTTATTACGCTCCAAAGCCACCAAAGCCGAAAGGCGCATTTCTAAAATGGCGTTGGCTTGAATATCCGTCAACTTGAAACGTTTCATTAGACCCTCGTGGGCTTCTTCGCGAGTCTTCGATGCCCGAATCAGCTTGATAACAGCATCAAGATTTTTTAAAGCAATAATAAAACCTTCTAAAATATGTGCCCTCTCTTCAGCCTTTTTAAGCTCATACTCACTGCGACGACGCACCACTTCGATACGATGGTCGATGAAATAGCTAAGAGCTTCTTTGACATTCAATACACGAGGTTGAATACCATCTACCAGAGCCAACATATTGACATGAAAAGAGGACTGCATAACTGTGAGCTTGAAAAGCTGGTTAAGAATCTTCTTTGGATAGGCATCTTTTTTAAGCTCAATCACCATCCGGATGCCATCACGATCCGACTCATCTCTTAAGTCTGAAATGCCAACAATTTTCTTGGCTTTAACCAAGTCAGCAATTTTTTCTAGTAAAGTCGCCTTGTTAACTTGATACGGCAGCTCTGTCACAATGATACGAAAAGTTCCCCTGTCTCCTTCTTCAATCTTCGCCACCGCCCGCATAACAACTTTACCTTTGCCGGTAGTGTAGGCCACTTTAATATCTTTTGGATTGTAAATAATGCCCCCAGTCGGAAAATCTGGACCCTGAATAATATCAGCAATTTTATCAACACCTATCTCTGGATCATCAATAATCGCCACCAAGCTATCAACCAGCTCCCCGAGATTATGCGGTGGAATATTCGTCGCCATACCAACCGCGATACCAACGGTACCGTTAAGAAGTAATTGCGGGATACGTGCTGGCAGGACTTTCGGCTCTTCGTGTTTGCCGTCAAAGTTTGGCACAAAATCAACAGTCTCCTTGTCAATTTCACTCAAAAGCTCTTCAGTGATACTCTCCATCCTAGCCTCAGTGTAACGATAAGCGGCAGCAGAATCACCGTCGACAGAGCCAAAGTTACCCTGCCCATCCACCAAAGGATAACGAAGGTTCCATTTTTGAGCCAAACGAACCAATGTATCATAGACGGCACTGTCACCATGAGGATGGTATTTTTTCAAAACTTCACCAACGATACCAGCACACTTGCTGTAACTTTTACTGTGTTGCAAACCCTCGCGATGCATGGCGTAGAGAATGCGTCGATGCACTGGCTTTAGTCCATCACGCACATCTGGTAATGCTCGTGAAATAATCACGCTCATGGCATATGCCAGATAGGAGTCCTCCATGACTCCTTTAATTGAGACCGGCCTTACATGCAAATTGATATCTTTTTCGTCACTCATAAAAAATTTCAAAGCCGAGATTTGTGGCTTTGAGAGGAAGAATTATCTATCCGTAACTATAGCTTACCACATCGATTAACCACTTGTCATCGGCCTTGATAACCTTAAAAAGTCGATCAACAGTGTATTTATAGCCATCTGATGTCTCGTCCTGTTCGCGCGCTACAATCTCGAAACTGCTAACATCGATATAATTCGTACTTAAAACTCGATAATCCAAAGTCTCAAAATCACCAGCAAACCAATAATCGTAACTGAATTCGTTAATAGCTTCCGTAGTCATAAATTCTTTCATTTGAGATTCATCATTGAGGAGATAGGCATCCATGAAACCTTTGACACTTTCCTGAGCAGCAACTCGATCCACCGCATCGCCACCCTCTTCCTTGTCCTCTTCTTCGGCTAATTTATCCTCTAAATATTTAACAGCAATAAGTTTCAAATTATCAACGATTTTAAAAGTCTCTCGCGGAAAACTTTTTTTGAGAACTCCATCATTGGCCAAGATCAAGTCATCGTAACTCTGCTCTAGATCGTCACCCTTGTTGTCAAAAACTTTCAGCTCTTCTTCTTTCTCGATCTGATCAAGGGAGCGAATCAAAAATTTGATCCTCTCGATATAGCCATCGAGCTCATCTCCGAAATCAATCAAGCGATCCTGTAAATCCTCATACTCATTTGGAACAATGCTGCTATCAATGTCATCGAGATCAAAATTAATATTTTTTACCTCACGACCAATCGGCCCCAAATCATTTTCATAATCAGACAAATCGGCAACATTCACCAATTTGTTGGTACGAGTATTTAATTTATCAGCCTGCTCTATAAAGTCACGCCATAGATTGTTCACCTGCGACGTATAGTCTGAGGTATTTTTCGAACGAGAATAGATAAGAGCTCCACCAAGAATCAAGATGACCCCTATGGAAACAGCCAACAAAATGGGTGTTATCCCGATTTTGCCAAAGCTACCCTTGTGCTCGACTCTCTTCTCTACCTCTTCTCTGAATTTTTCCGGAGACATACCTTTGGCGCTAAACTCAGGCTCCAGATTGTCGGACTTCTCCACCGCTCCATCCACAGTGGGCTGACTTTCTTTTTTTTCGTTTTCGAGAATCTCACCGCAATGGCGGCAAAATTTTAAACCCAGATTGCGACTTTCGACGCATTTGGAACAATTATCTTTCATACTTATTTATTCTACCAAGATTTCTTTGGTATGATTAGTCTATGATTTCCATCCAAGAAGCGCTCAAGATTACTAACGAGAAAGAGCTACTGGCAGTTTACCGTGAGCTCAGTCATGAAATCGAAACAAGACTGGCACCTCTCAACGAGGCGCTTAATCTTGATATCTCCAATGAAGTTGCCAAGATTCTACCCCACGCTACCTTTGTTCAGAGCTATCGCTCGCTTTTGGTTGACTATGCCGCCATCATGAAAGCTTTACTCAACATCGCCAAAGGACACTTGGTCCTGCCTGACAAAAAAGAAAATGGCCACACCGACAAAGACCGCGAAGCGTATGTCAAAAGCATCAGCTCCGTTTTCGTGGCGATGGAATATATGCTCGAAGAAAAAATCCGCTGTGTAGACGAGCGGATTAATCTTTGCAAACGAATGTTAGGCCTGGAAGTTAACGCTTAAGCAGCTTCGTCAAACACACCCTCGTTATATTTCCCACGAATATCTAAAGTGCTCTTGAGTGCTTTTTCTATATTTTTCAAAGCGCGCACTTTTGTATCGTCGTCACTTTTTTCGGCACGATCAATCGCCACTTTCAAATTGTGTAGCACCATTTTCTGGCGCCACTTTTCGTAAAGAGAAAATGTCTTAATGGAATCGGTTGGCGAATAAAGCCAAAGCTCTGTCTGAACACCTCGAGTATTTAAAACCCAAGCGTTAAGAGCGTTGTAATCAAGCCCCTGCTTGCGCAAACGAGTTCTTAATTCTTTTTCAACATTGGGCTGCCACACGTTTTCCGAAACTTGGATATCTACAGAATCCATTTCCCGTTTATAAGGAGAATCATAAGCATAATCCGGCAAAGCCACATCAGCGATCGAGATAACCGCACTCTCCCGATCAATCTCCCTTAACTTCCTTTTGGTTTCAATCCATTCATAAGCCGACATCGGCTCTTTATCCATCGCCCCGTCCAATAACTTATCCTTAAGACGACCCACTTCCTGCCTTACTTTTCTTTCGCCAACCTTATCATCAACATTCTCAATGACATGACCTTTGACATCGTAAATTCCAAGCACTGGCGCCAAACTTTCTTCCGTCACCTCAGCTGGCGCTTCATCAGTCGTCGGCTCTTCTTCGGACTCGGATTCAAGAGAAGCGATACCCTTAGCACTTGTCGACGCTGTTGCCACATCTTCAATCTCGGCTTCGACTTCGACCGGTTCCGCCTCAGAGGCCCCAACTTCAACTGGCGTCGATTCAAGAACCCCGCCCCGAGCTTCTTTCAACACGTCTTTGATGGCCATACCTTCAGTTTCGTCTAGAGCTTCCTTAATTTTCGAAGCTTCAAAATCAAAACTCTCGCCAGCTTCAATATGGTCCCGCCAGCCCATCTGCTTAGCTAGACTGACGGCTGCTTTTATGCCTTGGTCATCATCTAAACTATGATTATATTCAGCCGCATATTCGTTGACAACCTCAAGCGCCAAACCGGTTTGGGTATCGCCCTTATTAACTTCCTTCCTATAGACCTTATCCGGAACAGCGGGCGGCTCCTTTTCTGTGCCCACAGACGCCACAGATATCTCAATCGCCCCCTCGTCTCTTTCTTGATTTTGGATAACTTCATCAGTTAGTTTTGGCTCCAATTCTTTTGGGGGGTGATAACCGTCACGTAGTTTAGTTTGATAACGATATCGCGGGTCTGCTTTATAACCAGTGTTTTCATCAACCGTCTTGCCGGCATAAACAACCCCAACCGTAATCAAGAGCCCAACGGCCAAAGCCTTTTTGTGTTTGCCCAGCCAAGTCAAAAAGGTTTTGCTCGTCTCTTTGGGCCGAGTTGCCTCTGGCTCTGGTGTTAATCCTGACCCTGCCTCGTTCAGTTTTGCAACGGATGATTCTTCTTTCCCCACCACTTCGTCCGACACTACCCCTTCTTCAAAGTTATTCTGGCAGGCCCCCACCATGGCGACAACCTGATCGATGGGGTCCCCTGGCTCACCCTCCAAGGCTCCCAGCGACTCCAAAGCAGCTTTATAAAGTTCTCCCCTTAGGTCGTCATCGCCATCCTCTATTTCAGCCCTAATCAGGCCCAGATGGAGATGGCCGTTAATCTCATAGATTTCTTGAGACGAGTTTGGAGGCAATTTTTCTCTATCAATCAAAAGACCAGCCTCCTCCAACCTCTCCTGAGCTTGAGTATAGGCCCGCTTCCATTCACTGAACTCTCTTTTTCCCCTAATCATCATAAAATTAAATGTGCCTTACTCTAGCATACTTTCGATGAATTCGTCAAGTAAATACGCTCCCAAAGCCCACTATTATGCTAGCCCCACACCAGAGCACCGCAGAATCAGAGCAAAGCACGGTTCACGACAAGAAGCACGGTGCGGGATTAAGAACTAGCATAATAGTGGGACTGGCTAAGTATCAAAAAATAGACAATTCATCAATCAAAATTAGGCATCAAGAAATTTAACCAAAAAAATAAATGGCTCATTTTTTGCTTGCCCGCGTAAGACAGCGGGACACAGCTAGGGAGCCATTTATTTTTTGATGATTTTTCTTATTTTCTATCGGCCCAAAAAATGGGCCGCAAGGAATTCAAGCTAGAGCTGGATCCCAGCCTTTGCTGGGATGACAAAAACGAAGCTTTCGTCAGTTTTTCATCATTTTCTTAATCGTCAGAACACTTTTGTAATCGCCACCCATATCCGGTGTTTCGAGAACAAATGGTACATGCATCAACTTTGGATGGTTGACAATATAACCGAAAATTTCTTTACCGAGATGACCTTTGCCGATAATTTCGTGGCGATCTTTGTGTGACTCCAGCTCAAACTTTGAATCATTCAAATGAAATGCCAGTAATTTGTGCAGCCCGATTTTTTTATCAAAATCCTTAAGTACGGCATCAAATTTTTCCGGTGTTGAAATATCGTAACCAGAAGCATACATATGACAAGTATCCAAACAAACGCCTACTCGTCTTTTGTATTTGCTTGGCAGAGCTTTAATCATCGCTGCCAATTCTTCAAAATTATCACCCAAAAGATTACCGTGACCAGCTGTAATCTCGATAGCCAACTTAGCCTTGGTTTTACCAGCAGCGTCCAGAACCTTGGTCATACCTTCCGCCGCTCGTTCGATACCTTTATTTAATCCAAGGCCCAAGTGGCTTCCGGGATGAAAAATGACACAACTGGCTCCAATTTTATCCGCGAATTTGAGATCGTTCACCAAGGAAACAATAGAACCATGCCAGATGTTTGGCTTGAAAGAGGCTAGATTAATCAGGTAGATGCCATGGATAACCACGTTCTCGACACCAAAAGCACTTTTTTTCAGATGGAAAAAATGCATATCTTCTTGACTATGCTTCGGCTTTTCCCAAGTTTGCGGGCTAGAAGCAAAGATCTGAACCGCATTAATGTTCAAGCGCTGAGCTTCTTTCAAAACCCCTTCAAGCCCCTTGCCGCTACTAAGATGTCCACCAAATTGAATCTTCATAAACCACGATTTACGACTCTCTTAATTTATAAAGCGCGATTCCAGTTGCGGTCGCTACATTAAGAGACTCGGCGATACGAATCGCGCTTTA
>Ga0210057_1007914_pt1 | contig 12725 bp, 12 predicted proteins | sample CryGeyCG2114_010_2_FD_183968 | JGI IMG/M metagenome (GOLD analysis project Ga0210057, IMG submission 183968) | Groundwater microbial communities from aquifer - Crystal Geyser CG10_big_fil_rev_8/21/14_0.10 (SPAdes) (version 2) | ecosystem: Environmental > Aquatic > Deep subsurface > Groundwater ... | reverse complement strand
TTCCCAATTTTTTCCAACGCGCGAGCAAGTCCTTCAGGATACCGTGTCAGGAGAGCGCCGGACGCGTCGGCAAGATATTCACGTTTTCGTGAGACAGCGAGTTGAATCAGCTTGGCAACAATAGGGGAGAGAAGAATGAGAACAAAGCCGATGAGCATCAGTGCGCCACCACCATTTTTGCTATCAGATTTTCTCCCTCCAAACAAAGATGCGCGAAGAAACCAATCAGAGAGAATGGCAATAAAGCCGACGAGGACGACGACTACAGTCATCACCCGAATGTCATAATTTTTGACATGAGAAAGTTCGTGCGCAATCACACCTTCCAATTCTTCATTTTCCAGTGCATCAATAATTCCTGTGGTCAGTGCAATGGATGCGTGTTCTGGATCACGGCCAGTCGCAAAGGCGTTCAAGGCAGGGGAGTTGATGATGTGGACTTTTGGTGTTGGCTGACCACTCGTAATACAAAGATTTTCCACCATCCGATAGACATATGGATTGTCTTCTTTTTTTATTTGTACGGCACCACTAGAACGAAGCGCGACTACATCACCTTTGTAATAGCCACCCAGTGAAGTAAGAATAGCAAAAATTCCAGCAAAGGTGAGCATGCCGTAGCCATAGCCGTACACATTCGCCATCACCCAGCCAATGAGAAGAATGATCAGCGAAAAGATGATGATGAGGTACCAGGTTTTTCGTTTGTTGCTTTCTATTTGGGAGTACATAGTTATTCACGTATCACGTATCACGTAACACGTAGCATATATCATTTGGTATTTTTTGTGTCTTTTCGTAGTCCTTCAATTGTGGACCATTCCATTTTGGCGATTTCTTCCTTTAATATAAAAAGTTCCATATATTCTTTTGTAGAAATATATTTCAATTTTGTTGCAAGATAAAATATGCAAATAGACTCTTGTAAAGACCCATACGATGTTTCGTATAAGTTGAGCATCACTTTCTTTTTACTTCTCGCATATCCTTCAACGTAGTTGAGTAGTACAGAAACAAGTGCACGCCGTGCCTGTGAAGACATTTCATATCGTTCTTCCTGCGGAAATTTCTTCAACATGCTGTACCCCAACAATATATACTTCACAATCAAATCCTTCAATCGCTTGTGAAAAGCACCCTCCATACAAAACGAAACAGTTAGAAATTGATATGTGGTATGTGGTATGTGATACGTGATGACGTTGTTCGCGATTCGAATGTTATAATTTCACTTCAACGTTTTCGCGTTCCGCACTGTCTTCAATCTCAAAAAATTCAAATGCTTTGAAGCCGAGCATGCTGGCGAAGACACTGTTTGGGAAGACCTCTATCTTTGTGTTGAAGTCGCGAACTTGACCGTTGTAGAATCGGCGGGCGGCTTGTATTTTGTTTTCTGTATCAGACAATTCATCCATGAGTTGCGCCACGTTTGTGTTTGCTTTTAAGTCTGGATATGCTTCCACGGCGATTTGTAATTTGCCGAGCATGCCACCAAGTGCTGATTCTGCTCTCGCCATCTCCGCGGTGTTGCCGGATTTTTGCGCGTCCATGGCTTGACTGCGAAGTTTTGTTACTTCTTCCAAAATACCTCGTTCGTGGGTCATGTACCCTTTGACACTATTCACCAGATTTGGAATGAGATCATGACGGCGTTTGAGCTGGACGTCAATATCACTCCACGCTTCTTTGACCCGATTCTTGAGGCGAATCAGACCGTTGTATATCGCGATGATCCAGAGGATCAATACTGCCAATATTGCGAGTACCCAAAAGGTTGTGTTCATACGCTTGTTCGTTAATTGTTAATAGCTCATTGTATTCATTGTTGATCCTTGTGAGTAGTCATTCTTTTAGGTTGTTGGTATTTTTTATGAGAATATTTATTTCTTTCGGAAGTTTTCGGAGTTCATTGATTATGTGATTGTATTGTTCTTCTGTTATCAGTTTTCTTTTGTCTGCTTTTTTGCACCAGTGGGATGATTCGTAGACCGATCCTCTTGAATACCGAAAGAATTGAATTTTTTCTTTTTTGAAATGGCGACCGAATCCCTCCGCGATATTTGATGCGTTGGAATCAATTGCTCTCACAAATTGCGACCCTATTGTTTGTTTTGCAAACCAGTCCCATTGGATGACAATATCCCAAACATAGTCACACAGGTCTGAAGCAATGGTGTACGCACGCAAATCTTCCAATTTGATGTAAGTCTTCTCCATGTCCTCCAACAATGAACAATAAACAATCAGCAATAAATAACCTTGCATTCCTTCTGACAGTATGCAATACTATCCGCCAAATGTAAAGACCCTTTCTATGTTGACTGCCATTTTGTTTCTTGCTATTTTAACGCTCCTTGTTCTCGTTCACGAATGGGGGCATTTTGTGACTGCGCGGAAGTTTGGGATGAAAGTATATGAATTTGGGTTTGGATTTCCTCCGCGAGCGTTTGGTTTTTATCGAGACCCTAATACAAAAAAATGGATTTTTGTTTGGAGAAAAAAACAATCAGCAATCAACAATCAACAATCAACATTGACGAATACGGTCGGTGGTGGGGAGCACGATGAAGAATATCCGGGTGTTCTCTATACGATCAACTGGCTTCCGCTTGGTGGGTTTGTGAAAATAAAAGGGGAGAATGGGGAATTGATGAATGACGCGGACAGTTTTGGTTTTCACAAAGCGTGGAAGAAAGTGGTGGTGCTCGTCGCGGGGGTAGGAATGAATTTTGTGCTCGCCGTGGTATTGTTGGCGGTGGGATTTTTGATAGGACTTCCGACAGACATGACCCATGGTATTGATGATAAAGCGATTATTGTAGAGCCATCTGTGGTCATGATTCAGCAAGTGGTCAAAGATTCTCCGGCGTTTCGTGCAGGACTCTCTGTTGGTGATAAAATTATTTCATTGAATGACACTCCAATCCAAACGACAGACGCCTTGATTTCATCTATACAATCAACTGGCGCGACGCTGATTCGTCTCGCCATCACGCGTGATGGAAATAACATGACGGTTGAAATAACACCGGAAGTGGATACAGAAACTGGCAATGCGCACATTGGTGTTTATCCGGCAAATGCGGGCATTGTACGGTATCCATGGTATTTGGCATTGTGGAAAGGATTTGTGGCTTCCGTGTTTGGAGTGGTCTCCATTGTGATTGGTTTTTTTGTGTTGATCAAGGGATTGATTCTTGGGAATGGTCTTTCGTTTGAAGTGTCCGGGCCTGTGGGGATTGCTACGATGATTGGACAGAGTGCGCGACTGGGCGTTGCGTATCTCTTGAATATATCTGCCATGATTTCACTCTCGCTCGCGGTCATCAACATTCTTCCGATTCCTGCGCTTGATGGAGGACGGTTGTTGTTTGTGTTGATTGAATGGTTCACTGGAAGAAAAGTGCCTATCAAGTATGAACAAATCGCTCACACCATTGGTTTTGTCCTCCTCATGATATTGATTGTCGTGGTGACGTGGCGGGATGTGGTGGGGTTGTTGTAGGAAAGATGAAGATTGAGATTAAAAAGATTTATCTTTTTTGGCGTGCCATTGCGCGATGTAGGCATAGCCGAAGTTTTTTCGTATGACTCCACCGTTTTTCGTTTCTGCGAGTCCGTTATAGTTGCTGTGCCGTGGGCGGGATTTCGCTTGTTCAATCGTTATCTTGTTTCGCGACTGTCGTATATCCACTGTAAAACAAGCCAAAAACATGTTATACTACAGTCTTAATAGATAAACCTGTAGCCAAGAAGAGAGAGACCCCAGTGACCTATATTCAAGTCACTGAAAATTTACTTGATAAAGAATATGTGATTGTGGGGACACTCAAACAGAGTGCTACCCTCAGAGAATGCCCGAACGTTGGATGTGACGTTATCAGATATTACGCAGAAACAGCTACTATGCCAATTATTGCTGTCGGTGATGATGACAAATGGTTTCAGGTCACGCCGAAAGATGACTATGGTTATCTACTGAACGGATATATTAGTGCTGGACTATTTGTAAACTCAGAGGAGATAATTACTAACTTTTCTGAAATGAAAGTTGTAGAAGTAAGGGCAACTGCTGAAAACTCTCAGAATTCATCGGAAGGAGACCAGCTGGGGACTAACAAAATTCACAACATGTTGAGAGGGTCTGGTACTTGGCTATTGAACCTTTTCAAAAAATTATTTAATCGGTGATGGTAGTGTCTAACTCGAAAAAATATGATTACTTATTTTGGTATTGGTTTAATAGTACTATGTATATATGTCTCCAGGAAAGCTAGGGAAACAAAAGATAATGTAGATGTTGTTATGAGCACGCTCATGGTTTGGCCGTTCTTCTTATTTCTGTGGCCGATGGGATTGATTTGGTTGTACGTAATAGACAAAGATATAGATAACGACTGAAAACGTTTTTGCAACAGAAAGTTTCTATTCATAACAATTTATGTCTAAGCTAAAATTATTGGCTATAATAACTCTTTTGGTTTTCATCCTGTCTGCACCCAGGACAGTTTTTGGTTTTTCCAGTCTTGGAGAAATTCGAAACTATTATAGCAACCGCGGTTTAAGTGGAAGTGGTATGGAGCAGGAAGCCATAGATAACTATTTAAATGAGGTTAGGCAGCGTGACCAGGTGGCTAGAGACCAAGTTGCTAGTGAATCGGAAAGAGCCTTACGATTATACAACATTAAATTGGATTATTTTTACGAATTAGACAGCATTGGAAAACAGATTAAGGACATTAGCGGAGTGAGTGACTTTAATGCCTGTTATGTAAAATCCAGCGATTGCATTGTGAGTCAGAGGATTGACAACCCGCAGGAGGTGCCAGTGGACATTTTTATTAGTTATATTCCCCATAAAGAAAAGTGTATAAATTTTTTGACTCAATGCTTGTCTGCCCCCAAAATCACAGTTGAGAGTGAGCAAAGTGTATATAACAAAAAATGCCAAGACAAGCTGGGTAGTAATAGCTATGCCATAGTTGGTTCGAATAGTTATTCCTGTTATTGCAACGAAGGATATACCGAACTTAATAGCCAGTGTATAACGATTGACAACGCCTGCAAGCTAACACGGGGACAGCACAGCTACTATCGCGGTGTAAATGATGCTAACGGTAAATATTCTTGCGACTGCGAAGCTGTTTATAAATGGAACGAGGGACAAACCATTTGTATTTTGGATGACAAAGACGGAGATTGCAAACGCGCCTATGGCCCATATAGTAACTGGACAGGGAGTGGACGTGAATGTGGTTGTGCATCTGGCTATGTGTGGAACGAAAGTCAAACGCAGTGTGTTTTAAAATCGAATTGTGATATTCCGAATGTTTTAGATGGCAATAATTGTATTACCCCCGACCAGTTGTGCTCTAAGTACTACGGTGTAAACAGTCGTGCTAGTAATAACCGTGATGAATCCGGAAAAATTACCTGCGATTGTAAAGAGGGTTATGAATGGCATGAAGGAAAAAGTTGTGTTTTTTCTGCACCTGAATTAGTAACAAAAGAGGGGGTAGCTCCCGAAGCGAAACAGCTCTCGGTTACTTTTCCAACCAAGCCAATTACTACACCAGCCGTTGAGACCAAGCAGCCCGCGGCATTTGTAATCAGTTCTATACCTAGTAGAGAAGAGGAAATAACAATCACCACTATGAGTAAAGTATTGTCACCTATGGAAAAAGAAAAAACAATCGTTAATCCTGATGACGTTGGAAAGAAAAGTCGACCAAGTTCGTTAGTAGAAAATGTCGATCGGTTAGTAAAGAATTTTTTTAGGAGAATATTCAGGCGTTTTAAAATAGGTAATTAGTGGGAAACGTAACCAAAATAGATATTCATAAATTCTTTAAACAGATTTTCATTTCTGTGATTATACCAGTATTCCACTTCCTTAAGATACATTGGAAAATGATATTTGGAAACCCCTCGATAGTTATATAAAATATGTTTCGCATAACTCCAAAACCCTTCAATGCCGTTAATATGATTCTTGGCTCGATAGACAAATGCTTTGGTGTGATTGATTTTGTGGTGCTTTCCCAAACGTTTCAAGGAATTGTAGCTTCGAAACGTATCGGTATAATAGACAGATCCTTTTCTCGTATGTTTCTTGATATGCGCCATCAGCTCATCAGCCGTCACTTGTTCCAATACCTTGGTATACACGCGTCCATTTCGCTCAAGGAGGCCAAAAACAATGCTTTTCCTGGTCGCTCCGCGACCACGCTTGCCTTTCCTTCTGCCACCAAAGTAAGACTCGTCCATTTCAATCTCACCTTTCAATTTACCACCTTCAAACTCGTCCACATGGTAGATCGCTTCACGCAAACGCTGGTAAACTCGTGTAACGCTTTGGTAGTCAACGCCAAGATCGGTGGCAACGCGATAGGCAGGTTGTTGCTGATAAAAGCCGGTCAGGATTGCAATCTCACGACACAATTGTTTCAAAGACTTCTGTTTTCCACAGCTCTTTTTTCCACATTTCATATACCCTCTCTTGGTCTTGCATACCTTAAACGAACCGCAGAAAATACACTTTCTACACCTCAAAAAGTTGGTCGCACAATTGAAAACGTTCTTTTTCTGAATAACCAAGCGGTATTATACCATGTGCTTGGTTACGAATCCCACTAATTACATTGATGTTGTATGGAAAATTATGCTGATATCCAAAAATTGAAAGCATTGCTGGCAGATGTTCCAAAGGATGTGCAAGATCTTTTTTATATTGTTGATCCTACGAGAAAGAAGGAATTTTGGTTTACATGGGAAGATTTTGTGGAAACATTCACTGGATTCTTTTCCCAAGCTGTAGACAAAAGTACACCTTACAAGGAAATGAAGAAAGATACATATGAGCGGGAGATATTGTTTTCACTCCTGTTGACGAAAGATAGAATGAATGACATGGGTATGGATGTATCTTTTGTTGAAGGTATTTTTGAAAGAATTGGCTCTGTTTTGGAGAGAGCATTTCCAAAAGAGGGCAAAGACGGGGAAATTGGAAACGTCGTACCATTTCCAACAAAAAGGAAGTAGTTTGTATACTATGTCATCTTGGGAACAAAAAAATAGAGAAATGGAAGGAGTGGAAATAGAGCCGACGATAGAAGGCAAGGAGTTTTTGTTTGAATTGAAAAGAGAACAGTATGAACTTCCGACCGATATTGACATTGAAACGGTTGTCTATGATGGGCGAGCAAAGGGAGAAGAAAAAGAAACACGAAGCGACAAAACTGTGCTTGTGATTGGCGGCATCGGAGAAGATATAGAGGTTATGAAACCTTTTTTACAAGCAATGGCGCGAGAAGGAAAGCAAGTCGTTGGTATTTCTCTTCCCGGATATGGAGGGTCAAGCGATCCCAATGAAGCATGGCGCGTTGGCGAGGGCGGAAAAGACAAAACGGATTTCAGAGATTATGCGAATGTGATTCATGGGGTCATGGACATGTTGAGAAATGGAAAGGGTGTGATGATAGACACAAGACCATCAGAACACATTGACATGATTGGTCATTCACTTGGTGGCGCGATTGTCGCAGATTTCGCGAAACGGTATTCAGGAGAAATCAATAAAGCGGTTCTTGTGGCGCCGGCAGGATATGAAACATACACGACGATTCCGAAGGCGCGGATTTCACCGGGCGCAGTTTTTGATTTTGTCCGAAGTCATTTCCCTGAACGAATATCGCACAATGCCAAAGCATTTTTGGAAGGAGTGTTTGAGGAAGTCCCACCGGTCATTTCAAATATGTGGGGGAAGAATTTTTTGGAAACAGGGGACACGTTATTGAATGAGACACGGGAAGATGGAAAGACAGTATTGCCACGATTGATTCAGAGATTTTGGGAAGTGCAGACGGTAACACAGCGGAAACGATCAAGGGATAGTGCTGATAAAAGTAAAAGAGGAATTATTGGTAGTGCGCAAGATTTTTTGGAAGGTGACGAGGGATCAGAAGGTGTTGGCATGCTTCCTGATGATATTTTGGAAGCGGAACAAGCAGGGGTAGATGTACGAGTGGTTTCATTTCAGAACGATGGATTGATTACTACGAAAAGTATGAAAAGGATGGTTCGTTGGCTTTTGGGTCACAGACAAGTCGTCGCTGTGACAGAATTTCCAAAAGCCGGACATTATGGTATTCTAGACAAGCCGAGAGATGTGGCTCGGGTGATTCATCAATTTCTTTCCTCATATGACTGAACGTGGAGGAGATGTTGTGTATATTGACGAGTACAAGAAAAAACTTGCACACGCTGAAGCAACGAGAATTATCTCTGAAATAATGCAGGAAGGGATGGTTTTTACCTACCAACATCTTTTGATGGAGATTGCGCCTGATTGGGTTTCGGAAATCTCGGAGTTGTTTGGTGAAGGGGATACTATATTCAAAAAAGTTGATGTGTACATTCTAGAATTTCGGAAAAGACTGCAAGTATATCAGAGAGAGCATCCTGAAAAAATGCATGTGAAAGAAGCAAAAAAAATACCAGAGTATGTGGAAGATATGATTTATAGGTGTTGGCAGGAAATGAACGTGGAAAGAGTGGCAAAGAGGAATAAACCAAGAGGCAGAAGATCAAGACTCGCAGAAGTAATTCATTTGCCGACAAAAGAGGATACCTGATATATATGAAAACCAAACTTGAACAACTCAAAAAAGATTTTCAGCATGCCATTGATGATGTCAATGATACATTGAAACTGGATGAGCTGTACCAGCGGTTTTTTTCGCGTCGGAGCGGAGAGCTTTCCCACATCATGAAAGAGCTGAAAGATGTCGGAGAGGATGCACGGAAAGAGTTTGGCAAATTGGCAAACGAGGTGAAAGAAGAATTGCTTGATGTATATGGCAAAAAAGAAAAATCTTTGAACAATGAACATTTGGGAGAGCGTCTGGCGAGTGAAGCTATTGACGTGACCCAGCCGAGGTTGCCACCGAGCAGGAGTGGGCATTTGCATCCAATGACACAGATTGAGAATGAACTTGCGGACTTGTTTACGTCCATGGGTTTTATGATCCTTGATGGGCCGGAGCTGGAGAGCGAGTATTATAATTTTGAAGCGCTGAATATCCCTGCGCATCATCCTGCCCGAGATAGTCAAGATACATTTTTTATCAAAGGGCATAAAGATTGGGTCATGCGGACGCATACATCACCGGTACAAGTAAGAGCAATGCAAAAATTTGGCGCGCCACTTCGGACGGTTGTGCCGGGGAGAGTGTTTCGCAATGAAGCAACAGATGGAAGTCATGAACATACATTTTATCAATTGGAAGGACTGGTTGTTGACAAAAACATATCTATCTCACATCTTATCGGCGTGATGAAAGGATTGTTGGCAGGCGTGTTGAATCAAGAAGTAGAGATTAGACTTCGTCCAGGCTATTTCCCTTTTGTAGAACCCGGATTTGAACTGGATATGAAGTGTCTTGTCTGTACAGGAAAAGGTTGTGGGGCGTGCAAACACAGTGGATGGGTAGAGATGATTCCCTGTGGGCTTGTGCATCCGCGTGTTTTGGAACACGGCGGTCTTGACCCAACGGAGTGGTCAGGGTTTGCCTTTGGTCTTGGCAGTATGCGGTTGGTCATGCAAAAATATGGCATTGATGATATTCGGCAGTTTATGGGAGGGGATATGCGGTTTTTGGAGCAGTTTTGAGGAATGTTGAAGATGTTGTAGATGTTCAAATGTTGAAATGATGAAATTGTTCAAATGTTCAAGCGTTAAAACTGTTCAAGCGTTGGGATGTTGAAACTGTTCAAACGTTCAATGCGTTCATTTTCAACACTTGAACAAATTCAACATTTTGAACATCTCAACAATTCAACACTTGAACAATTTGAACACAGGAACCAAGAAAGGTATGAAATTCAACTATGAGCATTTGGATGTAGCAAAAATTGCAAAGGAATTAATTGCAGAAGTATATAAGCTAACAAGATCGTTTCCAAATGAAGAAAGGTTTGGGTTGACCAGTCAGATCCGACGAGCTGTGGTGTCAATTCTATTGAACATTGCGGAAGGATCAATCAGAAAAACAAAAAAAGATTTTGCACGTTTTGTCCGGATAAGTCTCGGTTCCCTTACTGAATTAAACGCCGCGCTTGAAGTATCTGTGGAGCTTGGCTTTTTGGAAGATAATGAATACATGGCATTGAGAAAGAAACTGGAAGCGCTTTTTTTCAAGCTAATAGGATTAGAAAAGTATTTGAGGGAATGATGTTGAGAATGTTCAAGTGTTAAATTTGTTCAAATGATTAAGATGATGAAGATGTTCAATTCGTTCAATTTCAACGCTTTCAACAATTTGAACAATTTCAACATTTTGAACATTTGAACAAATTTAACAATCAACAATACCAGTATGAATGAAAATCACCCTCAAAATAGAGAACATCGTCAAAAGAGTGAGGAAACGGTGGAAGAACAACAGTACAATCTCTCCACCATTCTTGGTATTGATGTGTTGTCTCTTGGTCTACCTGCTGACGTGCTTGCGATGGCTGATGTCTATATCAAGCAACTCAAAAAAGATAATACAAATCAAGCAAAATGTGCCGAGCTTGCATGGGCGCTTCGTCGTCAACTCCAGTGTGATCTATCTGAAAATACAACAGACGAAGATGAAAATGGCGTAGATCTCACGGACACACATTTATTGCAAGAACAAAGAAAAAAATATCGCGAGACCATGTTGGTAGAAGATAAATCCATGGCTCTTTCCGTAGCCATTTATTGCAAGCTTCTTGAAATGACCAAAGAAACCATAGGGCAAGAGCTTGCTCGTCATGCTTCTGAAATCAAATATATCAATGGCACCTATGAAGAATATAAAAATATTTCTCAAACATTGTCCGACTATCGTGAGCAACTCACTGCTCTTTTTGTAGAGATGTTTCATCGCGCAGGTCAAGAGCCAAAGCCGATACATTTGATACAGCGAGCGATGTTGGAAGCTCGTATCTCGGAACATGAGGATTTACTGAAAACCAGCAAAGAAGGAAACCCAGACGTGGCCGCGCTCGTTGCACATGATACGATTCAGACTTACGCGGATGAACTACGTTCGCAGAGCAAATTTATCAATACACCCAGTCGCAGAAAGATCTTTGATATGGCAATGCGAGGCGCGACTTTTGGCAAGCCCATGATGGTGCTGATGGGTGAGACTGGTGTGGGAAAGACGGCTATCGCGCGCGCCATTTCTCTCAAACTCAATGGTCGCGAACCGGAGCGCACGGTCGGCGGACAAAATGAAAAATTGGTTCGTATGCTCGTGGCGCCAAAGATTGACAAACAACAGAGTTTTTATGAATATGGCTCTCTCCTGCGGGCAATGACCGGCAAGACATCATCTCAAGATGAATCCTATGGACAAGGAAGCGTGTTTTTTGATGATGAATTCAACACTCGCCCTACGAGCGTCCAGCGTGAAATAAAAAAATTCGTGGCAGAGGCAAGACATGGTCGCACTATCACTATTCCGGGGACTCCGTTGAGAGAGACTGTTCAGCATGGTTTTCTCTATCTCGCGGCAGGCAACCCTGCAGGTGAACGCTACGAACGTGAAGAAACAGGTATTGAAACCAGACGCGAAACCGCGGGCAATGAAATAGAGATGGATTATTTGCAACAAGATCAAAAACATCCGGAGCTGTATCAATCTATGCTTGCCGCATTGCGTGATGGAGGAACCAAGCGATGGAGCGCGGTCTCGCCGGATGAAGTAGAGCCGGAGTGGACACAAGAAGCGACATCCGGCGAGTGGTCGCTCAAGGATGACCCTGATAGTGGTGGTTTTGTCTGGCGTTTCGCGAACTGCTGGAAAGAACTCTTGAACGCATTCTCTCACAAAAAAACCATCATGCACGAGAGACATAACGGCGATCCAAAAGAAAAATGGTATCTGGATTCTTTTGTGTTTGATGTTGGAAAAGTGATTGAGTGGCTTGATGAGTACAAAGTGGATCCGACTGCTCAAAAGGGACATTTGGAAGCATTTTTTGCAGAAAAATTGCGCGCGTATATCATGAGCATGTGCGAATCAGACGCAGAGCAAGATGTGGTGAATGAATACTTGCGTTTATTCAACATTGGCTGGAGAGCAGAGAAAGATAAGCGTGGAGATAAAACTTTTGTCTGGAACCCTGAAACGCAAAAACCTGCCAGCAAGGTTATGACGCCACGAGAGATCGGCTATCTGAACCCCAATGTGCCAAGACCAAAAGACAAAGGCAAACCACCCACATTTAAGACTTTTGATTCTTTGACAAAAGAAGGGGTGGTGATCAGATACTTCAAACAGCCATATCATGATATTGTTCCGGGTGAGTTGCTTGTAAAGAAGGAGTTATCAGATCCTGACCACAAAGATGTGCATTTGGAATTGACTTTTTTGGGATTGCTTGCGAATGATGATGGATCAGCTGATGAAGCGGTCGCAGTGGTGGATGTGGATGGTTTTGGTTTGACTATGAACACGCAAGATCTTCTTGAGTGGTATGAATTAAAATCCGAGACAGGACAGGGAATCCCAGAATCCACCCGCGCCTACGACTCATCCTTCACCCCAAAACAAGAGCGTCAAGCCACCACCGAAGGCTTCGCCATCGCAGAAATAAAAGAACACCCCAAAGCCCAATACCTCGTAGACGCCCTCTCTCGTCAAGACCTTCAATTTGCCGACATCACTGACCCACAAAACATCAAACCG
>Ga0210057_1007913_pt1 | contig 12726 bp, 21 predicted proteins | sample CryGeyCG2114_010_2_FD_183968 | JGI IMG/M metagenome (GOLD analysis project Ga0210057, IMG submission 183968) | Groundwater microbial communities from aquifer - Crystal Geyser CG10_big_fil_rev_8/21/14_0.10 (SPAdes) (version 2) | ecosystem: Environmental > Aquatic > Deep subsurface > Groundwater ... | reverse complement strand
ACAAAAGACGAAACAGAAAGCTGTTAAAATGATCTTCAACTTTGACAAAATTAAAACTGAGGGAGGCATCACCTCATGACATCACGTTCGGTATACATCACTCCCGATAAAAAAGTTACAGTCGTGGACAGGAAGTGTGTGGAGGTTGCACTTCCTGACCAGAATACCATTACTCAAGAAGAGTTTGATCAACTTCTTGAGTATCTCCAACGACACGGTGAGGCATACCCTCATGCTGACCTTCTCTCCGACAACGTGGAACTTGTTGCCAAACTAGAAGCGTTTTTCTGGATTCCTCCTGTTGAGGATATCTTGGAAGAAATTTATAAAGATGCACCCGAGCCTATTCTTGATGCTATCCATGCTGCTTTTATTGATGCCAAGGAAAAGGGTGCAGAAGACTACGGATACGTACTGATCGGATTTTTCTAATCTCCAGGACACAGTTGTATCTTATCTAAAAACCTTAGACTTGTAGCAAACAAAAACTTTCTCTCGAATCGTGGACTTCAAATTCAACAAAGAGGTAATACTCATGAACAGGGCTTTCTTTGAACCAACAACGTTTACCAACGTTCGCACTGGGTCAGTAACACATGGTTATCGTGCTTATGATGATACTGGTCAAACTTACTGCAACACATTTGAAGAGCCTCCTGCCACAGATGACCTTAATTTTCTCGAACAGGTCATGGAAAACGGACCGGATGATTTTGTTTCTGATATGTTTGACTGGGTACTTGAATCTCAAACATCGATCTGCATTGGCGGTGAATGGTACACTTATGATAAAGTGAAGAATATCATCACAGCTTAGGACCGAGGTTTGAAATTCTTTTTCAAGGGAAAAAAGTATGTTTATTAACACAATTAAACTTGCTTATAAAAAGTCCTCTCAAATTCCCTGCAAATACAAGGTTTGTGCAATTTGTTACAACAAGAAAGGAAGACTTCTTGGGATTTCATATTGTCGCCCTAGATTTAATAAAAAGGGTGGTGGTATTCATGCCGAAATGATGGCATTGAACAACTGGGGAGTAAATATTCATTCAATTACACTTGTTCGATTTGGTGCAAAAGGAAATCTTCTTCCAATTCATCCTTGTGAAAGTTGTAACAGAGTTTTAAAAAAACTCGAAATTAAAGTTCAAACTTTGGTATAATGAAGATACTCATTCCCCTTTTGGAACAGGTGATTTCAACATGTGACCTCCAGGTTACAGGAAACAAAACGCCTTCACCCTAATAAACGTAGCGAACAAAACTTTTCTCTTGAAAGGAGAATTCATTATGCAAACTGTCACAAATACGGTTTTCCGTATCGGCAACAAATCTTACGATGACGTGGATTCTTATCGTACAGATTTGCATGACAAGATGTTATCTGGAAGTGGGCTTTCTACAGTACAGATGCCTGCTCTTCTTGGCTTTGAAGTTGGAAAACCAATCAACTTCAAGCAATATGAGAAGTTGGGTTTCCATCACCCGAAGGATCACAACGACTACAATATCACCTTTGACTCAAATGGTGAGCCCGAGGGCAATCTCGAAGTGATTACCATTTACAACGGGATCAAGCTTCGTGGTGAAATTGATGACCCAATCTTGGTATATCCTCTGAATCGGGAAGGATCTAACCATATCCTGATTCTTGATGGTGCTACTCGGGCATCGGTCATTGCTTATATCATGAAGAATGATTCCGACGCCTTTGCCCGTGTGCCTATCAAGATATTCAAGGGCACTGAAGAAGAGGCAATGGCCGAAATGGTCCGCCTCAATTTGGATCAACGCAAGCGTTTCCTTGCTGATATCGAACTCATGCAAGCAATCAAACGTTTTGTTGGCTTAGGTTGGACCAAGGATGAAATCTCTGATCGTTTGGGGCAAGACCGAATCAAGTGGCGGGCCACGTTAGACAACTTTATTAACGTGGGCGAGAACTTGATTCCTGACTTGGTAGAAGTGTGGAAGTCTGGTGCCCTCAATCGTTCTGGCGCTTTTGAAGCAGCTAAAACTACGGTTGAAGAGCAGGAAACCATTTCGGAAACCTTGAATGAAGGAAAGAAGGTCACTGGTACTCAGATCAGAAAGCAAAACGCAGAGAAAACCGAGATGCGCCCCAACCGCACTCTCACAACCTTGGCGGAAAAGTTTTCCACTGAGTCTACTGGCGAAAAGGCATCTCAACTCGCAGGCTTCCTCGCCAAGAAACGCTTGAAGAGTAAGTTTGCTGATGAAATGCAAGAAATCCATGACATGATTATTGCTCTCCGTGATAAGATTGATGTAGCTTTGAATCCTGGCGAAGAGTAAAATCCTTCTGCCAGCCACCTAGTCACGAGGCTTGACTCTCGTGGCTTCACATGGAAGGTTGAACTACTAGCGGTCAAGACTATCTCGAATTGAATGATTTTTCTAAAGCTTAGGATCGAGGCACTCCTTGCCTGAGACATACGGCACCTCAGCGTGTGGGTCCGAACTGAGGTAATTTTTCTAAAAAAAGAGCAAATATGTCTAAAACAACATTCAAATGCCCTAAATGCAAAATGGAACATAATGTTTGGAATCGCACAAGTAGTGTGAAAATTTGTTGTCTTTGTGAAGATCAATTGAGAAATAAATCATGGCATTACCACCCTACTGATAAAGATTTACAAAAACACAAAAACGAACTCAAAAGATGGGGTCTACAATGAGAAAAGAAACAGAAAAGAAAGTAAAATATCTAATTGATCTAATCAACTGTGATATGAGGGAGCCTACTGCATATAGTAACCCGGAAGATAGTGTCGGATATCATGCGTGTTGCGGTACCTATGGATTAAAACCACACTCAGAAAACTGTTGGTATCGACAGATCAAGGAAAAAGCATCGGAAATTGATACTGACCTAAAGTCGTAATCTCCAGGTTACGGGGATCCCCCGTGAACACCATTGATTCTAACATCATTTCAAAAAGAGATTCAAAATGTCTAAATACGCTAACTGGAGACACCACGCTTTCAATTTTCTTCAAGTTAAATTTCGTAAAGAACTTGTTGACGATAGCAATCAACTAAATGAACGAATCAAAAAACTAACCAGAGAAATTTTATTCAGGGATTATATCAATAATCCTGATATGGAAATTCTTCTCAAATATGGAATGGCTGTAAAACCAGTTCATACTCGTGTTACAATTTGGAGTGAAAAACATAAATGCTGGAACATTTGGTGTACGGTTGTATACTGTGAAACAACCTACAACTCAACAGAAATATCTCGTGATACAAATTACGACTTTTTTGTTCCCAAGTCTCACAAGGAATCACATCTGTATATTGGCGGTCCAGGGCATGAGTCTGATGACCCTGCCCTTTTGGAATGGGCTAAAGACTTTATTGTTCTCAGAGATCGATTCGATTTACGAGACATGCAATACCGTAACGATTGTTACAATGTTAAAGTTTTCAAGACTCCGCTGTCACTAATCAATATTTATCCAGAACTCAAAAATATAATCTAAGACAAATGGCAACTTGAACACGCCAACAAATATCTCCAGGTTACAGGGCGATTAAGCTCCTATACTTCAAGTTATACCAAACAAGGTGGCACTCATGATCGACTTAACACAACTAAAAATCGAGGCGGAAAATAATAGTCCTTCGATTTCCTTCAATAACCTGACTAAACTCAGGCAAATTCATGGGGAAACCATTGCAGCTATTCATTGCATTGATCCTGCTCAAAACCACTCTACCCAATTTGTTTACTTCGATGGCTATGTTCATGAGTGTGATGGGTTCAAACTCATTATCCCAGATAATGATAAAGACCATCAGAAATTGATCACTCTTCTTTTCCTGATTCAGTCTATTCCCTGTCTTGCTCCATCCGCCGAAAGGTTGATTCAGGAATATCTTGTAATCAAACTTCAGGAAAACAAATCTCATTATTTTGTTTTTCGTGCTGGACTTCCTTACATGCCCCAGTCTAATATTTATACGGATTGTGATGGCATGAGGACATTAGACGAAATTCTTTCTTTCTTGTTTGAAGATTTGGATTCTGTTATAGAAGAGAACGAACAATGAACCTAATCAAAATGGCAAAAGGGTCAAATGGTTATGTTCGTATCTTTTCCAACCAATGGGATGAAGAAACAAAAGAAGCTCTCAAACAAGGAAATCTTACTGGTGAATTGGATTTCATTGAAATTCCTTTCCGCTGGGGAAATCTGAGATACGTTTTTCTTCGGGAGCATGAATGTTCTGAAATAACAACGTTCATGTTCAAAATCCCTATGCACCTTATTCCTTATGAGGAACTTTGGAGTCCGTGGGGAAAAAGACGCCGCAAGCAACTTACTGAGTTTCTTATGGCTTGGCTTGTTCGGGCAAGAGTGAATGAGTATGATATCAAAAGGATTCACGTTCATCACACTTACGTCTATGCCGCTGTGTCAGTGCCTAAGTTTCTCAAGAGCAGGTTGTTTGCTCACCTAAGCACTTTCGGTATGATTTTTAAAGAGGTGTCTCCTGAATACAACCACGTCACTTGTCAGAACTGTGGGGTTGACTTCCGCTTCCGCTCAATGATAGGTGTCAAGAAACATCCGTGCCCTGAATGCGGTGCGGTATCCTTTGCGAGGTGATATTATGGCACACAATCCTAAAAACGAACTATCACCGAAATTCATTTTCTGGTTTTGGTTTATTCCTGCTTTTTGTTTCTGGATTTGGATAAACTTTGTCATTTTCCAGGACGGTACAGTCACATATCCTGAATTGGATGCAAATGGTATCCCTGTAGACCCTGAAATGTTCCAACGCTATCTCATGGTTGGCGAACAATCCAAAGAGGACTTTCCTTTCTGGTCGAGGGTTCTATGCTCTGCTATGATTTCTGCTGGACTGTTCTGGTGGGGCATTCAACTCCAGATCGAAATGTGGATATTCCGCAAGGTCACTAGGGTCACTCGCAAAATCTTCAAATAATACAAGTGAGGGTTCTCCAGGACACGGTTGAACCCTTGCCAACCCTTTAAATATATCACAGGGAATGAGGTGGCACTCATGGAACTGATGGAAATCAAACGATTAGTCCTTTCAAAAGGAACTGAGGGCATTGTGGATGTCCCTTGGCCTGAGATCGAACCCCTTCTTGAAGATAATATTGATTATTCTGATAAGAAGAAACGATTCAAAATGAAGCTAAAGTCCCCTCTGGCAGTAATGGGCTTTGACTTTATGATGATCGGGAATAGCGTTCGCTTTACTGTTCGCTCTGAAGAAACTTCCACCCAAAAGCCAAAAGGACTTGTTAGCACAAGCAATGGATCTAAGAAGGCCCTACATACTCCCTCTTCCCTTGAGGGTAAAATCAATGCTTTCAACTATATTGATTTTGCTGAAAATGATCCTACAGACGGTATTGATTTTGGGCATGATTATATCTTTCCCGCTGAATTTGAATACATAAAGTTTACGGTTGAAGATGAATTGTGCTTTCCCATGCTCGTTGGCGATGCTTCTGCCGGTAAGTCCAGAATGGGACAGGAAGTTGGCAAACGTGTTGACCGTCACGATTGGGATGGGAATGTTATTGGAACAGGTCGTCCGGTCATCCGTATCAACCTTGAGGAAATCACTGAAGAAGAGGATCTCGTTGGTTGTCCTCAACTTATCACTAACCCCGAAACTGGTAACTCAGAAACAATCTTTATGCCCGGTATTCTCCTAGAAGCTTGGCTTAATGGTTGGATTCTGATCTTTGACGAACTCGACCGTTCAACAAAAGCCGCCCGTAAACAGTTGAACATGATTACCGAAATCGGTGGACAGTTGATGGTAAAAACCCATCAGGGCTTTAAGTTTTTTAAGAAGCATCCCGACGCAACCTTTATCTTTACCGCCAACACTTGGGGGCACGGCGATTTCACTGGCATGTATGATGGTGCTGAACCCCTCAACACGGCATGGCTCTCACGTATCGGACCAAAATTTGAAGTCAAAACCGATTGGGCTGTATTCGAAGAAGTTCTCAAAGAATACAATCTCCCCGAACGAGTCTTGTATCTTCTGTTTGAATATGATGGTGGAGCCGTTCCCGCAATGTATGATAGTATCAAAAACAGCAACCTTCAGGAGTCAATTACACTGCGCTCCTTTATCCGGTTTGCTCGGTGCTATAAGAAGTTCGGTTGGCACTATGGTCTTGAAACATGTGTTATCAACGAATTTAAAGAATTCAACCGTGAAAAGATGAGGTTGGCAATTTCAGGAAAAATCAATGCAGATTTTAAGCCGAGGGCAAACTTCGAAACTGTCAAAGATGGAATACTAACCGTCCCCGGCATTAATTCGGAGCAAGTGCAAACGGCTTTGAGGGAAATGGGGTTGTAACGCCACCTCCAACCTCCTCCCTCTAAATTTCCTAAAAGGATAAAGTAAAATGAAATGGAATAAATACCAATCCTTTTGTCACTTCCGAAAGGAAAGAGTAGTCGAGTATGACGTTGAGATTGGTCGATTCACTCTCGTAGTGAGCCGATCTTCCATAGATTAATTCAAGTGGCATTATGGTATTGTGCTTGGGACTACTTACATCGTTCAAAATTCGCCATACGATACACCAAAGGAAGCCAAAGAAGCTGCAATCACTGCCCTAAGAGAATTCCTGGCAGATACAATCAACCTTCTTTCACCTAAAAAGGACTAACAATCATGGCAGACATCGAGGAACTTCTGGATAAGAATGAAGAAGCCATTGCTCAAACGGAGGAAGGTTTGAGAGTGATCGGTGCAAGCTGTTGACACAATCCTATGAGGAGAACTTAAAATGAGTGAAGCAATAAGAACAGGAGATCAAGTTAAGTGGGAATCCACAATTTTTAAAGGTGGATTCAATCTCGGGAGCAAGTTTAAAGGAGCAAAACCTGTTGGAAAGGAAGTCTTCGAAGGTAAGGTTATTAAACATTCCTACGGAGAAAAAACAAAACAACACACTTTCACAATTCTTCTTAATTCTGGAAAGAAAAAACTTGTGAAAGGAAGAAATCTTTACCCCCACCTTATAGATCATCAGATTGATGAAAATTCACCAGACAGAAAAGTACTTAAAAAAAACAAAGACTATTGAAATATCCAAACTCATAAGGAAAGGAAGAATGAAATGAACGTGGTGAAAGATGTGAATGGAACAGTAGTTTGGTGCCTGGCATCAAAAATAACAGAGGATATGACAACAAAACGAAATGCTGTGCTGTCCGGTGCTTTTGTCGATTGGAACGCTGACCCCATCCTACGTATGCCTGGAGACGATTTGTTTTTTCCGGGGCGTTTAGCTAACGGGAATCCTGTTTGGGTATCTCGTTCATTGGCATATCATTTTTGAAGTGTCCTTGCCGAGACTCTGAATAAATACTAATCTCCAGGACACAGAAGCACACGAGAATCTACAGTAGAGCCATATCAAAAAGGAGAACATCATGAAGCTTAAAATTACAGCAAAATGCAGTGACCTTTGTTTCTCTGTTCTTATTGATAACGAAGGCAATATAATCAAAGAAAAGCACGGATACGTTCCTGATGGACTGGGAATCGGTGGGAATGATTATGTTGAATTTACCATAGATCTCAAAACCGGAAAGATTGAAAACTGGAAACCAGTAACCAATCGAAAAAAAGCAACCGAAGCCCTGAATGGGGTCTAATCTCCAGGACACAGAAGTAACACTTTACCCTCCTTATAAACATCTGCCAGAAAAGAGACCAGAAAAATGATAGCATACAAAGCAACTACTAATGGAAAATGTATTAATATTATCTACGAAGTAGGTAATACTTACACATTTAATGGTAAATTAAAAATGTGTAAAAGTGGTTTTCACTTTCATAAAGATTTGTATGATATTTATAATTATTATCCTAATGATAAAGAAACTAGAATATTTGAAATAGAAGTTTTGGGAAAAGTTATTACTAAAGATGATAAATCTGTAACTAATAAATTCAAAGTATTGAAAGAGATTTCTTTAAATGGAATGACTTTGGAGAAAGCTGGATATAAAAAAGTTTATGATGAAAATAATAATTTGATTAAATTGGAAGATTCAAATAGTTATTGGGAAGAATATAAATATGATGAAAACAACAATTTGATTAAATCTAAAGATTCAAATAGTTATTGTGAAGAATATAAATATGATGAAAACAACAATTTGATTAAATCTAAAAATTCCAATGGTTTTTGGAAAGAGTTAAAATATGATGAAAACAATAATAAAATTAAATATGAAGAATCCAATGGTTTTTGTGAAGAATATAAATATGATGAAAACAATAATTTGATTAAATCTAAAAATTCCAATGGTTGTTGGAAAGAATCCTTATATGATGAAAATAACAATGTGATTAAATATGAAGAATCCAATGGTTGTTGGGAAGAGTTTGAATATGATGAAAACAATAATTTGATTAAATCTAAAAATTCCAATGGTTATTGGAAAGAGTTTGAATATGATGAAAATAACAATAAGATTAAATTGGAAGATTCAAATGGTTATTGTGAAGAGTTTGAATATGATGAAAATAACAATGTGATTAAATTGGAAGATTCAAATGGTTTTTGGGAAAAGTCATTATATGATGAAAACAATAATTTGATTAAATTTGAAGATTCTACAGATATTAATTACTCAATAACAATCGAAGGATAAGGAGATAAACAAATGAGTAATTACAAACATAGAACCACATACAAAGCAACTACCAATGGAAAACATATACATTTAATGGTGAAACTTCTGAAGGTTAAAAAAGCGGAAAACAGCAATGAAAACTTTTGATCAAATCCGCTCCGACATTTCCGTCGTTGGTCGTGGTCTCAGTGGCGACGAAACTATTCGCTATATCTGGGGTGGTGTGCCTGCTGGTGCTCATGCTGCATTTAGCTTTGAACAAAATTCTGTTCTACTCCCTATCCTCAATCAAGACGAACTCACCGATTGGCAGCTTGTTTGCCTTATGGCTTGGGACTATCATGAACGTCTTCATTATGCAAAAACCTGTCCTGACTATATGAAAAAAGAATACAAAAAGCTAAATTCTTTAGAACAAGAATTGATGCAACGCTTTGAGGATTCTCGTAATGAAACTGGTACTGTTTCAATGAGTGCCAGTGAAATGAAACGTCGCCGCATTCACAATGATCAAATTACAATTCGAGAAGCTGGCAACGAACAGCATCTTTATGCGTTTCGTATGAACGAATACGAAAAAGTTTGTTCTGAGTATATTAAAATCTCCATGAATAATCGATGGGGCTATCTTGCTATGGCCCTTCAATTCAAAATGGCTGAGTATGCTAACTTTCCTATCCCAGAAGAACTTCAGAAGTATTGGGATATCGCTTGGAAAATTGTTTCCGATGGGCGATTCACAAAAGCCAAATCATTGAAACGTCCAGGTACTTGGATTGTTGGTCAACTTGCTAAAGATGTTTGCCGTGCTTGGCAAGAAGCAGAAGACCAAGAAAAAAATAACGATGAGAGTGAAAATGGCCAAGAAACTGGCCAAAAAGACAAAAGAGATTCCAGCCAAGAATACTCGGACAGTATTTCACAGGAATTCAAGAAGAGCAATAAGGGAGAGTGTGAATTAGATTCTCATTCAATTCAGGCTATTATTGGCCAAATGGCTCTTGAACAACAGAATGATGGTAAGATTGAATTAAATGTTTCCAATATTCCTTATAATATGGAAGATGAGGATATAGTTCCCAAAGAATTCCCACAAGCTTTTGAGGCAATTTGTTCTCAAATTACCGATAAGGCTCACGAACTTAGGGCAATGCTCACTGTGATTCTTCGCTCCCTTACAAGAAATACCATTGAGAAAAACCTTAGACGTGGACGTATCAACAAAAGGGCGTTGGCTGGTGTTCTCTGTGGAAAAACCAAAGTCATGCAGAAGAAAATCGAAGGTGTGAATTTAGACACTGACGTGCAAATTATCATTGACCTCTCCGGGAGTATGTGGGCTGGTAAATATAAGGGTGTCAGCCGCTCGGTGCTTGCTGCTTGTGTTGCCATTTGTCTATCTGAAGCACTCTCTGGCGTTTACGGCATGAACGTGGAGGTGATTGGATTTAATTCTCTCACTCCTCGCCATAAAACTTATGCCAATGGAATGGCGAGAGCAAGTGACCGTGTGGTGGCCTATTTCTTCAAAAGATTTGAAGAGAATTACCACCTTGTAAAAAATCGTATGGGATCAATGTCCGTACCTTTCAGTGAAGGCGGCTCAGTCGGTGGCTGCAATGTCGATCATGAAGTGATTTGGAGAGGAGCCCACAGACTTATACGAAGGGGAAGTAAAAGAAAAATTCAATTTGTCCTCTCCGATGGAGTTCCTAATGGCTGTGGGGGGACTTATAATGGCTTCCTTAAAGAAGAACTTAAAAGAGTTAACAATAAAATCCAAGCGCTTGGAATTGAACAAGTTGCAATTGGAATTCAAGACAATGGTGTTGAAAGTTTTTATCCCAATACCCTTGTTCTTCATGAACTGGATAAACTAGATCAAGAAGCTCTGAATTTAATTGCTCAAATGTTCCTAGCTAAATATTAGGGATATAAATGGAACTTATAAATCTATCTTACAATAAAGTTAAATATTTTATAAACGATGACGGAACACTGGTTGTTAGAATCGGTGAAGATTACCTATTGAAAATTTCATGGGGTGAAATTCGAAGCCTTGATATGATAATTTCAGATCAGCAGTCTGAAGCCTTGGGTATGGCTAAAACTATGATCGAAAAAATCAACAAAGGCATTGACACACACCGTGAGCCCGAAGTTCAACAGGTGCCTCATCCTGAGACGGAAAAGTCAACCTTTAGTAAAGAGACCAAAAAAAGATTCGTAAAATTCTTAGAATCTTACCTCTCTGAAGACGACGAAACCATTGAGGTGTTTGACTCTTCAGAAATATGTTCTGTCCTTAGACAGGAATTCTTGTTGAGCGAGTTACAAGACGAATTCGGAACTGAGTACGCTTTCAAAGAACTTGATGACAATAAAGTTTCCGTTGCACTCTTGATAACTCCAGATTCTGACTAATGGAGTTGAAAATGGAATTGAAAATGGACAAGGAACAAAAGCGAGAACAACTTCGGTGCCTTGAGCAAGAACTCGAAGAAGATATCGATATTCTTGTTGCATCTATTACTGATCTCGAAGATGCCAAACCCAACGGATGGGAAAGGGCAATCAAACAAGCAAAAGAAACAAAAAAACAACTAGAAAAAAATCTTTGGTCAATTCAGTCTCAGCTTGACCCAACCATGCAGGATTCTGATGAAGATTCTTTCAATCTGCTCACTGATCGAATGATCCACATGACAATTAGTGAATACTTCCGCTATCATATTTGGACACACCCAGATATGATTGCAGCACTTGAAGATTTCCAGAGAAATGATGCTTCTTGCTTTGACGGCTATTCTAATGATGTACGTAAATGGATGGTTGTCTTCGGAGCGAAGAAATACCATGAAAACAAACTGGCTCTTGAGGAAGATTTCCACGTCAATCACAAACAGTGGGTTTGTCTTGATGACCCCGGCAATCCTTTCTCATTCAATAACTGTGTCGAGTTTCGTGGTATTCTTGAACCCAAAAAACTCAAAGGATACCTTGACGAAATGGCAGAATGGGACCTCGAAACCCTTATTACCCGTCATGATATTTTCCAAACAACCATCCAACGTAAGGAAAAAGAGACTATCATGGAACAACGGGAAGAGTAAATCTCCAGGACACAGTTGGGCCAAGGTCTGAACCATATAAACAACTCAAACAGGAGATTGAAGTATGGATAAAGATCGTCTCAATAACAAACGTGATAATATTGTAAGGGTACTTTCTACGGGCATGATTTTCACAAACCGCAAAACCGATTTTTGTGTGGAATTGAACATTTGTCCCCTTATGAATTTAGTTCCCAGTAAAGGCGACAAAACGAAGTATGTTTCTCCCTCCTGCAAATCGTGTTACGCAACTGACCTGCTAAATATTTCACGTTCTTTGCGGAAAAAAATTCAAGCAATCCCCGCAGAAAAGCAACACCTCATTGATAAATTTGAGGAAGACGTGGTTCTTATGAAACAGCTTGCCACCATGACAGAACTCGGAGAAATTACACGCCTTCGATTCTACGGGTTGACGGACTTTGCACCTGATAACATCCCGTTCATTCTAGCAGCAGCAAAGCATCTGACTGTGGACGTTATTTCAAAATCGCTTACCATGCCTCACAACGAAGCTTGGCTCAAACGATTGATTAATGCCCCTAACGTCTGGATTTCCCTTTCGTTCAATAAGAATTTCCAAAAACCTCTTGCAAGAATTAAAGAACTTCTGCGAGAAATGAATGCCTGCAATGTTCAACTGAATTATTGCTTGCATACAAAAGAAGAAAACCCCTCTGATAAATTCTATGATCAATTCCAAGTAATCCACCAGAGGGATCAAAACAAATGGAATGCCAACAAGAAAGGAGTTGATGAATCTCGGATTTGTGGACTCTATGATCGAGACGGAAACTACCTCGAACCGAAGGCAAAAGGTGCTCACTGTCATAGCTGCAACAACTGTCACGTCAGCTATGTTGAAGCAGTGAAGGCATAAATATGTCAATGGCTGGCCAATTACAATTGACTTTGGCCGGTCCCTG
>Ga0210057_1007912_pt1 | contig 12727 bp, 10 predicted proteins | sample CryGeyCG2114_010_2_FD_183968 | JGI IMG/M metagenome (GOLD analysis project Ga0210057, IMG submission 183968) | Groundwater microbial communities from aquifer - Crystal Geyser CG10_big_fil_rev_8/21/14_0.10 (SPAdes) (version 2) | ecosystem: Environmental > Aquatic > Deep subsurface > Groundwater ... | reverse complement strand
GGCATCACAAATGCCAGAAAATTGAAGTATTTTTGAGAGTAGTTGCTTTCAACATTGACAGATTGATTAGAATGGGAACAGAAATTCTGATTGTCTTTATTAGAATCTCGAGGGTTTCATATTAGCCGACTTTTGGCTATCGTCTAAAAAACTTTATAAATAACCCGCCTTTGCTCATTTATGATCATGGAACAAAAAATTGCACTTATTACAGGAATAACTGGTCAAGACGGATCATATCTTGCAGAATTTCTTTTATCAAAAGGATACAAAGTATGTGGCCTTGTAAGAAGATCAAGTGTTCAAAAATATGACAATATTGCCCATATCAAGGACAAAATCGAACTTGTACAAGCTGATCTCACTGACCAGAATTCTTTGAATTTTGTGATTAAGGAAGTAAAACCTGATGAGGTTTATAATTTAGCTGCCCAATCTTTTGTTCCTACATCATGGAACCAACCATTACTTACAGCTGATGTTACTGCATTAGGGGTTGTACGGATGCTTGAAGCAATCAGAATAATCAACCCTAAAATAAAGTTTTATCAGGCATCCTCCTCAGAAATGTTTGGTAAAGTTCGTGAGACTCCTCAAACGGAAAAAACACCTTTTCATCCACGAAGCCCATATGGTGTGGCAAAGGTTTATGGACATTTTATAACTGTTAATTATAGAGAAAGTTATAATATATTTGCGTGCTCAGGTATATTGTTTAATCATGAAAGCCCAAGGAGAGGTTTAGAATTTGTTACTAGAAAAGTCACAAATGGAGTTGCAAGAATTAAGTTTGGATTGCAAAAAGAATTATTTATGGGTAATCTTGATGCAAGACGTGATTGGGGTTATGCAGGCGATTATGTAGAAGCAATGTGGCTTATGCTCCAACAGGAAAACCCAGAAGATTATGTTGTTGGAACAGGAGAATGCCATTCAATTCGTGACTTACTTGAAATTGCATTTTCTTATGTTGGATTAAATTACAAAGATTATGTCAAACAAGATCCTAAGTTTATTCGGCCTGCGGAGGTTGATCTCCTTCGTGCAGATGCTTCTAAGTCCTTAACAACATTAGGGTGGAAGCCCAAGGTAGGTTTCAAAGAACTAATTCAAATGATGGTTGATAATGATCTTAAAATAACAAGAAAAGAAGTTCAGAGTAAATTGTAAGATTTGGCACTTAATCAATCTTAATTAATTATGAAGTAATACATTTTTTATATGATTCTTTTATTAAATATTGATTTTTTATAATTATTACATACTTAACATTGAGAATATATTTCATACACTTCTTTTGTTTTTTCTATGCATTTTTCCCATGTAAAATCATGAACATTCCTTAATCCTTTCTTTATAAGTTTATCCTGTATGTTTTTATTTCGTAGAACATAAATTATATGTTTTGCAAGATCACGGTGATCATAGCCATCAAAATATATCGCTGCATTTCGTGCTAATTCTGGAAGGGATGTCTTGTCACTGCAGATTACAGGACAGCCGCAAGCCATTGCTTCTAATACTGGAAAGCCAAAACCTTCATAGAAAGAAGGGTGAACAAAAACAGTTGCACGCCTATATTCATCACTAAGATTCTCAACGTATCCTTTCCAAACAATATCATTTTCTATTTGTAAATCCTTTGCTAGTGATTTTAGCCTTTTATGCACTTCTGTATTCATAGGAAGACCAACTTTAATTAATCTTGCATCATGAATTTGTTTTTTAACATCTGCAAATGCTTTAAACAATGTCCTTAAATTTTTTGTTTTTTCTTCGCTTCCAACATATAATATAGTATTGTTTTGTTTTGTAATTCTTTTGTCTGGATTAAACTTATTCAAATCTATGCCAAGATAGACTACAGTAATTTTTAATTCAGGTATATTAAGAAATGTTATTATATCTTTTTTTGTATGTTCTGAATCAACTATTAAATGGTCTGCATTTTTAACTCCATACATTATAATTTTATAAACTATTTTCTCCCATATACTGTGATAGTTGTTCGATACAAAAGGTATTATATCATGTACTGTGACAATGACTTTATTTTTTGGCTTTTGCCACACAAGTGGAAATGCTAATGTCTGAGTTGTTAAATGAACAATATTATCCTTTTTGAATTCCTTAAAAGGATAATAGAAAGGCATTGTTGCAAAGAAGGTGTTAAGATCTTTTCCTGTAATTTTTTGAAATATATTTAGTAATTTGTTATTTTTTTGTGTACTATACAAAGAAGCACTAATTTGATTCACAAGATAGTGGGAGTAGCGCCCTACACCTGTCATTTTTGCTGCAAGGTCATCCTTATTAATATTTGCTATTATTGTTACATCCATATTCTCGAAGAAAATGGAAATATTTTATAAAGTATGCGAATTATCCTCATATTATGATACCCCCACTTTATAATAAAGAGAAGGTACCTAAAATTCTTTTTGAGAAGATGCTGCGTATGCATGAACTTGCAGTAACAGAACAATATCCTAACAAGACAGGAGTTCTTTCTCATCTCACAAATCTTTTTGAAGCATATCAATATGTGTATTATGTGATTGTGGTCGATCATTACTTACATGGTCGAAAAGGCAAGATTGTTGACTGGGGAGGATTTATGGGACAAGTAACTGTGCTATTGCGCTCCATAGGGTATAATTGTGAAAACAATGTTTTAAGTTATCCATCAAAGAAGGAGATTTTTGCTGAGTTTGATATACCTTATAAACTCAATAGGAAAAATCCAAAAAAGCTACCATATGAAGATAATAGTGTACTTGCTATTATTTCTTCAGGAGTATTAGAACATGTATATGAACATGGCTAATATGAAACCCTCGAGATTCTAATAAAGACAATCAGAATTTCTGTTCCCATTCTAATCAATCTGTCAATGTTGAAAGCAACTACTCTCAAAAATACTTCAATTTTCTGGCATTTGTGATGCCGAGATTTGGCGCTTGAGCCAAATCTCTTTTTGAACATAGAATTACACGTTTCAATTTTATTTCTTTGGAGATATTCTCCATAGTCAAAGATATCATACATGAACTTTCTATATTCTCCTTTCCGTCGGTGTTTTGGAACATCAAGTCGCCTTTGAAGGATTAAAGCGTACGCGTTTAGCCACTCAAAAACAAGTCTGAAAACTTCACTATCATCATACCCTCTGTCAGCATAAAATTGTTCTATTTTTTTATAGTGCCTACTCAACTTTTTTATCATTGGTTTTGCTTCTTTCATATCATTTCTGTGACCTTTTCTCATCTTGCAAAGCAAGATGAGGTAGTGGTCGATATCGACCACAAAAGTTGTTTTCATAAATGGTCTTTTCTTGACGGAAAGTCCTATTCTTTTGCAATAATGTGGACTTGCATTATCTAGACTGATTCCAGTTGAATCTATTGCGACTCTTTCTGGCTCAGGAATTATTTTTTTGAAAGCTAGGACAAGTTTCTCGCAGATATTCATTGGCAAACTTTTTGCAAATTTTATAAGTGTAGTATAATCTGGAATTTTGTTTAATCCTAAGTAAATTCTTAGCGTTTCATTATCAGCAATATCCGTCAATAAATCTTCGTAAGTAAACTTGCGAAACTGCTTGTAAACAAGCAGAAAAAGTTTCTGAAAATTTGAGTAAATCTTGTTTGAAAACTTGCTAAAATATAATGGTAATTCAGAAATTCTGAATAATTCATAGCAAAAATCAGCAACTTTTTTATATTTAGAAATGATTATTTTCATACAGATCGTCCTCCGTCGATAAATTGTATTTAAGACATAATTTACTGACGAGGACATCTATTTAATTCCTTCTATTTTTGATTATGGTTTCATATTAGCGGCCCAAATATAATAGTAATATAAATATTTATAAAAACATGCCCTTTATTCTTTTTTATGGAATTACGATTGATAACGGAGTGTTACAATTATAGGCTTGGTGGTCTTTCTAGGTATGAAAAAACACTTATCCATAATATGCAGGATAATTTTATGTTTACTTTCACCCATATTTCTGACATTAAAAAAGCATCTAAAATCAAACAATTCAGTTTTCTATTATCTGACAAATTATACAAAAAAAAATTAAAAGAAACTAATGTCGTAACCCATCTACTTAATCAACAGCTTGCGTTGTCTCTTAATTTTGTTCCAATAAATAATGTTGTTGTCACTGTCCATGATCTTGCCTTTATTGTTCCAAAGTATTTTAATAAATACTCTATTTTAGATAAACTCAGATACAAACTTGTAATGAGAGGATTAAAAAGAGCTAATTGGATAATAACAAATGCAAATTTTACAAAACAAGAGATAATAAAATATCTTGGGTTTTCGTCAGAAAGAATATTTGTCGTTCCACTTGGTGTTGACCATAAGGTTTTTAATAAGAAAAATCTCAGCTGCAAAGATAAAAAAACCTATAGAAGAAATCACTCCGGGCCTGTTATTCTTTATGTCGGATCAGAAATTCCACGAATGAATTTATCAGTATTAATACAAGCCATAGCACTTTTACGAAAAGATATCCAAAATGTTAAATTGTTAAAGATAGGAGAATCAAAATGTAAGCAAGAGAGACAGAAAACACTTAAACTTATAAAAAAATTAGACTTACAAGAAGCTGTTGAATTTATAGAGTATGTATCTGAACATGATCTGGTAAATTATTATAACTCTGCTGATATTTTTGTTTATCCAATAGAATATACAGGATACGGTCTTCCTCCTTTAGAAGCCATGGCCTGCGGCTGTCCTGTTATTACTACTACTACATCCACTCTTCCTGAAGTAGTAGGTGATGCTGCCTTACTTTTTGACTCTGATGATCCACAACAGTTAAGAGAACATATGTTTAAAATTCTTAAAAGCAATGAGTTGCAAAAAGACTTACAAAAAAAAGGTTTTGCCAGAGCAAGGAATCTTACATGGAATAAATGTGCAAAGAACACCATAGAAGTTTATAAAAACATAATAATAAATTTTAGAAAAATTAAAAAAGATAATGTTAGGAGCATATAATGTTAGGAAGAATAAAAAGCAGTCTGTTAGTTAAGTCATGCAGAATCATTAACAGTTTCAGAATGATAGAGACTAAAATAAAAGACGAGCCAAAAAACATTCTAATTATTAATGCACAGGGAGTAGGAGATATGGTTGTTTTTACCCCAGTGATTGAAGCATTAGGTAATAGATATCCTAAAACAAATATCAGCGTAGTTACTTCTAAATATGGTGCTGAAATTCTAAAAAACAACCCTTTTGTTTTCGATACAATAATATCTAATAGCAAGGATTATTCCTGGAGAGAATTGTTTTCTTTAGCTAAAAAATTAAGAAGCAAAAAATTTGATGTTGTTATAGATACTATGCTTGTATGTTTTTCCCTTAAAACCCTCTTACTTCCTTTTTTAATTGGTGCTAAACACAGAATATATTTTAAAAGAAAAGGGTTTTCACATTTCTTACCAACTCACGAAGTAATTTTTAGAAGAGAACATATGATTAAAGTTTATGGCAGGATTGCAGAATTATTTGATATTAAAATAAAAGCCGAACCTAAAATATATTATGATAATAAAGACAAAGTATGGGCAGAAAATTACGTAAAAAATATGGATAGACCAATAATTTTAGTGCATCCGTCGTGCAAAGGGGATGAAAAGATTTGGCCAGCCACTAGATTTGCTAAGCTTATATCATGGCTTAAAAAAGGATATGGTGCAACAATCCTAATAACATCAGTAAATAGTGAAAAGAATGTTGTTGATATTATAAGGGATAATACTAATGTTAATTTTAGTGTTTTAATGAATCTTTCTTTACAACAAATTGCTGCACTTTTAAAAGAAGTAGATCTTTTAGTTAGTGTTGACACAGGCATAGTGCATATTGCAACAACTACAAATACCCCCACTGTTTGTATTTATGGCATAACATCACAACTTTTTTGGAAACCTTATAACAAAAACCAGATTGTAGTCCAAGCTGATTTGTGTTCAAAGAAGGCAAATCAAGTTGATGTAGAACAGGTGATAATTCATCCAGAAATATGCCCAAAACATGGCAAGAGTTGTATAAATCATATAGGCGTATCTGATGTTAAGAAGGTTATAAATAAGAATTTTTTAATTTTAAATAACTAAGTCCAAGAAAAATTAACATTTTTATTCTAATTGACCAACAAGTTTATTTTTATTCATAATTTTTTGCCATGTTTTTAAAAAGTAATAATCTATAGGGATATAAAAAAATCTGTATTTTAAACGTAAAAAAGATATTTTTCTTAACATCCTATGGAATATTTTTTTTATTAATTTATATTTACCTTTGTAATTTTTATCCCAATTCCCATTTGATCTAAACTTTATAGATGTATAAGGAAAAACCATGTTACGTAACATTTCAAGCCAATTATTATATTTTTTATCTACCCACGGAACGTGAACAGAAGAAAAGTGAAAATTTGAATATTCTTCTAATGAATTTGGCGGCTTATAGCCTGTAGCAATGGCTTTTTCTGTTAAAGGAGCCCCAACATAAGGAACATAATTCCAGATATTAATGTCATTATTATCGTCGATAGAACGAAGCCTGTCACATAAATCAAGCAAATCATTAAACTCTTTCTTGTTCTTTTTCAAGTCAAACTCCAGACCGAACATGAAAGAGAACATTGGAGTAAAACCATATTTACTTAATTTTCTTTTTGCTCCTATAGTATGCTCAACTTTTGCTCCTTTGTCTACTAAAGTCAGAACTTCATCACTTGCTCCTTCTGCACCTATTAAAAAAGTTGTACAATTAATTGATTTTAATGACTCAAAAAAATCATCGTTATAGCGACATATCTGATCTGTTCTTGCATTAATGAAACCAAGAGAAACATCTAATTTTCTTTTTTTAATCTCTTTTGCAATATCCTTCACACGATTTGGATTTGCAACAAACATGCTATCATACAGAGTTATATGAGTAACACCATATTTTTTGTGAAAATATTCCCAGTCATCAACTACTCTTTTTGCATGTAATCCTGACCAGCGCCTCTTAGTCATTCCTACTTCTGCACAAAATTCACATTTCCACGGACATCCCTGGCTGGATATGTACCCCATCACTCGTTTGCCGGATCCATCTGGATCTGATATGTATTTTCTAAGATCAAGCAATTCATAAGGTATTTTAGGCAGATCATTAATATTAGTTATAGGACGTGGCTCTGTTACAATTATTTTACCCTTGTCATTAAACGCAATCCCTTTTACTTCAGACAAAATCATATTATCTTCAAATGCAGAAACTAAATCTCTCATTGTATATTGTCCCTGACCTATACAAACCACATCTACCCTCTTATCCTCTAATGTCTGTTTTGGGAGTGCAGAAGGATGGTAACCACCCCATATTATTGGAATATTTTTGTTTATATTCCTTATAAAATCTGCAAACTTTAAAGCATTTGATATTTGGAAGCCAGTCATTGTTGTGATCCCAATTAAGAATATATCATCTTTTATTTCTTCTATCTTGTTCTTATAATCTTTATCAAATACTTCATCAATAAGGACTATTTCATATTTTAGATCCATAATCCCAGATGCAACTGCCAAGAGAGACAAGGGAGGAGTTATAAAATTACGGTCTTCACCATCAAACCCTCTTGGAGATGGATTAAATAACACTATTTTTCTCATTTTTAAGCACTTATAACATAATTCTTTATAAAATTTGATGCTAAAATAGATTAATTTTATCTGCCTGCTTTTAAACCTTTATCAATCATAGTCTACAAAAAGTGACTGAAGATTCCCATATTTATTATCAAATAAGGGGTCTGTTATTTCGATGTCCAGCACGATTGGATCTTTGTATTCTTTTGCATAGAGAGTTCCAATTACTTCATCATCTTGTGTTATAAATACTATCTTATCAAAACCATCACTCTCAATAATATTCCTTAAGTTTGGATAATCTTTTTCTTCCAGATAGACGAATGATATGTCAAACTCAGAACTTAGTTTTTGATAACTTTCTAAAATTTCTTCTTCTCCAAAAAGGTCTAACTGTCCTGCAACTGTTCTACCAACATAATATTCTGTGACAAAGCTTTCCTGGTCAGAAAATATTACTACATTTTCATCAGAAATCTCTCTTATGTAATATCCTGCTGATTTAATGCCTGTGTTATCGCGCACAATACCCCTATGCACACCTAATGGAACGCCATAAATGTACATTTCTGTTCCCCTATCTGTATCAACATAAGCAAGATTATAATTCTCATAAAAAGGGATTGTTTTATAAACAACTGCTGATATTACAAAAAGTGTTGGTAATATTAACACTATTAATATTACAAATAAAAACAACTTATTTTTCTTTAGAACTTTTGATAGATCTGTTAGGAAAAGAGCAGATAAGAAAATTAAAGCTGATGTTGGATGAATTATATAGTCAGACACTACAGTTGAACTGGGAATCACTATAAAAATCCATGGAATAATATGAAGAAAAAACCAGAAGATAACAAAGATAATTGCTTTGTCACCCGGTAGTTTGTATGTTCTTATTATACAATACAAAATTCCTATTGCAAACAGAACAAAAAGGAAAGGACCTGCATTTAAGAAAATGACATAACTGAAATTATACAAAAAGAACCCAAAATAACCAGATTTCTGGAATATATGCAAAAGATATGAATTCTGTAAAAGACCTTTACTCACTAGATACAAAGCTGCAAGAATAACAGGGACTGTCGGTATAAAGAAAAACAATGCTGATAATGAAAAGACAAGCTCTTTAGTAAGATTGAAGCAAGATTTTATGATTCCATTTTTATATCTAAACATTAATCCTAAGACGAATACGAGAGGGAGAATTCCATAAGACTGAAGATCTGTACAGAAATATAACCCAAGCGAAAAGAATGCCAGACCCTTATATTTGCCTTCTTTGAAATATATTAAGAACAAGTACAAAGTTAGGAAAAAGAAAAAGGTTGACGGAACTGTATTTACCCCGCCTGAACGTGACAGACTTACATAAGTTGGATATATTGCCATAATTAATGCTGCGTATAATCCAACTTGTTTATTTTTTAATTCTTTCCCAAATAAATATACAAAATAAACTGTCCATGTACCAACCAAAATGTATGGAATTTTGTAAGTTAACTCAGTTATTGGAATCTTAAAAAGATATAAGAAAAAATTAGAGACTGTACTTATGGCCAGCGTCCCCCAACCCCAATTAAAATTAAAAAAACGGAATAATTCTGCAGCATAATTAGAGAAAGAGTAATTTAAAAGAAAAGTTAGTGGTTTTAGTGAGTTTTGAAATAAATACATCTCATCACTGGTTGTAAAAACTCCGAAATTTTCTATAAATAATATTCTTAGAACAAATGCCAATACAATTATATACAAAATTTTACTGTGAAAAATTTCTCGTAATCTCAACATAACCCCCCTTAAACACTCTTAAAAGTGAAAGACTTACCTGAGATTTATATTTGTTTAGTTTTAGACAGCACTACCCCAACAAAAATCCAATTATTTTTTCAAAAGAGGATACAATGCTGGTATCAATAAAGGTCGGATAAGCAAATGCGGCTGTAATATTAATGAAGAAAGATATTCCTAAGAGAATATAAAACAAATATTTATTGTAATTTACTTTATTATAGAAAGAGCAGAACACAGCAAATAATGGCACTATAGGAACGAGATAACGACCTGAATAACCACCACCTCCTCCAAGCGCCATATCAGAATTATGTGTTGTCCAGAATAATATGTAAAGTCCCATCATTAAACCTAAACACAAGCAATGAATACTATACTTCTTCCAAAATCTTTTAATCCCTAAAAAAGCAAATAATAAAACTGGTGAGAACACAAATAAGCCAAATCTTAGACTAAAAAACCAGTTAGTGAGGGGTCTAAACGGCAAAATGAACCCCAGGCTATCCATCTTATCAAACATGAAAGGATTTTTTGTGAAATAATAATTTAGACACAACACTCCTAATAAAGATGTAGTTATTGGAATAGAAAAAACTATGCCTTGCTTAAGATTTATTGTTTTAGTAATATAAGAATGTAATAAGTATATGTAAAAAGGAAATATTAACAATAAAAATGGCAATTTAATTAAGAATCCAAAACCTAGCAAGATTCCGGAAACAATATATGCAAATAAAGACTTCTTAGAAACAATAAGATACCAAGATATGATTAAGAAACTTGCTAGATATGGCTCTGCCCAAAATGTTTTTGAATAATACCAATATTGCGTTGCTAATGCAAATAAACCTGTGAATAAAATAGCTATTTTTTTATTATTATGATAAAATAGCATTAATTTATAAAACACTAAAATCCCTAATAAAGAGAAGACAAATGTCAAGAATATTGCTATATGCTCTAAGATACTTGTATTTTTGAATGGGAATAAGAACATATAAGCAAAAAATGGTAAGCCTAATGGATGCCCTGGAATCTCTTTAATATAAGAATCAACTTCAGTAGTATAGCTTAGATCTCTTAACCCATCAACCATTGGAATAGAAATTATATTTCTATTAACACTATCAAAGAAGCGTGAATGTCTATCATAAGGAGTTAATTTTTTACTGCCTGCATCTGGACCATCATTGTATATAGCATTGTCATAATTATTAGTCAGGAACACATCACCATCATTCACTAAACTGTAAAGAGTAAGATAATAGTGAGGTTCATCACCTGACTGCATTATTGGTAATCCTACATAAACTCCTTCAATAGTATTTGTTTCTGAATAATTAGCCTGGATGAAAGTAGGGATTATATAAAGTAATATAATAATCAAAAGAAGTGATTTTTTTGTGATTGACATGCCCCTCTTTAGTTTTAAATAATCAGAATATTAATAGATTTTTAAATACTTCTATTTATTGGCCATTTAAGAATCTCAGACCTTACCTTTCTCTTAAATTTAAATAATTCAATGAGATTTTCTACACCATCTTTTACTGGTTTTAGTTTTGCATCTCCAAGTCTTTTTCTATATTTTATAGGGACCTCAGTAAATTTAACTCTCAAGGAGATAGCATATAATTTTAGCTCCTGACATAACGGCATACCATTGCTTAATATACTTAAATTAACTTTATCCAGATAATTTCTATTAAAAATGACCATTCCTGACTGAGAATCTGATATTTTTGTACCATAAAGAAGATTTGAAAAGAACGTTAAAGAGAAATTACCTACATGGTTAAGTAAAGGCATAGACCCTTCTTCCAAATGAGCAAACCGATTAGTGCTAATAAAATCAAAGTCACTCTCCTCCATAAGCTTAAGAAATCTGGGGATGTCATAAAAAGGGTAGGTTGCGTCTCCATCTCCAGTAATAATTATATCTCCTTTAACTTCACTTAAACCTTTCTTATAAGCATGACCATACCCTTTTTTATCCTCAAAAACTACTTTTGCACCATTTTTCTTAGCAATTTCTTCTGTTTTATCTTTTGAATTATTGTTTATGACAATTATTTCAAAATCATAATTTGATATATATTTAATTGCTTTTTTTACTTCTTGGATTGAATTGCCTATTGACTCTTCTTCATTATATGCTGGAATAACAACACTTACTAATTTCATTTTCATATTTCTCTGTTTGTATTGACTAAATTAAATATTATTATTAATCTCATTGAATATTTTTCTGGCTGTAGAGACACTATTTATAATTTTCCCCCCTAACACAGACCAGCAACCAAAACCATGGTGGATTATGTCAGATGGCCTTGCATCATCGAACTCCCTGTAAGCATTTACCCCCCTAAACACATAGCGGGACTCTAACACTTCTGCTTTTTCCAAAATTGGCAGCCACTTTTTACTTTCTTCTATAATCTTCTCTTTATTAGAAACCTGGTTATACCAAGATTCTGGGATTAGACCATCTTCAGGCACTTTTCTATGCAATATTGAATCTCTGATATGGACAAGAGTAAAAGTATTGTCTTCAGATGTAGGGACCAAATTAGTGAACGGTCCATCAAAGATTGCAAAAGACAGTTTAGGGATTGGCAATTTCACAATAAGTGCCTCTACAGACCCTATCCTAAGCATTTTTATCGGAAAATTAAACCAATATGTAAATTTGTTTAGATTGGCATAAGTAACATTAATAACAAAATCGAATTTTTTCTCGTATATTGTGTTTTCTTTCTTTATTATTAGAGTTTTTTTACCATCTTTTTCTATAGACCCATCAATTACCTCACTGTTTAGCTCAACTTTAATATTTTTATTATTAGATAAATATGAATTAATTAATTTATACAAAATATTATAATCATAAATAGGTTCTAATGTTTTCAAAGAAGTACTAATCATCCCTCTATCTACATGAGCTGGATCAGGGTAATCAATTGTAAAAGGTAGATCATTGTCTTCACAGAATTTAATATACTCTTCAGCTGTTACATTCGATCCTTCTTTGGCAACACAGTAATAAGTTGGGAAATTGCGGATAACTGCTTTATTGTACAGTGCTTCAAAACTTACCATTGAATTTTTAATATCTGTAACAGTATCTACACTACGTGGATAATGATACCCCCAATGATGGCGATACTGATTAATAAATGATGCCTCTCTCAAAAGATCATCATTCCTCTCAAATACTGTGATATCATATTTTTTTCCTAATTCAATAGCACAAT
>Ga0210057_1007911_pt1 | contig 12728 bp, 9 predicted proteins | sample CryGeyCG2114_010_2_FD_183968 | JGI IMG/M metagenome (GOLD analysis project Ga0210057, IMG submission 183968) | Groundwater microbial communities from aquifer - Crystal Geyser CG10_big_fil_rev_8/21/14_0.10 (SPAdes) (version 2) | ecosystem: Environmental > Aquatic > Deep subsurface > Groundwater ... | reverse complement strand
AAAAGAACGGCAAGGTTTACCGATATGAGAGAGAGTACGGAGAGTTCAGACGAGAGTTCTCCTTGCCTGCACGGGTGAACAAGGATTCGATTGTGGCAAAATCTAAAAACGGAGTTCTTATGATCACGCTCCCAAAGTCGGAGGAAGAGATAAAGAAACGCGTCAAGATAGATGTTGAGTAAACAGAAAAGACACCCAATTGGGTGTCTTTTCTGTTACGCGAGTTCTATCTTTTTCTCTACCAGTATCAACTTACTTTTTAAGCACGACATCAGCTCTCGCTTTTCCATCAGACTTCCTTCCCTTAGAAGATATTTTGCATAGCTTCTGGTATCGATCTCTATACTGTCATTATCTTTCTTGTGTCCAAGAACTCCTGTTCTAAATTTGTTGAATCGTGATATCTCATCTTGAATCCGTGCTTTGACTCCCAACTCATCAAGATCAATCCTGTCCATTAGTTTTATTAACTCCTCGATCAGGCTCGGCTCGTTGATGTAAGGGTTCCTGCATTCGTCTTTACCTTTCCGCGTACAAAAGTAGTAGACATGCCTGTTCACGCCACCATCCTTCAATCTCTTGAATTTTTCATCAGCACATATACCTGCGTTACAGTACCCACACTTGATCAGCTTGGTGAAGGCGAACTCCTTGCTTTCGGTCTTAGGTATGTAGTTTTCGTTCAAGGTCATCTGTACTTTGTCATACAACTCCTTATCAATAATCGGTGTTTGCTTTCCCGTATACCACCGACCGCCTCCAACGGGGTATTCAAACTGTCCGTAGTAGAAGGGGTTCCTTAGAATGATGTATACGTTTGCGAGCACCAGATGCTTACCTCGATGGGTCTTGAAATCCATTTCTTTTAACCATCGATAAAGTTTCCGACCACTCCATTGTTCGTGTGCAACTTTCTCAAACATTTGTTTTATTACCGGCGCGCGTTTTGGGTCTATTCTGCACTGGCACTTCTTGTCGACATGCTTCTCATTTAGATATCCAGTCGGCGCAACTCCTGGTCTCCATCCCATCTCGCATCGTGTGCGTAGCCCCCGCTTCACATTCACTGCTTTGTTATCGTTCTCAAGCTTTGCCTGGGATCCGAGAATCATCAGAAGGAACTTCTCGTTTGGATTGTTCGTGAACTTCTGTCCGTAGGTTCGTATCTCATGCAGGAGCTTTTGGTCCATGAGATCTACAAGACTCCCTAAGTCTCCGGCATTTCTCGAAAGTCTATCGGGATGCCACACGATCACTCCGTTGTACCTGCCACCCTGAATGTCATCCACGATCTCTTTGAAGATCGGTCGCTGTCCTGATTCCTTTGCGGAGTGTGCTTCTCGCCGAATATCGACGATTTCCAAGCCCTCTCGCTCAGCGATCTGCAACATCTCCTTTACCTGCGAATCTATCGAAAGAGCCTGCTTTTCCTCGGCTTCGGTCGACTTACGCGCGTAAAGCACGTATTTCATCTTTAAAGGCTCATGGGGCTTCGCCTGAAGCTCCCTTAAACCCCCTTTAATTGCTTTGTTTTCCATACAGCTACATTGATGACGCAGACCCTCTTTTAAGTCCAGGACCCCTAGTTGGCAAGATGTTGGTTGCTGGCTACACAAATCCTTTGGTCTAAGCTATGGTACCCACAGAGCTCCTATTTGAGGTATCATGGATATACAACTGAATAGGGCGAGTAGCCTAAACCATCCTTAAACGGCTTGGCATGGCTTGAAAGCGCGATCAACGTAAAAACCCCGGCATCAGGGGCGTTGATCGCGTTATCAGGGGAAACTCTGGTAGGGGCCGCAAGGCTCACCTTGGTGTCCGGGTTTTTGTGTTATTTAAACGCGATCAACAAAATGGAAAGTCTAAAATTGAGCCCCATATTATCTGGAGTTGCTGGAGAATATTACGTAGCTGCAGAACTCTCAAAAAGAGGATATCTTGCATCAATCACACTTAGAAACAGTAAGGGAGTAGATGTCTTGTGTTCAAATGAATCAGCTAGTAAATCAGTTGGTATACAAGTAAAAACAAACCGTGGTTCAGCAAGAAGTTGGCTCATGAGTCAAAAAGTTGAGGACTACTACGCAGATAATTTATTCTTCATATTCGTGAATCTTAACGAGAATAAATCTGCACCAGATTATTTTGTGGTTCCGAGTAAGGTCGTAGCAGATCATGCTAAAACCACTCATTCCGAATGGTTAAAAATACCAAATAGAAAAGGTGAATCCCACATTGACACTCCTATGAGAAAATTTACTGATCCTCAAGAGAAATATCTGAATCGCTGGGATCTTCTTGGGCTCTAAAATTCTTTAGCTCCTCTTCAGATGGAAATGGTTTATTGCCAGTCATTTTTCTCCACAAATCCAAGGCACCCATCATGTCTAGAATTCTATAAGCCGCTCCACCCACTATAGATCTCATTTCTTCTTTGTGTCGATCATGGAATGTTTTGGGCATGTATGTTGGGTCATTATGTTCCAGGTAATATTTTGCTGACTTGAAGTCTCCATCCCTGATCCCTTCAAGCAATACTTGCTTAGCCGCATCACAGAATACTTCTTTACCCATCGCTCTGGCCTCTTCCAATAATTTCTTGAATTGTGGATCTTTATGTGCCCATCGGTAAATAGTGTCTCTGGAAATACCACTTCTTTTACAAGCATGACTAATGAGCGAACTCTTTTTAAGTTCCTCCAAGAATTTTTGCCTGTTTTCATCGCTGATTATTCATTAATTTTGGTAGCCTTTTTACCAGTGGCCAATTCCCACCTACGTCGGACTATCTCGGCATAGATCGGTGATTTCTCCATGAGGAAACAACGCCTCTTTAACTTAATTGAAGCAACCAAGGTTGACCCACTACCTCCAAAAGGCTCTAGGACCAATTGGTTTCGCTTGGTCAAGATCTTTATATAAGGAATGAGAATCTCAAGTGGCTTAGTGCCGAAGATAACTGCCTGACCAGAAGATTTTTCATCTGCTGCCTTAAACTCTACAAAGTCTGTAGGACAGTATTTCTTGTCCTTACCATAGGATTCCCAGTGCGGTTTACCTTGAATCGCATAGAGGGCTGTCTGGTATTCGTTCTCAAGCAACTCTTCTTCCGGTTCTAGATTGAGTGATTCCTCTCCAGTAGTGCCCAACATCGCGATATCGTGCTTGGAGAAGAGTTTGTACTTCCCGGCATATCCTTGATTTTTGTTCGGGAGGTGCCAGACAATCATGTTCTTTACCTTCCAGTATTTCTCCATTACTCCCCAGATTTCTCTGATGTTCTTCCAATTCTCATAACAGATTATTGAGGAGTTTTCGTTGATCACCTTAGCCACATTGGCCATCCAGAGTTCGGTAAAATCTTCGGGCAATACATCTGTTTCAAGATATCTGCGATTTTTCTTCGCACCGAATCCTTCGGTCGCTTCGCCATGCCTAGTTTTGCCGTGGAGATAGTCGAGTCGGTAGGGAGGGTCGGTCATGACCATATCGATCTTCTCAGTACCAACAAGTTTCAGAACATCCGATTCAATTGTGGAGTCTCCGCACATAAGCCGAGAGCCATCGATCTCGTAGATATCTCCCTTCTGGATTTCAATTTCATCGATGTTGAGCTTCTCCAATTCTTTATTGAGGTCGAATTGATCTTCCTCGCTATCATCCTCGAATATTTGGTCTAGCTCCTCTGAGTTGAATCCGATTTCTGCGAGAAAGGAGTCATCGAATTCAGCTAGCAACTTGAAGTCCCAATCCCCGATATTTTTGTTTAAACGAAGATTGAGTTCCTTTTCTTTTTCCAATTCTGGAATGTTCACATACACCACCGGCACCTCGATGTAGCCAAGCTCGATCGCCATCTCCAAGCGAAAGTGTCCGCCGATAACTACGTTCTTCCTCTCTTCAGCACTATTCACGATAATTGGATCCACGAGATCGAATTTCTTCATCGACTCCTTGAGCTGGTCCGACGCTTCTTGGTCATGTTTACGAGGATTGTAATCCGCTGGTTTCAGCTCGCTTACGGGCACGTACACGATGTTTATTTTTTCTTTGGTCATTTGGGTTTAACTAATTTGATAATGAAAAAGCCCAAGACAAATTCAAAACCCCCATTTCTAGGTGTTTCGAACTAATCTTGGGCTTATTCTGTGGCCGTACTTACGTACTCTGTTGCAGAATTCCCAGACACTGAGTGTCTGGCGACTATAGGCTCGTCAGGAGCTTCTTCATGCCTATCTGTCTCGGGATAGGGCGGGTCGACTTGGATGTAATGTACAGGAAACTGAGACATCTTAATTGTAGGACTATCTGAAAGAAATGGCACGTGTATAAGAAAGCAGAGCATAAAGACCTTTACAATGTCAAATTCTTGTGGCATTTGGGGCAAATTTTCAAAGCAAATAGAAAAGACCCGCCAGTTTCCCAGCGGGCCTTGTTGCGTCGGCGTGTAGCCGATCAGGAGATGGACTTGATACGCAAGTAGCCACAGAGTTCGTGGTCCAGCGCACACTCCATGCCTTCGGTGAGCGGTTCGAATTCGACAGTGTCGCCGGTACGAAGCCGACGAAACTGTTCGATGTCCGGATGTCCAGGCCGGACCGGAAGTGTGAACTTCCAGCGGCCGAAGGACATGTGGCGGAATCGGACGACGACAAAACCGTCCTCCTCATCCTCCTCCACTTTGGGAAGCCGACCCATGTAGCCAAGGTTCCGAGCAATCTGTGCGGTTCGCTCAAGATCCTTCTTAGTCTCCGTCATCGTGCCGTCGACGTACCAGAGACTCAAGGCCACCTTCTTGGCGCTGCGGATGCTGCCGCTCGTCGCCAACCTCGACCACCGCTTCTGGTTCACCATGATGTACATGGCGATCAGGAACGGAATCGAGACGAAGCCCATGAATCCATAGAACTGCCAGGCCGGACTCTCGCGAACCCAGCTGACAAGCTTCGCCTTGTTCTCGGGCGGGGCAGTCTGCACGAGGTACATCTGCCCACCGAAGAGCACAACGAGGCCAATGATGGCCGCCGCAAGCGTGAGCTTGCGCTTCGCATCCTTATCCATACCAATCTCCTTGCTATTTAAGGCATAGCTGCCATATTTTTGTCCTTTCTAAGTATACCACGAAAGTGCTTGACGAGTCAAGATAAATATGATATAAGAGCAGGCAGTGTTTCCACCAGTTCTTTGAGTGGAAAAATAAGGACAACTCTTCGGCTGAAGGAACATTGCGCCAATTTCGGTGCAGTGAACACAATCAGGAGGGCCGTCATGGCCAAACAGAAGCGCCGTCGTAACCGTAAGGAGTGGAAGTACGAGAACTTCAAACACGTTCTCGCGCTTTCGGTGCAGCTCGCGAATTATCTTCGCCTGCTGCTCCACATCGAGAAGGCTCCCTGGGATTTTTGCATCGACAAACTGCGTCAGCAGGTCGCGTGGGATTCCCAGTTCGCTACGTTCGAGACGCGCAAGAAGAAGGCGACGAAGAAGGAGAAGGAACCCAAGGGCAAACTCGTGAAGATCACGGTCAAGGGCACCGAGCGCAGCTCGCGCTCTGGACCGGCGTACTTCGAGTGGTCCAAGTCCAAGGGTCGTGGCAAGGGTCGGCGTTACTTCGCGGCTCCTTGCGACGAATTGGGCAGGGTTCAGAAGGCGGTTCTCGATCGGTTCTTGTCACAGGTGTTTGTCCACTTCGCACGCTACGGCGGGCAAGTCGGATCAAGCATTGTGGCGAACGCCGAACATCACGTCGGGTTTGCGAAAACGGTGTTCTCACTGGACATCGTCAACGCGTATCCGACCGTGTACCGGAGCCGCATCAAGGCCACGCTCAATAAGCCGTTCACCTTCGCGCTACGGCAGTTCGCCGGAGTCACGTTCGAGGAAGCCGAACAGGAAGCGATGCTCAACAGCCTCGTCGATCTGCTCGTCTTCAAAGATCGGCTTCCGCAGGGACCGTCGTCATCGCCTCGCGTCTTCGACATCGTCTGCGGCAAGATGGACCAGGAGATTTTCAAGCTCTTGGAAGGAAGTTCAACCGCGTTCCAGTCCTATCGGTACTCGGCGTGGACGGACAACCTCACCATCTCGTCAGATGGGCCCATCCCGGAAGAGCTTCGCGACTCGGTCGTGAAGATCGTTCGGGACTGTGGTTTCTTCCCGCACACGCGTGAAGACAAGATGAAGTACTACTCACCGGAAACGGGAGAAGTGCCCATCGTGACTGGCCTCGTGCTCAACACCGACGGCCGGTTGACCATGGCACCGCGCAAGGTCAATCAGCTTCGGGCTCGGCTCAATCGCTTCATGAAGCTCTCGTCTTGGGACGAGAAAATCGTGGGCGAAGCGGCGGGAACCCTGGGCTACATCAGCCAGGTCTACCCGAAGCGTCTTCCGAGCAAGCTTCGCGCACTCGTGGAAGCGGTCGACCAGCGGCTCAAGGCGTTCCACGCCACAGAGCCGTCTACACTGACTCCCTTCGTCGACGAGGGGGACGAACCGGAAAACGGTCCGGTCGTTCCGCCCTCTGACAAGGAGCCGGGCACGCAAGAAGTCGTCCTGAACTAGTCCACAACACCAACCAGTTTGCTTGACTGCCATGCAAAGGCGTGTGTAGTAACAACTGCATCATGCTAAAGCAAGTCGCTTGTAGCCATTTCTGCAACGGAATTGGCGAGACTGCGGTCCGTACCGATTGCTTTTCAATGACAGCGGAGCTGTCAGGACTTGTCAGTCCCCGCGCTTTGCCCCTACGTTTACGCTATGCTACTCCGGGGCCGGCGCTTCGCGCCTAAAGACGCGGGTCGGGCTTCGCCCTACTGACAAGATCCCCCTTCGGGATGAATCAATCCAAACTGGTTATCCGGGAGAGAGCGGGCTTCCTGCTCTCTTCCCCTTTCTCCTGAACTGTAACGATAAAAAGTTAAAGTTCAGAAAAAAGGTTGTTCTTTGAAAGATCGTCCGATTTGCTTGACCGCACTAGCTCGCTGTGTGCGAGCGAGTAGGGTGCAGTACTTAACCGTATTGCTACTCAGCTGCCGTTCGAACTTATCCTGGAACAGGATGAGTGAGGCAGCGGTCCGTAGCCAGTGCCGAACCCGTGATGGCTCGCCATCACGCCACCGTAACGTCTTCGTTACGTCCCCGTAACGTCCTTTCAGGACCGGGCTTCGCCCTCGTTACGGGGCACGGCACAAAACGCCTCGTAACGAAGTCGTTACGGAGCAAAGGCTTCAATCCAAACCGGACACTAATTCTCTTCGTTTTGCTTGATCACACTTAACCATAGTGTGCGTATGCGTTGGTGTGGTATTTACCGCATTGTCACGTACGTGCTACCGATAAACTTACTCTGGTTCAGAGTGAGCTAGGTAGCGGTCCGTAGTTGAAGCTATCCCGGTTGGCGCGCCAACCCGCTTCAACCGAATTCAACTGAATTCAACCCAAAGAACGTGTTGAATTTTCGCGCCACGGCGCCAGTTGAATTCCATTGAACCGTAAAGGTATCAATCCAAAACGAAGAAATATTCTCATTTTGCTTGACCACGCTTAACCGTGTCGGTAACTCACCGCATCACGCAAAAGCGTTGGCGCTTGAAGTTGTCTTGTTACAAAACAACTGAGCCAACGGTCCATAGCAGATGCCAAGCCGCGCAGCAAGCTTACGCGTTGCTCTCGTGTCGACCGTAACTTTCCCTGAAGAACGGGAACCGGGCTTCGCCCTAGTTACGGTCTTGCTCGGCAATTCGCTTCTATCCAAAATGAGAAAAACTTCATTCTGCTTGATCACGCGCTGCTCACAGTGTGCGTGTGGGTTAGGTGTGGTAACTCACTACATCGCCTCACGGCTGCCGTTCGAGTTCTCATTGCAACAATGAGAATGAGGCAGTGGTCCAAACCTAGCGCCGTACCTTCCGTTGGAACGATTCGCAAACGTTCCGGTCTCGCTCTTCTCAGATCAGACCTTCGCAAACGTTTGCGATCCCTCCGGGACCAGGGCTTCGCCCTTTCGCAAACGTTTGCGAAACGTATGCGAATCGCTAGGCATCTATCCAGAATGAAGAAGGCGAGTGCTTCACTCGCCGCTCTCTTTCCGAGTCTTACTCTGTAGGACTTGGAATAAAGGGTTTAAGTTTTTCACTTTGCTTGACCTCGCTTGCATGCAAGTGTGGTAACTACCATGACATGCACAAGCATTGCCGTTGAACTTGCTTTGTCAACAAAGTAAGTGAGGCAATGGTCGATACCGATGGGGCCATACCCATCGGCCCACATATGTCTTGGGGTAACTCGAAGGGCAGCGGTAACTCGCGGCGTACATATGTGGTCCAATGCCTCCGGAGACCTTTGTCTCCTGCGTAAGGCATCCATCCAAAGTGAAATGTTCTTTAACACTGAAATTCTAACCAATGCGTTCATGGAGGACGCTCGATCATGGCCGACTTACTTCGTATTCGCGCTGAAAATGGCGCAGGTATCACCTGGAAGTTCGTCGACCAGACCATGGTCGGCTACACGATTGCTCTCGATCAGGCTCCGATTGTCACCATTAACCACGGTGACGTCTGGCAGGTTGAGCTCGTCGGAACTTCCACGAAAGGCAAGCGTCAGAAGACTGCAACGGTTCGACTCGTCGCCAAGGTGCAGGAACTGAAGACCTGGGAGAGGGTCACTGAACTGCCGGATCATTGGATTGACCCGGTGGACCTCAAGTGCATTCTCACCTGGCTCCACAGCGGCACCGACATCATCCTGATCGGTTCGAAGGGTAGCGGCAAGACAAGTCTCGGCTTCGTCATCGCTCGCGCTCTCGGCTGGCAGGATCCGTACAAGGTCGATGTGTACACCATCAAGCGTACCACCGACCTCTTCGGCACCGACGCCGCTCACCAAGGTTCTACTCTCTTCGTGCGTTCGGGACTCCTCGATTACATCGAGCGAGCTCAGATCGCATTGCGGGAGAAGCTGGACACTCAGTTTCTCGTCATCCTCGACGAGATCAACCGAGTGCACGCGAAGGTCAACGAGAGTCTTCACGGACTCTTCGATGACACCCGCCAAGTGACCGTGGTGACAACCGAAGGAAGCAAGACGGTCAAGCTTCCCAAGAACCTTCACGTTCTCGGTACGATGAACATGGGCGCCGAATACCTCGGCACTCATGGACTCGACGAAGCGTTGAAGGATCGGTTCGCGCCGGTGCGAATCAAACCGATGCCCGCTGACTACGAAGTCAAAAAGCTGGTGGCCGAAACCAACGTGCTCGAAGCGCAGGCCTTGAATGTCATCAAGGTGGCGCAGGCACTTCGGGAAGCGGCAACCGGCGGCCAGATCTCGTTCTCGCCAAGCTATCGAGCTTGTCGGAACGTGGCCAGGCTTCTCAATCACGGCATGGACCTCAAGATGGCGATCATCAAGGGGTTCCTCGGCTGGTACGAGGGCGAACTTGCGCTCGATGCTCGGGGCGAAGTCACGCAACCCAATACCGAAATGGCGAAAGCCTACTCGGCACTGCGGATGCGAGGCGTCACTCAGGTCAAAGAGATCGCAGAGGCCGCTCTCTAGTTCTTTGTAATACGATGTGTTTGCTTGACCGCTGGCGCAAGTCGGACGGTAATTTACAGCTCGTTGCTTGCGCGGGTTTATGGCTCATTTTGTTTCAAGATGAGTCAACCTGCGGTTCATAGCGAAAGCCAGTGCCGGCAGGGTAGCCGACAGGTGACATAGCGTTACGGACTCCCTTCGGGAGCTTCGGGGCTTCGCCCTCCGTAACGCTACCGGTCTACGACCTTGTCACTCTGTTTCGCTTCAATCCAAACGCATTTCATTCGAGAGGATGTGTGCTTCATACATCCTCTCTCTTTCCAAGTATTTTTTCAGAAAATTAATTGAAAGAATATTTCGAAGGGGCTGTTTGCTTGACTCGCTCTATGTAGAGCGCACATTCTGCGTAGAAACGGTAATTACCGCTTTACGCGATGCGTGGTCGTTTGAGCTAACTTTGAATCAAGGTTAGCGAGACTGCGGTCCAAAGACGATGCATGAGGAACTCGGCAATCTCGGCAATTGCCGTGCCAAAAAGATCGGAATCTTTTCCGCTTCGCTTGGCACGGCAACTGCATGGCCTTGCCCTCATTCACTTCTATCCAAACAGCCTAGTTCTTTCACAAAGTAATACATTAACTTCAATTCAAGGAGGCTCCGTGTCTAACGTTGTTCCGCTTCTCAATTTGCGAGAGACGGGTGAGGACCTCTTTGAAGGTCTCGCGCCCGATGAGGTGAGCGCCAAGATTCTCGAGAGAGAATTGCCTCACCTCTGTAACGACGTGGGTATGCTCGTGGCTCGGCCATTCCGGCTTGTCTGGGATCCGACCATCGAGACCGCGTCAACCGACTGCATCGCCGAAGTGCGTCTCGCTCCCTGGCCGTTTATCGAAGGACGGCGAGAGATCGGGTACGGCACGACCTATCACGAGACAGGGCACATCCTGTTTTCGGGATACGGCTCGTGGCTCCTGGGTCGCGCACACCACGAGGGTGGGGAGGTTCTCAAGAACATCCTCAATATCATTCTTGATCGCAAGGATGATATGCAGTTGGCAGATCATGCGCCTGGCTTTGCGGAAACGCTCCGCAAACGACTGCTCTACATCTGCACGCTGGCTCATCGACGCAGGCACGAACTTCGGCTCAAGGGTAAAAGCGAGGAAGAAATCGTGAAGGTCATTCGGCACGCAAGGCCGTCTGATCCATACGAAGACTTCTTCTTCGCCGCCAAGTGGCACCGACGGCCGAGATTCAAGACCACGTTTCGCGCGATGCGTTATCTTCGTCGCGAACGCCTGATCAAAGCTTCTCCGGAGGAACTGCTCTGGATTGCTCGCAAGGTGCGAGAGATTCTGGGCGAACTTCCGAAGCAAAAGCGTGATGAGGCTGAACAACAGTTCGCTGCACTCTACAGTCTTGCTATCGGCATCGAATGCAACGTTCCAGGTAGCAAGCTTTCTGCCTCGCTCAATCGTGCGATGCAGCAGGTCATCACCAAGTATGTCGCGTCGCTCCGGCAAGGAGGCCTGAAGCAGCTGCTGAATCAACTGAAATCTGCGGGTGTCATTTGGCCGGGACCATTATCGGTGGGAATCACCGAGAGTGTTCCGGTCAAGAAGGTAACTCCAAGTGCTGCCTACGCCTCAAAGTATCAGGCGTTTCTTGCAGAAGTCAGTACGCTCGTCGAACCGCTCGTCAAACAGCTGCGGCAAATCGATAATCCTTCGGAATTCGAGCTTTACGGCCGAGACGAAGGAGAACTCGATTTGTCGGAGGCTGGCAGAATTGCCGCTGGTCTCTCTGGCTACTACATGGAGACTGTTGTTGAGCGCAATATCGACGCTGAGATTCATCTGGCGATCGACAACAGCGGTTCCATGGCGGACGAGAAAATCAGAGTCGCGAAAAAAATCGCTACGGTGTTCTCAGAAGCGATTTCAGCGCTTGCTCCGGCTTGCACTGGTCGCATTTGGAGCTTCAACAGCGAGGCGATTCTGGATTTCGGTCAAGTCAGTCAGCAATCAGGCTTCGTGACGGCGGAAGGCGATAACGGCAATTCCGACACCCACATGCTTTCAGTAGTGGGCAAGGAACTGGCGCGATCAACGAAGAGGAGGAAAGTTCTCCTCGTGCTGTGCGACGACGGTCCGGACGACATGGAAAAAGTCCGCCGGCTGTCTCGCCAACTTACGGCCAGAGGGATCCTCGTGGTCCATCTCCTCGTAGGAGTGCATGGCACGCCGGACATCTATCCGGTGGAGCTCTTGTACACCAACATGGAGGAGTGCCTGCGGGAGTTCGGTGATTTGCTGGGAACCATCATCAGTCACCTCAAATGAAAGGAGTGTATTACAAGGCGGTCCGTATAACCTACGGGCCGCTTTTTCGTATATTAAAACCCGACGCGTTGCCGCATCGGGTTTTTGCTTTGTTGACCCGGGCTGTTACCGGGCACGCATTTTATTTACAGGGACTGCGATGACATCCCCGACGAACCCTCCACATTAGTGGCGAGTCACGGCTGAGTTTCTCCGGAGATAATTCTCCAGATACTCATCAGCTTGCTCATTGCCCACATGGCTTGCGAGCCACAGAGCCCGAGCAAGAACGTCAGTTTCGGTTTCCCGATACTTCGGTTCCACGACTCGAGTGCCGTCAACAAAACTGCTGACGATCACTCGGGTTCCAACCAGCACTACGGTCATCCTTTTATATCTTATCATATTATACTTAATCTGTCAAGCACATTATATTTAAGTTTGGTCAACCTCAAAATAAGGCCAGGAATATGAATTTAAAATATATTTAAAAATGTCTTATTTGTATTATTTTGTACTGACCAGAGAGGGTCAATTTGATATACTTTCAGTATCCAAAGAACCATTACGTGGTCTCACCTCTGGTGGTTCCAGACCGGAGAACACAGCTCTGCTTACGAACTATAATGGCGGGATCGCCTGCCTGCCCCGCCTACCGGCAGGCAGGCGGTAGGCAGGTCTAAAGGTAGGACACCAGGTTTTGGTCCTGGGTATCTAGGTTCGATTCCTAGTCCAGTAGATCTATTTAGGAATTTTTTGTATTAAACGGGTCAAAACTATATATAATGTTATCATTATCAAAATATGAATATTTTTCAACCCAAAAAACAAGATATTATAGATGACATAAACGGCATCAAAGTA
>Ga0210057_1007910_pt1 | contig 12728 bp, 17 predicted proteins | sample CryGeyCG2114_010_2_FD_183968 | JGI IMG/M metagenome (GOLD analysis project Ga0210057, IMG submission 183968) | Groundwater microbial communities from aquifer - Crystal Geyser CG10_big_fil_rev_8/21/14_0.10 (SPAdes) (version 2) | ecosystem: Environmental > Aquatic > Deep subsurface > Groundwater ... | reverse complement strand
CCGCCGTAAAAATAAGACTGTCTCCAGGAAGAAAAAATCCAAAAAAAAGACCGCTCTCCGCAAAGACAATAGCAGTAATTCCAAGATATCCACCAGCTTTAATAATTGCGACTAAATCAAACCCAAACATCGGGCTATCATAGCATACAAGATTGGTACCAAAAAAGACCCAAGTGCATGTGCGCAAGAGGATCTTTTTTGTGAGTATCAGTCACTGTTTGACTGGTAAAAGGAGAGCGTATCCGCTTGGTATCAGGTGAGCATCTTCTTGAACATCCAGGATGTTCGAGAAGTATTGGCGCTCCTAGATTATATATATGTCGGATGCTCCTTTCCCCAAGGTACAAACTGACCGTTACTATGCATAGTATGAGCTCTCTAATTAAAATTTCAAGGGCCTCAGCCTTCATATAGCGTGCACAAAGCTGTGGATAGACTGTGTACTATCAGGGGAAAACTACTTCTCCTGCTCTATCATTTCACGTGTAGCCCGCTCAGCAAAGCGGTGTTGTAGGAAAATGAAAAGAAGTAAACCAAAAAAAAGACCAACTTCTACGAATCGAAAATAATGCCTTAATAATGGAAGTGACAGAGAGAGAAAATATCCGAGACCACCAACAACAGCAACCCACAAAGTGTTCCCTAGTAAATCAATTTCAATAAAGCGTTTAAAGTTCATCCGCAACATCCCTGCGCGTGCAAGGATAGCGTGATGAATACCGTATGTAAACTTAGAAACAAAAATAAGATGGACAGGCCGCGAAGAAAGTTGGCGGTCAAACGGTTTAGCAAGACGCTCAATCTTGTGCGCAAGCCTCCCCTTCATCCCGCTCATACGCACACCCAGTAGATACCAAAGGATATCACCCGCGGTAACACCTACGTACACAACAATCAAAGTTATAGCGGGGTCAAGGATTCCCTCATGAGCTAAAAATGCTGTGGCAAATAGTGAAGCATCACCCTCAACAATCATTGCAATAAAAATGAGGGCATAAATTGCTGGCCCCCACGAGCTCAGCGTGTTAAGGAAGAGAAAGTGCATAATTAACGAAAATGAATAGGAATACGTAATTCCTCTGGCGCGCGATTACCAGAAGGATCATCTCGAGTAAGAATAAGTGTCCCTGTTGCACTTATTGGAGGAGCAAAGGTAAGCACCACTTGATAGGGAACAAACTCCGTTGTCATCCAGTTACTCAAAGCATGAGCTGGGCTCTGCGCAAGCACATTTCCTGAAGCATCTATAATTTTTACAGGGAAAGACGCCTCAAAGAACCACGTGCCTCGAGCCTCACCTTCCACAGAGAGAGGGCTTTGGACGAGAGCATCTGGTTGCGGGAAAGAGTTTACAATACGGTCATTTACATCTAAGGCATTACCTATATTTTGTACAAAATGTTCACCTGTTGGTGTATTGCACTGTTTGGGATAACTTTCTAAAACAGGGTACTGTAGCGCACAGCTCTCAAAACTATCTACAACAGGTAGGGGGCGTGAGGGAGTATCACTACCAGTAATCGGAGTAGGTGTAGAAATTTGTGATGTCTTGAGGAATAAAGAAATTCCCGCATACAAACCGAGAGCAACGACAACTAGCACAATAAGAGGAGTTACAAGATGATGCTTCATGCCCCCATCCTACCGGCCAATCAAGGTCCGCGCAACTACATAAAGGCTCTCACTCCACGCAAGAGGGATATTTTCATTAGGTCTGTCCGAGTTGGAATAGTAAAGCTCAGGAAGTTTACCATCATACGTAAGGCACTCTTGAGCACGAGCAAGGTACTGCTCTGCCTTCTCTTTTTCTCCTCGTATCCAATAAATAATCGCAAGCCATGGATACCCAAAAGTCCACTCAGCCTCCTCACTCCATCCATCACGGTTAGCGTTATAATATCTATCGGTTTTATAACGGATAACTCCTCGGCGGCGCACTTGATGATATTCAATATTTTTAAGAACATGCTCTGCGTTGCGTGGACTAACAATAGCGTACGGCCATAAAAGTGAGAGTTGTGCTAAATCACAAAATTTTTGTTCACTCTCACGAGGGAGGAGTCGGTCAAGAGCTGCGCCCCCTTCTATAATTAAATGGTCAGCAACAGCAAGGTAGGGAAGCTGTTGAGCCTTCTCCAACCCTGCAAGTACTGCACCCACCGATGAAGCATGAATCTCCTCTCCCTCTTCCCACATCCCGGAATCAGGATCATGCCAATACTCAATAGCAGCACAGTAGTCAATCAGTTTTTGTAAAAGTTGCTTATCCTCCTCACTCTCTAACACTCCATGTCCAGTGAGTTCAAGATCAGCAAGTTTAAAAATAATTGCACCAACAGCATCATTTTGTTTATTACCCCACTCTTCCCAAAACTCTTCAAAAGTCTCTGGATTATAACGCGCATGGATGTATTGCCAACTCGCACTAGGCCTCTCTCGCGTAGCATGACTAATTTTATCCTCATGTTTTTTAAGGATAGCAAGGAGTGCGCGCCACACCTTTTGTACTGTCTCCCAGTCCCCCGTTACCTCAAATGCGAGTGCTGAATAAAAGTTATCGCGCAACCATGCTTTGTTGTATCCCGTAGAAACTTCTTGCGCAGACGCAAGGAAAAGGCCGCTTTCAGCTTGTAAACTCTTAAGCGTATTAAGGTGTGTCTCGATGTTCGTCATCAGATACTACTAGTTCCGCACTTTTGGGATAGGTGCGCGCAAGCTCAGCGGTACGAACAATGAGCCCTTCACTCCACTTAGACACTTCAAGTAAATTGCCAAGCGCTTTTTGCACATAGTAATCTGGATTCTCCTTGAGCTGCTCTTGCTCCAAGCGAGCTTGTAAGTGCCCTGTCAGCAACTGTTCACGTGCGAGGCGGGTGTCGTACTCATCTATCATAAGATATTCACGCCCATGGAGAGATACTGTGGAATGCTCTGCTAACTCCCCTTCAACACGAATTAGCAGCTCCTCTAAAATAGCTGAGGATTGTTCATCAGCCTCCCGTATTTTCTCTTTTCGTTCCGAAATCTCTGGCTGGAGTTCTGCCTCTATAGGAGAGGGGATCTCATTTCCAAACTTCGGTGTTTCCATCTAATAAGTATACCCTTCAATACGTTCAGGGTAAACAAAAGCCTTTGGATAATGCTACACTCTATAGTAGAAAAGCTCATTATAAAGAAAGGAGGAGTCCTCATGCTCACTCAATTGAAAATAAAAGGGCTTACTTTGGAAACGTGTATCATCCAGGGAGGTATGGGTATGGGTATCTCACTCCACCCACTCGTCCAAGCAGTAGGGCACACAGGTGGGCTTGGGGTGCTCTCCAGTGTCGGATTAGATTGTATTGTTTCCACACGTAAAGGTAAGAGAATTAAAACGTATGAAGCAGTGCGGGAAGAAATTGAACTAGCCCAAGGGGGCAGTAAAAAACCTGTCGGAATTAACATAATGTGCGCGCTTGTTCGCGATTACGAGCAAACGGTACGCGCAGCCATTGATGCCAAAGTGAGTGCTATTATTTCTGGAGCAGGATTACCAATGTGGCTCGGCACAATTAAAAATATTGGCGATACAGCACGCATTCCTATTGTTTCGTCAGCGCGAGCACTTACGCTCATTTGTAAACGCTGGGAAAAACATGGTAACCGCCCTGATGCAGTAGTGTTGGAAGGGCCACTTGCTGGAGGACATCTTGGCTTTAAGTACGATGATATTAATAAGCCAGAGCATCGACTTGAAGTGCTACTTCCACAAGTACTTGATGTAGCACACAAGTACGGAGGATTCCCTGTCATCGTCGCAGGAGGTATTTATTCACACATGGATATCCTCTCTTTCCTTGCTCAAGGAGCAAGCGGCGTACAGATGGGGACCCGATTCCTTGCCACAGTAGAGAGTTCTGCGCCACAAGAGTACAAACAAGCGGTACTCAATGCAACAAAAAAGGACATTACTATTGTTGCTCCCCCACACCATCCTCCCGCCTCACCATGCGGACTCCCCTTTCGCGTACTTACTACTTCACCTCTATACACAACCCGACGCATCCCAAAATGTACTAGAGGGTATGTGCTTCAACCCGATGCAGACGGCAAACTTACGCAATGTATGGCGCGTCCAGATAACCCACAGAATGACAATTTTTTATGTATCTGTGCTGGTCTCGCAAGTTCTGCGGGGTACGCTCCCCAAGAGCCACCATTATGGACTGTTGGTTCAAATGCCTACCGAGTACAACAAGTAGTCCCGGTCGCTGAATTGATGAAAGAATTAATTGGCACCTAACAAAAACCCCGATTCGTTGACGCGAATCGGGGTTTCTTTTTTACTACTCACTTGGCTTAGCGTCGTAGTGCTCCTCATTCGCTTCTGCCTCTGCTTTGGTGTGGCGGATGGTACCGTCTTGGTGCTCTGGTGGTGCGTAGAGTGTGTAGAGCTTAAGATCATCTGTTGTGGAAGTGTTGATGATATTGTGATTGGTGCCCGCTGGCACAAGAACAGAAACTCCATCCTCTACGGGGTACGTAGTATCACCAACTAAGGCCTCACCTACTCCCGACTCAATGCGTAAAAACTGGTCAAGCTCGTGCATCTCCTCCCCGATATCCTCACCTGGCTTAAGACTCATCAGCACAAGCTGAACATTCTGCGCCGTGTAGAGCACGTGACGGAAGTCTGTGTTCTCCTTACTCAACGTCTCGATATTACCGACATATCCTTTTTTGTTCATTGTTTTGTGATAGCTAAAAATTATTTTATAAAAAAGTAAGAGAGTGTCGTGCAAGCTCCACCCCCTCTTTATTAAAAGCAAATTCCGCCTTTAATTTTTTGCCGGCAAGTGCGTGTGGGAGCCAATGGGAATCGTCTATCCACATATCGTCGTAGGGGATACCCTCATGCGTGTACCAGCGGGGGAGCATCTCCTCCGATTCCGTTGGTTCACCCTCCCACCGTCGTATCGTAAAGACGTGCATTCGCTGGTCCCACTCGGGCTTATCTAAAAAGTGGAAATCTATCTCCCCTATCCGTTCCAAATGTTCTTGACGCGCAGAGACGCCCGTCTCCTCGGCAAGCTCGCGGATGGCCGCCGCCTCAATGCTCTCACTCTCGGCAACCTTTCCACCAAAACCATTCCACTTACCCTCGCCAAATCCGCGCTTCTTCATCCCTAAACACACCTCTCCCTCACGTAAGAGGAGACAGAGAGTTACATTTCTCATTCTTATACAATAACGCCCCTTCTCCGGGGACGCAAATACTGATACACATAACAATTATATCACGACCGTGAATTATTTAGTATGAATAAAAAAGTGGCAAACACTGAGTGTTTGCCACTTTTGTTATTAAGAAATAAAGGTGAGGGCTTTGCCGGCCGCGGTACCGCGGCCAGTGCGGCCAATGCGGTGTACATAGTCGTCGTAAGTAGCAGGGAGGTCGTAGTTGATAACGTGGCTCACCCCCACAATATCAAGTCCACGAGCTGCTACGTCGGTAGCGGTGAGTACCTGCACTCTCCCTGTTTTAAACAAATCGAGTGAGCGCTGGCGCTGGCTCTGGCTCTTGTTGCCATGGATAGACTCCGCCTTAATACCGCGCTTACGCAACACGAGCGCCAACTTCTCTACCCCGTGTTTTGTTTTTCCAAAAATAAGCACCTTGCCGTAATCGGGTTGAATTAAAAGGTCATAGAGTGCGTCAATTTTTTCCTGACCTCGCTCCAGACGAATTACATCTTGATCAACGGCAGTAGCAGTAGAACGAGTTTTAACCGAGATGGAAACAGGCGTCTTTAAAAACTCATGGATGAGCGTCTCAATCTCACGCGACATAGTAGCGGAGAAAAAGAGTGTGTGTCTCTCTGTTGGCATGTGTGAGAGGAGGAAACGCATATCGTGGATGAATCCCATGTCGAGCATGCGGTCTGCCTCGTCGAGTACCACGGTGGAAACATTTGCAAGTGAGAGTACTTTGCGCTCCATTAAATCTTTAAGGCGCCCTGGAGTACCAATAACAAAATGATTTTGGCGACGGAGCTCTCTAATTTGCGGACCAATGTTCATCCCACCAACACAACATACACCAAAGATGCGGAGGCCAGGGCTAAAGTCGCGGAGCTCAGTATGTATCTGGAGTGCCAGCTCGCGAGTAGGCACCACAATAAGGACACGCTCATTAGGATTTTTGAGTACCTTGTGGATGAGCGGGAGGAGGAAGGCGCCCGTCTTCCCCGTACCAGTGTTGGCAATACCTACCACATCAGTGCCTACCATAATGTGAGGGATGGTTTGATCTTGGATAGGTGTGGGCGAGAGATAACCCTTCTTTGCAATATTGCTCACAATGCGTGAGTCTAAATTAAAATCGTTGAAGGTATGAATTGGTGTGTATGGTACCTCCTCAGCAGCAACAACCGCTTTGTTGATAAAGAGGTTAACATCTATAGATTGGTCAAACTTACGGCGACGAGAGGTGGGGCGACCTCGCCCTGCGCTTGGTCGTCCACGCCCGGCGAAGGGTTTACCTCGCCCGTCAGACGAGCCAACACGAAATGAAGGTCGTGCAGGACGACCTTCTCGCTTAGGAGCTGCACCACTGCGCCCCCCCGAATAGGATTTACGAAACATGTAACATTACTTATACCACACAACCATTATTTATACAAGTGTAGCTAAATAAAAATGAGAATCAAACCAAGTAACAAAAAGACTCCTCCATAAATACTAAGTACACCCCACGCTGGGTATGTGGGGTTAAAAATGAGGATCAAGAATGCAGTAAGTATAAGAAGACTAATAATACTGATCCCAACGACACGAGAGAAGGAGAAACCTTTAATTTGGTCATTTTTTTGTACCGATAAGCGTCTTTCTTTTTTCCTAGAAAGAAGCGCGTAAATGATAAAGGAGAGGAGAAGTATTATTAAAGAAACAACGAACCAAAAAAGAGCTAGGTACGCAAGACCTACCCCCCCAACCAAGAAACCCAATCCATATAAAAGCGGTGGAACCACCATTGTGGATATCAGTAGAGCGCCAATTATCCAACGAAAAACTTTCATGTATCACAATTTTGCAACGGAACTCTTATTTATACAAGTGCCCTGCTGTGAATAACCTTACCTTGCTTGCGCAGACGGGTGCTCTTTGGCGTAATTTCCAAATACTCATCGTCACTCATAATCTCTAAGCCGCGCTCAATGGTAATGGGGAGTGGTGGCGTGAGCATAATGTTCTCATCCGTGCCCGCCGCGCGCATGTTGGTAAGCTGTTTACCCTTGGTGGGGTTCACTGCCATCTGCTCGCCCTTAGCGGTGTTACCAAGCACCATGCCCTCATACACCTCCGTGTTGGCACCAACATAGAGCGTGCCGCGCGTCTGCAAGTTGGCAAGTGAGTAGCCCAAGGCCTTGCCCTTTGCCATGGAGTACATAGAGCCCACGGCGCGTCGCTCTATCTCACCCGCGTAGGGTTTAAAACCAATCACGCGACTAGAGAAGATTCCCTCGCCCTTAGTATCAATTACAAATTGCCCCCGGTAACCCAAGAGTCCGCGTGTGGGCCCCTCAAAAGTAAGCCGCGCCATGGCACCCTCGTGCTTTACCCCCGTCATCAACACCGCACGGGAGGAAAGTTTTTCAATCACCGAGCCCTGCGACTCAAGTGGTACGTCAATCGTTACCTCCTCATAGGGCTCGGATTTTACACCATCCACATCTTTTACAATAACTTGTGGTTGCGAGACTTGGAGCTCGTAGCCCTCTCGGCGCATGTTCTCTAACAAAATAGCAATGTGGAGCTCGCCGCGCCCCGACACCCGCATAGCATCCTCACTAAAATCTACTTGCAAGCCAACGTTGACCTCCAACTCCTTCTCCAGGCGCTCGCGGATCTGGCGCCCCGTTACAAACTTGCCCTCACGCCCCGCAAAAGGAGAATCGTTAACCAAAAAATTAAGCGTGATGGTAGGGTCATCCACGTGGATAGAGGGCAGCGCCTCCGTCTCCCTGTCATTACAAATAGTGTCACCAATGTAAATGGAGGGGAGCCCCGCTACCATTACAATATCCCCTGCCAGTGCTCGCTCTACCTCCTTGCGAGCAATCCCCTCAAAGGTAAATAATTTAGTAACCTTACCTTGCTCCACTGTGCCGTCTCCTTTTTTTATAAAAACCTGTTGCCCCACAGTAAGAGCACCCTCGTAGATGCGGCACACCGAGAGGCGCCCGAGGTAATTATCGTACGCCAAGTTAAACGGTTGTGCGCGTAGCGGTGCCTCAACATCGTGCGCGGCAACCGGCACCTGCTCTAAAATAACATCAAGGAGTGGCTGTAGATTTACTTGCTCGTCATTAGGATCGCGCATGGCAACACCCTTTTTCCCAATGGCATACACTGTAGTAAATGAGAGTTGCTCGTCGTTGGCACCCAAATCAAAAAAGAGTTCTAAAATTTCATCATGAGAGCGCTTAATGTCGGCGGCTGTTTTATCTATCTTATTTAAAACCACAATGGGCTTGTGTCCAATCTCCAACGACTTTTTAAGCACGAAGCGCGTCTGTGGCATAGGCCCCTCCTGCGCGTCTACCACCAAAAGCACCGAGTCAATAGAGCGCAATACACGCTCTACCTCCGAGCCAAAGTCGGCGTGTCCGGGAGTATCTACAATATTAATCTTGGTGTCCTTGTAGAGCACCGAGGTATTTTTGGCATAAATAGTAATGCCACGCTCAAGCTCAAGCGCGTTAGAGTCCATACTCACTCCCTCAGTAACCATCCCCGTCTCGCGCATCAGCGCGTCGGTGAGCGTAGTTTTACCGTGGTCAACGTGAGCAATAATAGCGATGTTCCTAATTTCCATATAAAAATTGACTGAGGAAAAATAATAACACACTTTCTAAAAATATGCTACAGTGGGTATATGGATACCAAACGCTTCCCCATCCGCATCAACAAATATCTCGCGCGCGAGCGCTACTCAACACGCGTAGGTGCCGACGATTTGGTGCGCGCAGGGAAGGTAAAGGTAAATGGGAAGCGTGCTGTACTCGGGCAAATGGTGAAAGAGACAGATAAAGTGGAGGTTGCCTACATAGCACAAAAAGTAGCCTACCGTTACCTTGCCTACCACAAACCCAAGGGGGTGGTAACACACTCGCCACAAGGGAACGAGAAGGATATTGCACAGATCAGTCGCCTCAGCGACGTCTACCCTATTGGCCGCTTAGACAAGGAGTCCTCAGGGCTCATCATACTCACCAACGACGGACGCGTTACCGAGCGACTCTTAAGTCCAAAAGCAGAACATGAGAAGGAGTACACTGTACAAACCACCGACCTCTTGCGTGAGAGTTTTAAAAAAAAGATGGAGGCAGGCGTAACTATTGATGATTACAAAACCAAACCTTGCAAGGTGCGTGTAACTGGAGATCGCACCCTTAGCATTACTATTACCGAGGGTAAACACCACCAAATTCGCCGCATGGTAAGCGCACTCTTTAATGGTGTGCGTGCACTCAAACGTGTGCGCGTTATGAATATTAAACTCGGCCGCCTTACCGCCGGCGAGTACCGCAGCATAGAAGGTACAGAGCTCACCACCTTCCTCCAGAAACTGGATTTATTATAAAAAATAGTGGCACAAAAAAAGACTCTCTGAGCGGAGAGTCTTTTTTTATTTTTTCAGATGTTAATTAGCCCTTCAACTTCTCTGCGTCGTCCTTAGAGAGGAACTTAAACATGTTACCTCCACATTGAGCACATTTGCCCTTAGCGGAGTAGCGGTTGTTCTTCTCCTCAACCTGCGGGTCTGTCATTGTCTGCATCGTAGGCTTGTTGTTACCGTCACGACACTTCATACACAAGGCTTTTAATTCTGCCATATAATTATGTACTTAAAGACTACTAATACGAGTAAGTACCCATTATAGCACACTCACACAAAAAACCCTCCGGATCCGTAAGAAGCGGACACTGGAGGGTTTTTTGGAAAAGTTACTTAAGCGCGTGCTACGTTAGTTGCGGCGGGACCCTTCTCGCCATCAACCACATCAAAGGTGACGGTATCGCCCTCCTTCAACTCCTCGTAGGTAACGCCCTGTAACTCCTTTGAGTGGAAGAAAAGGTCCTTTGACTCGCCATCGCGAGCAATGAATCCAAATCCACGATCAGTAAGAGTTTTGATTGTTCCAGTCATAGGTTTTTGCTTTTGCGTGTAATTGCTTATATCAAGAACTTCGACGCTACTATGCTTCTGCTATAAGACCCAACCACTATAGCACACTATCTATCTTTTTTATAGTAGGGGTGCAAAGCGGCAAAATCGTCGTGCAAACGGTCAAGGAGTGGAGCAAGGCGTGTGAAGGTCTTTTGCGCTACCCCGTAGAGCTCATCGAGTGTATTCCTGGTGAGAATTTTTTCATCATCATAGAGGTAGACCTTATTGCCGGCAAACTCAATGCTAAAATTTTTTGCGTGCTCGTGTAAAAAAGTGAGTAACTCTGGACTAAAAATTTGTAACGCTTCTATTTGGTAGCCCTCGCTCGTGTAGAGGGTAAAGTTTTTGTAGCGGTCCCCCTCCAGTGGCACCTGCATATCGCGGTCGGAGCCAAACCAATCCACCGATCCATAGCGCACCGGCATGGTAGGCGCAAGAAGGAGTATGTGAGGGAACTCTGTCTTCTTAAACGCAAGCTCACACACGGTAAAGCTATAAGTGCGCGAATTTTTCCCGCTCCCCACCGTGTACTTGTAGTTAAAGAGTCGTAAGGGCCGCTCCTCCAGCGTTCCTAAAAAGACATTACTCACTCTTTTGTACTTCCCTTTAGAAAAAAGTCTGCCCGAGACAGAGTCAAGGGAAGCACGATCCTCATAGCGGAGTCCGTGCGCTGCAGCAAATTGCCTCATAAACTCATGCTCAAGTTTTGCAGAGAAGTAGGCCCACCGAGAAATGAGCAATAAGAGTGCCAGTGGCCATACAATAACAAAGAGAGGAACACACAGAGCAACGAGGAGCCACGTGTTGCGTTTGTGCTCACCCCACATAATACGCCATGCATCGCGGTGCACACTCTCGACTCGCTCTGTAGCTACCTCAACCATTTCATTATTGTACACCAGCTCCCCCGACCATATGCGCTCCGCTGTGCATCGATGTTTTAATTTTTATCTCATTCTCAACCCTTGGCCAACTGGGTAGCCACTCTCCTGTAAGTAGCGACGCATAAAACCGCGACGAGCAAGCATGTCATTAAATCCGAGTGTGTCAAACAACCACCCAGCAATAATTATTGCTACCATGCACCCCACAATAAACAGCGTGGGAGAAATTTTGTACGAAAAATCATACCGCCTCATGAGAGTAATCCCCACAAAGAGCCCCGCCACCGCAAGCGCAAAAGCCCACCAAGGGAAACGTGAGAGAAGTAGCTCTAGGCGGTAGGAGGCCATAGGACCATGCGCGCGCAACATAAAACGTATCAACCCAACAAAAAACATTGAACTTACGATTGATAAGATTACCCCAACAAACGTGAGTAGTGATCCCACTATAAAATAGATGCGCGGTCGCATTGCAACCTTACCGCTCCGGATACGGTCCATAACTTCATCCTCTATTTTTTTTAATTCTTTTGACATATGTGTTTGAGTATAATTTTTGCCCGTCGCATGCGTGTAGCTACTGTACCCATAGGGAGCCGCAAAATATCGCTGATCTCCTCGTACGACCTACCTTCACGGTAGTGGAGAGAAAGTGGCTCCGAGTAGATGAGGGGAATTTTTCCTAAACAACGATCAAGCAAGTTCGCATACTCCCCTTTCTCAAACTCTCGTTCAATATCTTCAGTACTCTCAAAGTCTACTCCACTAGGGAGCGACACCTCCCTCTGAGACCTTTTTAGCACGTTAAGTGCCTCATTATGCACAATGCGATAAATCCAACTGGAAAATTTTTTCTTCGCATTAAACCCATTGAGGTTAATAAACGCCTTTATAAAAGAATCTTGAACAACATCAACCGCGCGCTGCTCATTATGCACCAAGGTAGTAGCGTAGCGGAGCAGCTTGTGTTGATAGCGACCAATGAGCACCTCATAGAGGTCCCTATTTCCCAAACGGACCTCTACCGCAAGCTCCTCATCACTCCGTACATCAGCCGTATTCATATCGGAAGTGTATCAGACGCCAGTACCCCATACACCAAACCCCGACCAAAGCCGGGGCTTGAGAGGAAGAGCGTGTGCCTTACTGACGGCATGTGCCGCGCCCTGCACCTCTCCCTAAACCATTGTGTAATCCGAGCCCAAGTGACTCACGGATCTTTTGCGCTCCTACCGTATCTCCCTGCTGCGCCAAGCGGTGAGCCTCTGCAAACTGTGCAAAATTTTCTTGCGTAATAACTTGCGATACTCGCCCGCGCCCCTGCATGAGCGTTTTCCATGCATTGTAGTCCCCACTCTCAAACGCACGCTCCATTGCCTCATGACGCTCTGTAGAGTAGGAGGGTCCTTGAACAGCGGGATCCCCTCTGTAGGCCAACGTGGTGTCAGCAGAGAGACCCATCGCCCCCACAGAGAGGGCAAGAGCTGCTAATCCAAATAGTACATATTTCATAATTGTAGTGCTTACTAGTAATACCCATAGAGAGTTCGCGACCTCTCTACTAGTAATACAAAGGAGGGAGCTTTTTTCTTTCCTTACAAACTACTCCTTCTTTTTATCTAACTTGTCGA
>Ga0210057_1007908_pt1 | contig 12729 bp, 13 predicted proteins | sample CryGeyCG2114_010_2_FD_183968 | JGI IMG/M metagenome (GOLD analysis project Ga0210057, IMG submission 183968) | Groundwater microbial communities from aquifer - Crystal Geyser CG10_big_fil_rev_8/21/14_0.10 (SPAdes) (version 2) | ecosystem: Environmental > Aquatic > Deep subsurface > Groundwater ... | reverse complement strand
GAGTAAATATTTCAATGTCTACCTGAATTTCATCAAAAGAGAATTTAAATTCTTGTTCTTCTGCTAATTCGGTTTCCGTTTCAAATTTTTCAATATTTATATTGAAGAGATTGGCTGATAAATCAATGACTTTTTGGATAGTTTTATTGGTTTCGTTGGAAAACCTGTCTAATATAAATTTCAACGATTGTTGAAGCTTAATTTCTTCCTCTTTTCGCCATCTGCTAAATATCCTTTTAATAGATTCTTCCAAAAATGCGTCAAACTTATTTGCCAATTCTTTACCGCTTAAACTTTTATTGTTTTTATAAAATTCCTCTAACTCAATAAGAAGTTTTGGCAATTCTTTTTCTTTTAATACTTCAATGTCTCCAATTAAGATTTCTTTAACCAGTTTTTCCGTTTGTCCCTGAAGGATAAAATCAGCGTCTTCTTTCTGTTGTTTAATAGTTACCAGTTCTTTTTCAAATGCAACAATTTTTTCCTTGAGAATAAGAAGTGGGGTTTGGGATGTTTTTATCTCAAGCTGAAGTATTAAGTTGATTTCGCCAATTAACGATAACAGTTTTGAGGAAACGGATTTAACAAGAACTTGAGACCTTTCTTTGTTGAGAAAATCAGTCAAAGCTTTCTCAAATTGTAAAAATTGGTTTTCATTGTGTTTACTAATTCCGTTATTTATTTTGCTCTCAAGTGCCAGCTTTGAAGATAAAGAATAAAATCTTAAATTCTTGACACCAATTTTTTCTTCAATGATCCGCTTGGTAAACTCAAGCGATTGTTTCCGTTCGTCAACTCCCACCTGGTCATTTTTATTTTGGACAAATAGAATTTTTCCTAGATAATTTTTTATTGAGGAAAGAAATGAAAGTTCTGAAGCGCTTATTGGCGGGTCAGTTGTAACCACAAATATTCCCGCATCAGCTTGAGGCACAAACTCATAGGCAACATCAGTGTTATGTCCATAAACCGAGCCAACGCCAGGAGTATCAATTATTTGAACACCGTCTTTTAAATATGAAGATGGGTATTTAATTATCATTTTATCTACTTGTTTTATGTTTTTCGGGTTTTTATCTTCGGAAATGTAATCTTCAAGTTTTAAAACCATCAGTTCTTTAGTCTCTCCATCAAGAAAAACAACACGAGCAAAAGGTTTGTCACCATATTTAAGAATCGTAACAACTGAAGTTAGAGGAATAACGGCGGTTGGTAGTAAATTAACACCAATTAAAGCATTAATAAGTGAGGTTTTCCCCCGCTTGAATTGACCCAACACAACAAGCTGAAAATCTTTATTTTTTACCTTATTGCTGATTAAATGAAATTTACGCAGTAAATTCTCATTATCTCTCAAAACATTAAGAGAGCTTAACAAAGAAATACTATTTTCAATTATTTTTATATCCATATACCAAAAAAGCTTCTACTGATAAAGTAGAAGCTATTAGTCCCACTTGACGGGACAGTTCCGCGAGCCTCATCGCTTGCTGTAATTTTATCTAATCGCTTGAATAATTACAATAAAACCGTTATTTTGTTATTTAATAAAAATGAAGTTTTGAATAATGAGTTATATTAAGACTAAACTGGGGTATCAAATTTGAAGCTGGCTCGCTACGTGGAACGATTATGGAAGAACAGATTGGCTACATGAGCTTGAATATCCAGAATTAACTTTAAATCAATTGAATAAGTTTAATAACTAAAAGCTATATAATTCTTATGCTCATTTAACCATTCCAATCACTTCTAAACCAAATGAAGGTTTGCCTTGATCAAATCTTTCTTTACTTACGTTATCCCAATTAGTTTGTATTTCTTCTGCTGTTATTCGTTTTGTTATTAAAGATTTGGTTTTGAAGGTTTGTCTTTTAACATTATAAATACCAGTAGTATTTACGAGATCAATTTTACCAAGGTAATATAGATCTTCAACCATATATTCTAATGAAATCTTGTCCATCTTTATTTTATTGCCTGATATATCAATCATAATAGGATTAGGAGGATTAAAAATGAATTGACCGGGAAACGTTTGTAAAATATTTGTTTTGTTCCATAGGTGAACCATCAATTCCTTTGCCGCATAAACCTTATCTTCATATAATAATGGGAAATTATAAGCAATCCCATCAAAATTTGCGGTTGTAGAAAATCCAAAAGAGTAATTTTTTAACGTAGTAACTTTACAACCTCCTGGCAACTGTAGTCTTGTTTTTATTTTTGGATTGTCGGAATCAATAATGTGCAGTAACTCAATCCCTTTGGCTTGAGCAAGATTAATTACTCCTTCTGAATATCGTGAATTTGAAACCATTGCGGCTTTTTTCGCGCCTACATCTTCGATAATACCTGTAAATAAACTAAATTTATCAAGATCTATCGATCTTTTATGATCTTTACATTCAAATATCAAAAAATCAAAGTCGTTAGGATTAGCAATTATGTCAATTTGCCTTTTTGTTTTGCTTAATTGTCCCATTAATTCAACATCATAATGAACTTCTACAGAAGGATTAAGTTCCTTAATTATCCTTAATGTTGCCAATTCAAATTCTTTTCCCGTGTTTAGTTTCATATCTTTTATTTAATATATTTTAGTCGTTATCCTTTTGTTATCCATCCACCTTTAATAGGAATATATAAATTTTGATTACTTCTTGTTTTAATAATTAATTCCATTGTATCCGTATCAATATTTGGCATCTGGTGTTGCCCTTGAGAACCAACTTCTGTATCGGAAATAAAAACCCCAATTTGTTTTATTTCTTTTCTTTCAATTAATAAAGGTTGGTCATGTTTCCGTTTATTATCCTTCATGTTTTCAAAAATGAAGTGAGTTGCATTCCATTCTCCATCAGTAATTTTTGCCCTCAAAGCAACCGTAACATAGTCCGGTTGGTCATTATTATAATTATCGATCTCCAAATCAATCCGAAAAGAACTCCAAACCCAGCCAGTTTCTCTGAGAGAGAAGTTTGCCCAACGAACCTTATTTTCTAATATCTTAACTTCTATTTTGCGAGTCATATTTTTCTGTATTGGTTGTGTTATGCGATTTTGTTTAAATTTTCCAAAACCTATACCATTCGTTAAACATTCTTGCAATAGTCTGTTTACTCTATTATTTCCCGGTAAATTTTCTATCTGCAATAAATCTTGAGCTTGAGAAATTTGCCTATGTAGTGCATCGTCACCTTCATTCTTAAAATCCAACAACTTTTTCATATACTCTTTATCTGTTCGTGACCAGGAATAATTATTTACAACTTCATCAAAGGAGTTAAATCCAAGTAATGGTGGAATATGATCAAATATAGCCCTTATGATCATTGATGAGGAATATTGATAACCAGCTGCATAATTTGAATTCAGTTCCGTAAATAACTTAATAAGTTTCTTATAGTCGAAACCGTTACTTTTTTTTACAAATCCTTCGATGATTTCTTGTTTAATATAAGAAGTAGTAACTTCTGTTGTTTCTTCAAAATTATGTCTTTTCCATTCCGCAACTTTTTCTCGAGTAAATCCCTCAATTTGTTCTGCTACGTGTTTTCTTGTTTCTCGAGGAATGCTTCCATATAAATGTTGTCTATAATTTTGAAATTCTTTATAATCTGAACCGCTTAAGTGTTTAAAAATTGAGGCAACTTCTGCTAACCAATCTTTTGTATCTTTTTGATTAGGAAATCCATATAATCGTTGGACATTTAGCTTTTTAAAATAAATTTCAAGTTCTTTCACCAATGTTTTCTTTTGTTTGAAATCTTTCATATTTAGATGATTATTATGTATATCTTATCAATATTTTAATCGACAAAATTCCTTTATTAACTTGATTTCCATGCCTCTATTAATTTAATTTTAAATTTTGAGTGGTTATCTATAAAATTTAAAGCTTCTTCTTTATAGAATTTATCATTGTGAAAATCACTTAATCTTTTTAACATTTCAATTCCACTAATAAATAGGTACGAATAAACTCTAAAAAGATGATTTTCTTGAGATTTTTGATTCAGTCTATGAATAATCAAAAAAATATTTCCATGCAATGTGTGAGATTCTCCGGATTTTATCCCTTTATAATTTTCTGTTTCAATATAAATATTTTTTTTAGTGTACTTTTCAAGTATCTTGTATTTAACATTACTTAACAATGATCGTGCTTTTTTTATTGCTTTTCGATATTTAATTTTATCGGATGAATCTTTCACAACGTCTTTTAGATCGCTAATTATTTTCCACTCTTTTGGAGATATATTCGTATGTAAAAATTCTTCATTCTCATTTAATAAACGATTGAACCAACCGTAGAATAAACTCTTCATTGATGTTTCTATTGAACTATAATCGGTAAGAAGTAGTATTGTTAAATACAACTTTTTATCATTGTTTTCTACACGTCTATCAAAAATAATAAAGCTGTTTTCTATCCCCATTTCAAGTATCGCCCTCAGCGCAAACTCATTCGTTAACGAATTTCGCTCTTCCCATAATCTCTCAAAAAAAGTAATGTATGCACTTAAGAAGGCTTTGTGATAATAATCAAAAAGAAATTTATAAGATACTTTATCTAATGGAACAATAACGCCATTATATTGAACGAATCCTTTTTTTAATAAGTCTGCTGAGACATATGTCGTAGGAAACAAATCTTGTCCTTCTTTAATGAGTACAAGAAATTTCTTGATTTCTTTGTCGGCTTCAATAAACAAATTGTTCATAAATATTTTTCTGAAAATAAACGTAGTAACACCTCTAAGGTGTAAAATTTGTTGATTAGATGCTCTAAAATATGGATTTTGATGCATATCCCACTTCGCTTAAGCTTCGAGGGACAAGTAAGCCCATTGACACAATTATATAACATCAAATATTGTGGTTGATATGCCTGGTCGCAAGCATCCGCTATTAACAGGAAATATTTATCACATATATAATAAAACGATTGAAAGAAGAGCTGTTTTTGTTGGAGAATACTGTGATAAGTTTATTCAAACCGCTCGTTATTATCGATCTTCTCAATCTATTCTTCGTTTTTCAAACTTTCAAAAATTACCGGAAACTCTTTTCAGTATTTATGAAAAAAAAGTTACAGACAAACGCACTTTTCGCGTGATTGTTCTTGCTTATTGTTTAATGCCCACTCATTATCATATGCTTATTAAACAGATTCAAGATAAAGGAATATCTTTTTTTATATCACAAATACAAAACTCCTTTACCAGATTTTATAACATTAAATCTTCAAGAACAGGACCAATTTTTCTTGAAAAATTTAAATCCAAACTAATTGTTTCAGAAGAACAATTAAAACATACCTCTCGTTATATTCATCTCAATCCTTTTTCCAGTGGTTTAATTAAAAAAGTACCGCAAATACTAAAATACCAATATTCCTCATTAGCTGAATATTTTAATTCATCTAATAAGAGTTTAAGTAATCCAAATATCATTCTTTCTTTTTTTGCCAATGATAAGAAAAGATATAAGAATTTTGTATTAAATAACGCCGAACACCAAAAAATGCTTGAGTATTGTAAGTACTCAAACAAGTGGTAAAGAGTGTTAGTGTAATCCATTTTACACCTCTAAGGTGTAAAGTGAATTGAGGGAATATATAAAAGTTATCCTATCTATGATGATGCAAAAAATATTCTTTGGCCGGGTAAATTCCCTACGATAAAAGAAGTAGATAAACTACGCCGAAGCATACCAAGCAAAAATGATTTTTTAAGAGAATATTTATTGATAATAGTTCCTCAAGAGGATCGGATTATTTATCCTGAAGATATTCATTACTATGATCCCACAAAGTCTCTTGATTTTATGGCAAGTCATTTTAAATCTTTTGCCATAAGTATTGATCCAGCTGTTTCTGAAAAAGACAGCGCTGATAAAACAGGGATTATTGTTTATAAAGTCTATGGGGAAGGAAAAAATTTACAAGTTTATATCCAACCTCATCCTATAAACAAACGCTTAACTGTCCCTCAGCTGATTCAAGAAGTAAAACATATAGTTACGTCTTTTGGTCCACATCCTATATACAAAGTATTTATTGAAGGAGGGTCAACTCAAAAAGGAATTTATCAAGTATTGGTAAATGAAGGTATTCCTGCTGAGGAGATTATCCCACAAGGAAAAGATAAATATACAAGGTTATCTATGACAAAAAACTGGATAAGTAAAGGTATTTTTCAATTCCCCAATCAAGGGGGTGAAGAATTAATCAGCCAACTTTTGTATTTTGGTACAGAACGATATGATGATCTTGTCGACTCATTAACTTTATTTTTTCTTAAAATGCTGGATAGAGAAATCCAACAGAAAAATACCATCATATCGATTCCTTATTCGGGTTTAAGAGATTCAATATTAATAGAGTCGTCTGGTTCGGATTGGGCCGATCAAGAAGATAATAAAATTTTCCAATCACTGGGATGGAAAAATCGACGAAGGATTATTAGTTAATTTGACTTTAAGTAATATTACGATACCATTTGAGAGGAAGTCGTATTGAGATAAGTGATATAATTTATTTGATAATTTTGATTGCCTAAATCCCGATTAAATCGGGACATGGCAAAAAATCACAGTCAAGGACAGAGAGCTCCTCTGTCAGCAACACTTGACTGTGTCATAGGCCGAAAGGTTTATGGACAAACCCGAAAGGGGGCGTCAGCTGACGAGGAGCTTTGTTGTAAGACATAAGCTCTTCGAATAAGTTCCAGTCAAAAAAGCTTATGTCAATTATTATCAGTAAAAACTTAAAAAATGCCGTCAAACTTGATCGATCAAGTTTTGCACTGGAGGATAATCTTCAACAGTTTATTTATGACAATCCTGAATCCATCCCTCTTTATGATATTAAAGAAGACATCCGTTTATTAATTCTTGCCCGGGAATTTCCAACTGCTTCAGGACCGATTGATGCCATTGGTGTTGATCGAGATGGAGAAATATATCTGGTTGAAACAAAACTTTATAAAAATCCTGACAAGAGACTTGTTGTAGCACAGGTTTTGGATTATGGCGCATCACTTTGGAAAACCTTTACTGATTTTGAAGTATTTGTGTCTCAACTTGAATCCCATGTTACAAAAAAATTTAACAAAACTTTAAATGAGCGTGTTAAGGAATTTTTTAAGCTTGACGACGAACAGATAAATAAATTTAACGAAAGATTGAGAAACAATCTTGATGATGGAAACTTTAAATTCGTCGTACTCATGGACCAAATCCATGGGCAGTTAAAAGACCTGATAATTTTTATCAATCAGAACTCACGATTTAATATCTACGGGGTCGAACTTGATTATTACAAATACGAAAACTTTGAAATATTAATTCCAAAATTATTCGGAGCTCAGGTTAAAAAAGAAGTCAGAACTAAAAAGCCTTCCCAATCAATACCTACCGATGATGAATTCATTACAGCATATAAACAAAAGGCTTTGGACGGAAAAATGAAGGAAGTTTTATCATTATTCAATGATATCCGGGAAGGAAGAATAAAAATAACAGGACTAACTGTTACTAAATCCCCGAAGTTTATAAATTTCTATTACTTGTTTAGTTCAGAAAAAAAGCCAACAACAATATCAGTTTGTTTAGGTATAAATCCTGATTATGAAGGGGGCGGATTTCAATTCTGGTGTGACGATAAAGGAAAAGAGCAAAAAACAAAAGAAACGTTAAAACAGAATTTGAATAATATTAGCTTACTCAAAGATATAAAAGGTACATTCGGAAAAATAGCAAAATGGCCTCTTGATAATTTCTTATCTAAAGAACTACAAAGTTTTTTTATCAAACTATCCCAATAGTAATCTGCACTTGATACCGTACCTTATTCCGATATCCTCTCCTTATATATGGATAGTCAGAACAATCTAAACAATCCTATAGCTTACTGTCTTTATGCCAGAAAATCATCAGAACCTGACGAACGACAGGCGATGTCGATTGATTCACAAATCAAAGAAATGAAAGAGATTGCCGATAAAGAAGGGATATTTATAAAAGAAATCCGTTATGAAAGTCATTCAGCAAAACAATCAGGAGAACGACCGGTATTTAAAGAGTTAATTGCAGACATAATGCTTGGTAAATTTAACGGTATTTTGACATGGCATCCTGATCGTTTATCAAGAAACGCCGGAGACCTGGGAGTATTAGTAGATTTTATGGATATGGGCAAACTCAAAGCAATAAAAACATACTCTCAGTTATTCCAAAATACTCCCAATGATAAATTTCTTCTGATGATTTTATGTAGTCAAGCAAAACTGGAAAACGATAACAAAGGAGTAAATGTAAAAAGAGGGATAAGAACAAAATGTGAGATGGGTTGGCGGCCAAGTGGTGCCCCGATGGGATATATGAACAGAGCTTTTGGCGGAATAAAAGATATTATTGTAGATCCGGAACGGGCTCCAATAATAAAAGAGTCTTTTGAGCGAGTTGCAAACCTACATCAAAGTGGCCGGGTGATAAAAGCCTGGATGGACAGTAAAAACTTTAGAACAAAAACTAATAAGCCGATTACTTTAAGTATGGTTTACCAGTTTTTAAGAAATTCATTCTATTACGGATACTTTGAATTTCCGGTTGGAAGCAAAAAATGGTATAAAGGGGCACATCCGCCATTGATCAACAAAGAATTATTCGATAAAGTTCAAAGACAACTTTATGATCCAAGTAGACGTTCATATATTGGCAGACAGTTTGCTTTTAAAAGTTTATTTACCTGCTATTCATGCGGATCTGGAGTCTGTGGAGAAGAGAAACTAAGGAAACTTACTAATGGTGGAAAACGCAGACATATTTATTATCACTGCACAAGATCAAAAGATAGAAAATGTATAGAACCATATATTAGCGAAAGAGAATTAATAAAACTACTTCTCAAAATCACAAGAGAAATTCCTGATAAAAAATTGATTATCAATAATCAATTACAAGAATCAATGAAGGAATACGAAAAGATTTTGAAAGAAGCAAATTACTTAAGCAAATACGACTTTGACGGAGAACTAAAAATCAGAGAATATGTTGAATATATAATTCGTGAAGGAACAACCGGAGCCAGACGGGATTTAGTCGAATGTCTTCCAATTCCAAGAAAACTTCATCAAAGAATATTAATTTAACTCTTTTATTTAGTTATGAAACCATTTCTAGTAAGAATCTTTAAGCCTTTATTTGGTTTTCTATGTTCTAATTTCTTACCCATAATTTTACCAATGGTCTCGTTTTGTAACTCAACTCTAAAGTCATCTAAAAACACCTGAACGTCGTTAATGTCTTCCCAATGAGAATTTATTAATTTTTTTAGTTCATCGGTTTTATAAATGTTTTTTGAACCGTACATTTCAGGGAATATTTTTTCCAGTAAATTCAAATTAACGTCTGATATCTTTTTTCTAAACTCTTTTGCATAAATACTTTTCATTTTTTTTAAAGGTATAAATAAAACTTCATGTGTTTCAAAAGCGACTAAAAATCTTGTATATGCTCCAAGTAAATTTGTATATTCAGTACTTAATTCTTGCCATTTTTCTTGACGATATTTAGTTTTATTCCCTTTGTTTACTAAGGAATTATCTTGACTGTCTAGGAAATAACTTAACCATTGAAGCTTAACGGAGTAGTCGGTAAATGCTTTTGAAAAATCGAAAAGCCTTCCTTGAAAATCTTTCCAGCCTTCATAAATTACTTTATGTTCAAATTCACGTTTTGTTTGTCCAAAAGCTGTCTTAATAGCGACCCAAGCAGTAATAATAACAGTTATAAAAGTAGCAACAATTTGAATCCCAGTAGTTAAAAATGAAACTTGGTTTGGATGTAAAGAGTTGATCAAATTGCCAATGTTGAAACTTGCTGAATTTGTTGCATTCATGCGATTATTATAAATCTTGGCATGAAAAAATATAAGCCTATTTGGTACTAGCCCAATCACCCACTTTCAGTCGTTATAACATTTATTCCAAGCTAATATAATTCAAGGGTAAATGGGTTTCTGGGCTACTTTGAAGATCTGAGCTACTGAAAAATGAGGGTAACTGGACGGTTTGGAACCGAATTTGGGCTAAAATATCGGTTAATTTTAAGAACAATCTACACCAAACTATATCATTTGGTGAGAGCCCAATTATGCTCCCCCGGGCGGACTCGGACCGCCAACCTTGTCCTTAACAGGGACCTGCTCTACCAATTGAGCTACAGGGGAATAATTAATTTAAAATTTTAAATTTGAAATTTAAAATTTATTTATATTTTGTTAAAGTGCAGTAAATATTTTATCACAACATTCATAATTATGATGTTACAAAAGTTTTTTATTACTGCAAAATCTCTAAAATTCAACTCATAATTTTTTTAATATATTTGACAAATATATTTACGTGTTATAACATAGTTATAACGTTAACAGTCAATTTTTATATGAAAACACAAAAAATCATCAAGGTAGGTAATTCATTGGCTGTCACTCTACCTGCTTCTTTTGTCCGCGACGGAAATATGAAAGTTGGAGATGAGGTGGTTGTTGAAACAATGGTAGCTTATTCAGCTATTTTAATTATGTTAAAAAAAAATACTAATAAGAATCATTTAAATCCGGAATTTTTCCAGTGGTTAGAAAGAACAACAAAAAAACATTTCTCTCTTATCAAAGAATTAGCTAAAATGCCATAATTGTTTATTAAAACGGCAATGTCATGGGAACATTATTGGCACTTTCTGACTTAAAATATTTTGTCCAATCAACTTTGATTGTTGCCCGACCACGTTCATCAAGATAATAAATTTCGCCATGTTTTAATCCAAAATCAAACAACTCCTTGGTGAGAAGTACATCATCCAAACAATATTTTTTTAGCTCATCCCATTTTCCTTCTTTGTAATAACTAATCGCCTGCAAACCGTGACCGGTTTTTGCCTTTTGTAGCGTTGCTTTTATCACATCATTAAGAGCTAAACGTCTTCCAAGAATTTTTTTAATATCAGATAAAATGTCAAAGGTCGCAATCTGGTCAATTTTCCCCGGATAATATGGTTGAAAAACTGGTAAATCAAAACTGTCAATATTATAACCAACTACATAAGATGCCTTCTCTAAAAGTGGGAATAACAAGTTAATTTCCTTTTCCACAAAAACATAGTTCTTGTCAGTGGAATAATCATAAGCAGCTGCAACCGTTATCCCCAACTTTGCAGGATCTTTAAATTCGCGGAACGTATGTTTTGTCTCCAAATCAATCACAATCGGTTGTTTTTTCATAAAAAAAATCGGTTTAATTAGACTTACGTTTTCGTTTACTTTCTCTAAAAATTTCCATTTTCAAAAATGAAGGGGTTCTAATTTGAAACGGTTTGCGTAAATTTAATTGATTCAACATATCTTGAAACCGACGATAAGTATCGTCAAAAAAACGATAAAAAATCTCTCTTTCGGACTTATCAATCAACTTAACTTCTCTTTGAAACAACTCATCCAGCTTTCCCAAATTCCATAAAATTTTTACAAAACGCGTATCGTTTAAATTAACTTGATATATATCACCACTGGTCGGTCGAACTTTAAATCGCATCATTCTAAGCTCTTCCCACATCTGTCCAATTGATGGTCGCTGTGACAATAAAGTTTTTTGAATATCCGCAAGTCTTTCAAGAATATCTTTTTGATTTTTCATAGTATAATTATACTATGTTAAGACAACAACTCCAAACCGATCAAATTCAGGCTCTGAAAAATCATGATAAAATAAAACTTGAAACCTTACGTTATGTTCTTTCAGAAATAAAAAATAAGGAAATTGAAAAAAATCCGCCAGCTGGCGGAGAATTATCAGATGAAGACACACTAACTGCTTTACAAAAGGTTTCGAAACGCTTAGAAGAAGCAATTGTTAGTTTTAACAAAGCAAAACGTCAAGATCTGGCAAAAGAATATCAAGATCAACTGAATATTATAAAAACCTATCTTCCAGCAAAATTAACCGATGAACAGTTAAAAAAAGCGGTTGAAAAAATCAAAGCAGAAAACCAAGAAACTATCCAAAAAAATCCTAAAGCAATTATTGGTATTTGTATGAAACAACTTCGTAGCAAAGCCGAACCGAAAAAAATCATGAAACTTCTTTCACAATAAAGGTTTAGCTTATATTAAAATTATCTTATGAGGTTTTTTAAACAATTCGTTTATTTTATTATTGTGGTGTTTTTGTTCTACTCACTTACTCATAATTTTTCCAACTATATTAAAAATATCGAGTATTATAATAAAAATAAAGAAAATTACCAAAAAGAACAAAAAAATAATATCACACTAAAAACTCAACTACGCAAACAACAAGCTCCAAGTGAGATTGAAAAAACTATCCGTAATCAATTAAATCTATTAAAACCCAATGAAGTTTCTTTAATCATATCGCTTCCTACACCTACTCCAATTATCCCAACGCCAAGTCCAGTCCCAAACTATCTTCAATGGTTGCGCATTTTTTCAGGAAGCAATTGAATGGATAAAATATAGATTTTATTATATAATCCTATTCATAATTACGGGGTAGTGTACGGTTGCACAGGAGGCTCATAATCTCCTAGACCACGGTTCAACTCCTGGCCCCGTAACCAGGCACCATTCGGCGCCTGGCTCCGCTTAAGACAATGTAGGATAAGTATCCTAATTTTATTATTTGTAAAGCGAGCCGCCAGGCA
>Ga0210057_1007907_pt1 | contig 12729 bp, 9 predicted proteins | sample CryGeyCG2114_010_2_FD_183968 | JGI IMG/M metagenome (GOLD analysis project Ga0210057, IMG submission 183968) | Groundwater microbial communities from aquifer - Crystal Geyser CG10_big_fil_rev_8/21/14_0.10 (SPAdes) (version 2) | ecosystem: Environmental > Aquatic > Deep subsurface > Groundwater ... | reverse complement strand
AATCCCAGTTTGAGTCCGACCATCACTTCCTCTCCAATTTTAACACCAACCGTCACCTTACTGCCAACTTCTTCAATTTCTCCGAGTCCTTCTGTTTCTCCTCAAAAAATCACCGTCAATCTAATTATCAACGAGTTCATTCCCAACCCTGTTGGTTCCGATGAGGAAAACGAGTGGATTGAAATTTATAATGCCGGCGATAACGAAGTTGATTTAAGCGGCTGGAAAATTCAGGATGTCTCCGGTAAAGCCTATACTTTTAAGGAGGAAAAAATCCTGGCGAAAAATTATCTGGTTTTATACCGACCTAAAACAAAAATCACCATCAACAACGATGCGGAAACTCTAAGTTTAATCGCGCCCCAAGGAGAGACAGCCTCGCAAATTAGCTTTTCCGGCGGTTCAAAAGAAGGGTATTCTTTTGCTCGTTTCGGTCCGAATGACTGGCGCTGGACAGAAATTTTGACGCCGGGAAAAGAAAACCAGTTTAGCACCGAGAGCCAGCAAAAATCTTTCGCCGCCTCCCCCTCGCCGTCCGCCTCTTTAAAGATTCCTTATACCAACCCCGAATCGCTCGGCTCTTTTAAGAAAATCGTTTTGCCGGCGATAGCTATTGGAGCAATTTTCAGTCTCGCCGCCTTGATTTTTATCAAAAAATTTATTCCCTAGATTAATTAAAAATGATAAAGGCGCTAGCTCCGGCTAGCGCCTTTTTATTAGCGTTTTTGCCAAGTTTTTCTTCTTCTATTTCTTTTATCCCAATATTTGGAAGCTCTCTGAGCCGGGTTTCTTAATTCCCGTCCTACTATCGGTCTTCTTAACTGTTTTTTGAAAAAAAGCCGGTCCCTTGGTAGCATTCTTACTCCTTGACCAAAAAGAGTTAAATTTGCTTTTGTTAAGATAGCAAATCAATAATTGAATGTCAAATTTTTATTTCAACTCCGCTAAATTATCGCCGCTAGCACTTTCAACTTTGGGAGGGACAGCCAAGGGAAAGGCCTGCTCCATTTTTTCTTTGATTATTTTTCCAGCCTCGTCAATCACTTCGTTTTTAACTTCAAAAACTAATTCGTCATGAATCTGAAGAAGCATTTTGACGCTATCGCTTAATTTTTTTTCTTTCAGCGTTCTATTGATTTCAATCATCGCCATTTTGATAATGTCGGCCGCCAATCCCTGAATTGGGAAATTAACCGCCATTCGTTCGGCTAAGGAGCGGTATTTTTGATTATCCGAGGCCAAATCCAAAACCCAACGTCTTCGGCCGGTCAGGGTTTTAATAAAGCCATAAGTTCTTCCCTCGCTTTTTATTTTTTCCTGCCAATCGCGGATGCCCTCGAAATCATGATAGTATTCCTCAATAAATTTAGCAGCCACCTCTTTGGTTAAGCCGCTGGCTTCGCTAAAAGCCTTGGCGCCCATGCCGTATAAAACTCCGAAATTCAAAGTTTTGGCCTGACGCCGCATCTCGGAAGTGACTTTATCATAAGCAGTGTTGTTGATTTCCGCGGCAGTCAAAGTATGAATATCTTTGTTTTCCTCAAAAGCCCGAAGCATTTTTTCATCTTCGGCCAAGGAAGCGGCAATTCTAAGTTCGATTTGGGAATAATCAAATCCCAAAAATTTCCAAGCATTTTCCGCCATAAAACCTTCTCGGATTTTTTTTGCCCACTCGCCTTGAGCCGGAATATTTTGAAGGTTAGGATTATCAGAGGAAAGTCGGCCGGTACTGGTGCCAACTTGGTTGTAATTGGTGTGAACTCGGCTGTCTTTGTCAATGAATTTAGGTAGGGCCTCGATATAGGTGGTTTTTAATTTCATTAATTCGCGATATTCAAGGATAAGAGGAATAATCGGATGTAAATTTTTAATTTTTATCAATTCTGTTTCTTGGGTGGAGATGACGCCGGCCGGAGTTTTCCTCATTCCTTTGGTGGGAATTTTCAATTTAATAAACAGAATTTCGGCCAATTGTTTTGGCGAATTAATATTGAAAGACAAATCGGCAATCTGATAAATCTTCTTTTCTAACCCATTGAGTCGGAGAGTGATTTCGGCGGCAAGTTTCTCAAAGTGTTTTACTTCGATTTTAATGCCCTGTTTTTCCATTTCAGCCAAAATCGGAATAAGCGGCACCTCGATATTGTTAAAGACGTTTTCCAATTCAAATTCTTGAAGCTTTTTTTCTTGGAATTCTTTGATTTTTGAAATCAAAAAAGTTGTCGGGTCCTGGGGAAGCGGCTCGCGGAAACTTCTTTGCCAAATTTTTTCCCAAGAATAATCTTTGACTTCGGAATTCAAAAGCCAGGCAGCGATTTTAATGTCGTGTCTCAGACCGTTAAAAGAAATGCCCAAATCAGCGAGAATTTTATAAATTTCTTTTAAGTCGTAGCCGATTTTCAGGATTTTTTCCGAAGAAAAAAGCGGTTTTAAAATTTCCAAATCTTTTTTATTGAGCGAAACGAGAAAAACTTGATTTTGGGAAAGGATTTCCAAGTTACCGCCGTTTTTAAAAATAACAATTTCGCCGCTCTTCAAGTTTTTTAAAGAATCTAAATTTTGGCTGAGGGGAAGATAAACGGTTTTGCCTCGGCTTTTTTGATTGTCCGGGCCATCGCTTTGAAGGCGAGAGATAAAGCTATCAAAGCGCCATTCTTTGAAAAGAGAGATGATTTTTTCTTTATCCAGTTCGCCAAATTTTAAATCTTCGAGTCGGACATCGAGTTCCACGTCTTTTTTAATGGAAGCCAAGTATTTGCTGAAAAACGCCTGGTCTTTTTGTTCCAATAATTTTTTTCTTAATTTTTCATTGAGGTCAGCCGATTTTTTAAAATGCGTTTTTTCTATTTCCTGGTAGAGATTTTCCAAATTGCCGAAATTTTTCAGGATTTTTATCGCGCCTTTTTCGCCGATGCCCAAAACGCCCGGGATATTGTCAGAGGGGTCGCCCTTTAAGCCTTTAAAATCAACCAATTGATTTGGCATTAAATCGAATCTGTCTTTGACGGCTTTTTCGTCATAAATAATCGTTTCCTGAACGCCTCTTTTCATCGTGTAAACAACTATTTTTTCGTCATCAACCAGTTGGAGAGTATCCAAATCGCCGGTGGCAATGATGATTTTTAATTCTTCGTTTTTGAATTTTTCCGCTAAAGAACCGATTAAATCGTCGGCCTCAAAACCGGGTTTTTCAAAATATTTTATTCCAAAAGAATCAAAAAGCCTTTTCGTTGCCTTAAATTGGGGGGTTAAATCTTCCGGCGTTTTCGGTCTTTTGGCTTTGTATTCTTTGTATTCTTCGTGGCGGAAGGTCGGTTCGGCCATATCAAAACAAGCCGCGATATAATCCGGTTTTATTTCCCGGAGCATTTTGAGGATGATATTGGTCGTACCGTAAACAGCGCCAATCGGCTCGCCGAGAGGAGTTGTTAATGGCGGCAGGGCGTGAAAGCAGCGGTGGATTAAAGCGTGGGCGTCGATTAAAACTAAGGTTTTCATAAATTTAGAACTTTGATTGAAAAACTCACCTTCACTTAACGCTCCGTTTTAGAGAAAGACGCAATCAATTTTTGCTTAACGCTGCGTTTTTTGACAAACAATATTCGTTCGAAGCGGGGAGCCCTCCGCCGAAAGCCATCGGCGGTTTCCCTTCGCTTCTCGCTTCATTTATTTGTGACAAAAAACTCCGCTATATCGCAAAAATTTATTGCTTAACAAAAACTCCGCTATTTCGTTCAGGTGAATTTTTCAAATAATTCATAGTGGATTCAGGTTAAAAGAGATTTGGCGCTGATTTTTTCCTTTAATTTTAAATTCAACCCAAAGGGCGTTTCTGGGGATGATTTTTTTAATTCTTTCCGGCCATTCGATAAAAATTAGATTTTGCGGATTTTTAGCGATATTTTTAAAGCCCAAGGCCAAAATTTCTTCGGGTTTTTCTATTCGGTAGCAGTCAATGTGATAAAAGCGTTTAAAAGCAAATTTTTTTGAAAGAGGGAAATCTTTCATAATGACAAAAGTCGGGCTTAAAACCTTGTTTTTTATTTTTAAAACCCGGGCGACAGCCTGAATAAAAGTGGTTTTACCGCTGCCCAAATTGCCATGAAGACAGAAAATTCGCGGGCTATTTTCGGGGTTTTCTAAAATAGTTTTAACTAACAAGGCGGCTATTTTTTGGGTTTGTTGGGGAGAAGTGCTGAGCATTTACATTTAGTATAACATATTTTTATCTTTATCGCAGAAATTAATTGACTTTAAATTATTATCGTTTTTAATATATTGAGGGGTTAATCCCTCAATATTTTTTCGGTTCGCTCGGTCGAAATAAACAATTGTTTTTGTTCATTTCTCCCTTGCTGCCGAAAATAATAACAATGGCCGAATTTTTTGAGATTGAAGGCGGTAAAAAATTAAAAGGAGACATCGAAGTGCGAGGCAGCAAAAATGGTGCCCTGGCAATTTTAGCCGCCACTCTTTTGACTTCCCAACCCTCGGTGATTAAAAATCTTCCTCTCTTGGGAGATGTTTTGGTGATGCTCGAGATTTTAAAAAGTTTGGGAGCTCAAATCAATTGGCTTGATGAAAGAACGGTGAAAATCCAGGCTAAAGATTTGAAAACCCAAGCCGAAGACAAATTAATCCGAAAAATTCGGGCCTCAATTTTAATTGCCGGGCCGCTTTTGGCCAGAAAAGGAGAACTAAAAATCGCCAAGCCCGGCGGTTGTCATATCGGCGTGAGAGGCTTGGATACCCATTTTGAAGGATTTCAGGAAACAGGCGTTTTTTTGGAAAAAGAAGAAGGCGAGAAATATCATTTAAAAGCGCCGAAAATTTTTCAACCGACGAAAGTGGTTTTAAACGAATTCAGCGTGACCGCCACTGAAAATTTGATGATGCTTTTTGCCGGCGCAGAGATGGAAAACGAAATTCATCTGGCGGCTAGCGAACCCCATATTCAGGAATTAGGGGAGTTTTTGAAGGAAATGGGCGCTGAAATAAAGGGTTTGGGGACGCATACGATAAAAATTAGAGGAAAGAAAAATTTAAAAGGAGTCGAACATAGCATCTGGCCGGATTATATTGAGGCCGGCACATTTTTTTCTTTGGCCGCCTCAACAAAAAGCAATTTAAAAATTAAAAATGTGCCGGTGGAATTTTTGGAAATGGTTTTCAGAAGTTTGAAAAAAATGGGAGTTTCATATAGAATAGAGGGGCAGACGGTTTTAATTGAGGGAGAAAATTCGAAATTAGTTGGCGCAAAAATTCAAACTCTTCCCTATCCCGGTTTCCCAACGGACCTTCAGGCGCCTTTTGCGGTATTGGGGACACAGAGCGCCGGAACCACTTTAATTTTCGATACCTTGTTCGAGGGCCGCTTCAAATATGTCGATGAATTAAACCAGATGGCTGCCAAGATTACCGTCTGCGATCCGCATCGCATTTTAATTATTGGTCCGACCCCGCTATCCGGCGCCAAGATTAAATCTTATGATTTAAGAGCCGGCGCCACCTTAATTATCGCGGCTTTAACAGCTTCCGGGAAAAGCCAGTTGGCTGGCGCCGATGAAGTGGATAGGGGATATGAGAAGATAGAAGAGGGTCTACAAAGCATTGGTGCCAATATTAAAAGAGTCACGGTTGAATGATTTAACTGTTCTAATGCAAAATTCAAAATTCAAAATGCAAAATTTAGGCATTTTCGCCCTTGGCGAAAAGATTTTAATTTTACAATTTTTAAATTTTACATTGTCATTTTGATTTTCGATTTTTGATTTTTGATTTTTTTACCATGTTCATAAAAAGAATCGGCATTGACTTAGGAACAACCAATACACTCATTTTTATTCCCAATAAAGGAGTGGTGATTTTTGAACCCACCATTGTTGCTTATGATTTAAATGATGACCGAATTTTAGCGGTTGGGCACGAAGCCAAAGAGATGATTGGTCGAACGCCGGATGATATTGGCGCTTATCGGCCCTTGAAGGACGGCGTCATTGCCGATTATAAAACCACCAAAGCGATGCTCAAATATTTCATTTCCAAAACTCTGGGCAGTTTTAATTTTTTTAAACCGATTGTCATCATTTCTGGTCCGGCCGGGATTACCTCCACCGAACGCCGGGCCGTTATTAATGCCACCTACGAAGCTGGCGCGCGCGAAGTATATCTGGTAAGAGAGCCGATTTTGGCGGCCTTAGGAGCGGGCATACCTATCAACTCTGCTTCTGGTCACATGCTTGTTAACATCGGCGGCGGCACCAGCGAAGTGGCGGTGATTTCTTTGGGCGGCATTGTTTCCTGGGCCTCTTTAAGAATTGCCGGTAATAAATTTGATGAGGCAATTGCCGAATACGTTAAGAAAAAATGTAATTTGGCGATTGGCGAGCAGACCGCTGAAAAAATTAAAATTGAGATTGGTTTGGCTCTTCCTCAGAAAAATCGTTTGGAAACAGAAGTTAGGGGTAGAGATTTAGATACCGGCTTGCCCAAATCGGTAATTATGAACTCCAATGAGGTAGCCGAGGCGATTACCGGCAATTTGGAAGAAATCAGCGAAACTATCCGTTCTGTCTTTTCGAATACTCCGCCGGAATTAGCCGCCGACATTATTGAAAAAGGAATTGTGATTTCCGGCGGCAGCGCCCTCCTCAGGAATATTGACGAATTTATCAGTAAGGTCACCGGTGTCAATTCCTATATTGCCGAAGATCCCTTATATTGCGTGGCTAAAGGCACGGGCATTATTTTGGAGCATTTGGATACTTATAAACGAGCGGTAATGAGCAAGAAGTAAAAGTCGGCGCAATCAAAATTGTTGTAATTTGATTTCAGAAGTAATTTTTCGGAGCCGCTCGTTTTGTTCCAGCGGCAAAACTCGCTTATGTCCTCGGCAAAATTTTTCCGCCTCTGGCGGAAAACCAAGCAATTTTGCCTCCGGATGCTCCGAAAAAATTACTTCTTTCAAAATTATTCTAATTTCTAACTAAAACTCCGCTAAGTCATTCAAGCAGGTTATAAATGTCAAAAAAAGAAGATGAATTTAGAGAATTATTTTCAAAAAATCATTGACCAGAATTTGATTGAGGGCAGCTGGCTTTTGACAGGGCTGGATGAGGAAGAAAAGTTTAACTTGGCTTTAAAAATAGCCCAAAAAATATCCATTGCCTCGGATATTTTACTGATTGCGCATCCAGAAAAATTAAAAGGGGCAACATCAGAGAGGTTTCAAACGCTGGAGCCGACGATTGAAAGCGTGAGAAAAGTCATTCGTTTTTTGTATTTCACCAGTGCCATCAAAAAAGTTTTAATCGTTAATGCCCTCGAACATTTGGAATTTGAGGCACAAAACGCTCTTTTGAAAATTACCGAAGAACCGCCCCAGGGATCGGTTTTGTTTTTTTTAAGCCGCGATGAAACCCGGATTTTGCCAACTCTCCATTCGCGCTTGAAAAAAATCAATGCAGCCATTGCGAAGCCGGCCGAATATTTCAAAAAAAAGCTCAATAGCGAAGCGCTAGATTTTTTGCAAGAACCAAAGAAAAACTTTCATTTAATCCAGGAAATTTTATCAAAAAACGATGAAAACCAAATGAACTTTTTGGAAAGTTGCGTGATTTTATTAAGAGACCAGTTCCTAAACTCCATCGGTTTAAAAGATTTGAAAATTAGTTCGATTGAGGGGAAAGTCGAATTAAGAGCGGTAAAATCCGCCTTAACTATTTTAAAGCGGCTCAAGGATTATAATGTTAACCCCAGACTTCAGATTGAAAATTTCGTCTTCCATCTTTAACCAATTATGTCAAAAACTTTCATTATTTTAGTCGGCCTTAAAAGGCAATAAGGGCTGGCATCGCTATATAATTTATGGAAGAAATCATTCAAAAATTTAAAAAAGAGAAAGCAGGGATAATCGAATTTTTTAAAAATGAATTGAGGGCAATCCGATCCAATCGTCCTCACCCGGGATTATTGGAAAATATCCGGGTGGAATACTACAATTCAAACTTGCCTCTCAAACAGATGGGGACCATTCAGGTTGTTTTGCCCAATTCTTTAATTGTGGAAGTTTGGGATAAAAACGCCTTAAACATAGTGGCTAAAGCCATTGAGATGGCTAATTTGGGTCTAACGACAGCGATTGAAGGAATTCATATTAGAGTGATTCTGCCGCCGCTTTCTGAAGAGAGAAGACAAGAAATCATTTCTTTAGTGCACAAAAAAGCCGAAGAAAGTCGCATCAATTTTCGGCGGGTTCGGGATGAGGCCGTTAAGGAAGCCAAAAAATTATTTGATGCGAAAAAAATCGGCGAGGACGATAAATTCCGCAAAAAAGAGGAGATTCAGAAGATGGTTGATGAATTCAATAAAGAAATCTCTTCTTTGATTGATAAAAAAGAAGAGGAATTAAAACAATAATTATGGCGATTATTATTTTCATTTTTTGCTTAAGTTTTTTGATTTTTTTGCACGAATTCGGGCATTTCCTGGCGGCCAAAAAAGCGGGAGTGAAGGTTGAGGAATTCGGTTTCGGTTATCCGCCGCGCCTTTTTGGAATTAAAAAAGGCGAAACGATTTATTCGCTTAATACTTTGCCTTTCGGCGGTTTCGTGAAAATTTTAGGAGAGGATGGCAGAGATCGAGAAAACCGTCGCAGTTTGGCTTCGCGCCGGCCCAAAATCAAATCCCAGATTTTAATAGCCGGTATCGTTATGAATTTAATTTTTGGCATTGGCCTTTTGAGTTTCGGTTATCTTCTGGGCCTGCCGGTTTTAGTTGATGAGAAAAATATCGGCGAAGTGAAAAATTTAAACCTTTCCATTTTGAATGTTTCCAGTAAAACCCCGGCTTCAGAGGCTGGGATTAAAGCCGGCGATATCTTATTACGAGCTAGGGCTGATAAAGAGGAAATTTTCGGGATGACCAGCGAAACTTTTCAAAAATTTATTAAGAAATATCAGGGTAAAGAAGTAGTTTTGACTCTCCAGCGCCAAAATCAGATTTTCGAAAAAAAGGTTATTTCCCGCCTCAATCCGCCAAAAGGCGAAGGGCCGTTGGGCGTGGTTATTGGCGAGGCGGGGACTCTTCGTTATCCTTTTTTCAAGAGTATCGCTTATGGCATAAGAGACGGCGTCAAATTCTTTTTCAATATTTTTGTGGCTCTGTTTTATTTTGTTAAAAGCCTCATTTTAAAAACAGAAACAATCGGGGGGATAATCGGACCAGTGGGGATTACGGCGATGGGGGCGCAGGTTGTAAGATTGGGGGTAAATTATCTCCTTCAATTTTTAGCCGCACTCTCCATTAATTTGGCCGCTTTAAATTTGATTCCTTTTCCGGCTCTCGACGGCAGCCGCCTTCTTTTTGTTCTGATAGAAAAAATTAAAGGAAAGCCGGTTTCGGCTCGGCTTGAAAATTTAATTCATTCTTTTGGTTTTGCCTGTTTGATTTTATTGGTGATTGTGGTGACCACCAAAGATATAATCAGACTGTTTTAAATGAGAAGCAGCGCCGACCTTTATAATCGAAGTGAGGGAGAAAATCAAAAACATCAGTTTTTGATTTTCGACCGAGCGAGATTACATCGTAGAGCGATATAATCGAAGTGAGGGAGAAAAGTGAAAATATCAATTTTCACTTTTCGATCGAACGAGATTACATAGCGAAGCGTATATTAAGTATCTGCCACGTGTTTTTTTCTCGGTTGAAAAAATATTAATTTGTGATTAGAATAGAAATACTATGTTGCAATCCAAACTTTTTGGCAAAACTCAGCGTGATTTCCCCAAAGATGAAGTGTCAACAAACGCTCGTTTTTTAATCAGAGCGGGTTTTATTGATAAATTGACCGCCGGCGTTTATTCTTATCTACCCTTGGGGTATCGGGTTTTTAAAAAAATCGAAAATATTATCAGAGAAGAAATGATAGCCGTCGGCGGTCAGGAACTTTTTTTGCCGGTTTTAATGCCCCGCGATTTATGGGAGAAAACTGGACGCTGGACAAATTTCGGCGAAACACTCTTCCGTTTAAAAGATCGAAGCGGCCGCGATTTTCTGCTTGGCCCAACTCATGAGGAAATCATTGCCGAATTGGTGCGAAAAAATATTCAGACCTATAAAGATTTGCCGATGGCGGTTTTTCAAATTCAAGATAAATTCCGCGATGAGCCCCGGCCGAAATCAGGGCTTTTACGCGGCAAAGAATTTATCATGAAGGATTTGTATAGTTTTCATGCCGACGAACAGAATCTCGATTCTTATTACGAAAAGGTCAAAAAGGCCTACTTAAAGATTTTCAGCCGTTCGGGGCTCAGGGCTTTTAGCGTTGAGGCTTCAGGCGGCAGTTTTACCAAGGAATATTCCCATGAGTTTATGGTCAAAACGCCGGCTGGCGAAGACCTTGTCGTTTTATGCGAGCTTTGCGGTTTTGCTCAAAACAAACAAATTGCCGAGGCCGGCGCCAAAAAACCCTGCCCTCATTGCGGCGGAATCTTAAAAGAAGAAAAATGCGTTGAAGCGGGCAATATTTTTAAACTGGGAACCAAATTTAGCGAAGACTTGGGATCCTATTTTGTGGACCGCGACGGCCACAAGAAAGCGGTCATCATGGGTTGTTACGGCATCGGATTGGGAAGATTAATGGGGACGATAGTCGAGGTTTTTCACGATGAGAAAGGTTTGACTTGGCCTGTCTCCGTTTCGCCTTTTCAAATTCACCTGATTAAAATTGACAGTCCCGATTCAAAAACAAACAAAAAAATCAACGTCCTTGCCAACAGGATTTATCAGAACTTAGAGAAGAATAATTTTGAGATTTTATACGACGACCGCTCTGATTATTCGCCGGGCGAGAAGTTTAATGACAGTGATTTGATCGGCATCGCTTATCGGCTCGTCATCAGCGAAAAAACCTTGCTTCATAATGAGGTTGAAATTAAAAAAAGAGACAGCGAAAAATTGGAATTTGTAAAAATTAACGGCCTCTTAAAATTTGTCAAAAACCTTTTCAGTAATAGTTCAAAATAAATTATGTTTAATAAAATTTTCTCATCTTTATCATCGGCTTTTGGCATTGATTTAGGGACATCAAGCACCTTGGTTTATTTGGAAAAAGAGGGGATTGTCATTAACGAACCATCGGTGGTGGCGATTAATCAGAAAACCAGAGAAATTTTAGCGATCGGCCGCGAAGCTCAAGCGATGATTGGCAAAACCCCGCCACATATTGCCGCGATTCAACCTCTGGTTAACGGCGTCATTTCCGATTTCGAATTGACCGAAGAAATGCTTAAATATTTTTTCAAGAAATTTCGCAAGTCGCCCTTGGGAATTTTGCCTCATCGGCCGAGGGTGGTAGTGGGCGTTCCCTGCGGCGTGACCGAGGTGGAAAGAAAAGCTGTGGAAGATGCGGCTTATAATGCCGGCGCCGGCCAGGTTTATTTGGTGGAAGAGCCAATGGCCGCGGCGATCGGCTCGCGATTGCCTGTTTTTGAGCCCTCCGGCAACATTATCATTGATATCGGCGGCGGCACCAGCGAAGCGGCGGTGATTTCTCTCGGCGGAATTGTCAAATTTAAAAGCCTAAAAATTGCCGGTCAAAAATTTAACGAAGATATTATCAAATACGTCCGCGAAGAATTCCGGCTTTTAATCGGCGAACCGACCGCCGAGCGGGCAAAAATTGAAGTCGGTTCTGCAACGCCGCTCGGTGAAAAATTGGAAATGGCCATTCGGGGCCGCGATCTTTCAACGGGTTTACCCAAAGAAGTCATCATCACCAGTCAGGAGATTGCCAAAGCCCTAGATAAATCTCTTAAAATTTTAATTGAGGCAATTCATTCGTTGATTGAAGAAACGCCGCCGGAATTAGTGGCTGATATCTACTTGAAGAACATCTGGCTTTCGGGCGGCGGAAGTTTATTGCGCAATTTGGACAGATTATTTGAAGATTATTGCGAAATTCCCGTGCATTTAGTAGACGATCCTTTAACGGCAATGGTCAGGGGCACGGGCATGATTTTGGAAGATTTGGAAAAATTTAAGAGCATTTTGATTTATGAGAAAAAATCGGCATTTTAAAACCGCGGTTGTTCTCAGTATTTCAGTGGTGACTTTTTTAGTTTTTACAGTCGCTAACCACCCTCAGGCGGCGACCAGTCAAAATTTTATCGCCAGCCTTATTAATCCCGTTCGCAGTTATCTTCTCAAAGTTAGCGATGTCATCGCCGACATTTTTAGCGGAATTTTGAATTCAAAAAATTTAAAAGAAGAGAATGAAAAATTGATTTTTCAAAACCAGACTCTTAAATCAATCCTTAGCAACTATTTAGGGATGAAGGCGGAAAACGATACTCTGCGTCAGGCCTTAAAAATTAAAGAGCGCCAAAAATTTGATTTTATTTTAGCCGATGTGATTAGCCGTTCTCCTTTGAATTTTTCCCAAAGTTTCAGCATCAATAAAGGATCGGAGGATGGGGTTAAAGTTGGCGAACCGGTAATTTGGGCTGGCGAGGTCTTGGCGGGCGAAGTCAGAGAAGTTCACAAAGCCACAAGCGACATCCGGGCTATTAACGACAGCGAATTTCGAGCGGCGGTTTTTGTCGGCGAGAAAAGAGTTGAGGCAATTTTTAAAGGCAATGGGCTTGAGCCGCCGCAATTGGATTTAGTGCCGATAAATGCGGAGCTTATGAGTGGCGATCGAATCATTACCTCGGGCTTGGATAAAAAATT